>Ga0209541_10005604_pt1 | contig 21835 bp, 30 predicted proteins | sample RifCSPlowO2_01_FD_184027 | JGI IMG/M metagenome (GOLD analysis project Ga0209541, IMG submission 184027) | Groundwater microbial communities from Rifle, Colorado - Rifle CSP2_plank lowO2_0.1 (SPAdes) (version 2) | ecosystem: Environmental > Aquatic > Deep subsurface > Groundwater | place...
ACTACCTCTTTTCAACTGCCACATATCAACCACCTCTTTGAAGAAAAAGTATAAAACTCTTACTATTTAAAAGTTCCTAAATTAAATGGACTTACTATACTATGAAATCCGGCTTTGCATCCTCAAGGTGCTTTTTGGAGCGGTATCCTGAAAGGACAGCAGCTGTAACAAGCCCCGCCTTATGACCTGCTGCAATGTCATGCTCTGTATCCCCAACCAAGATTGTAGCCTTGGGCTCAAAACGCATTGCATCTACCACTTCTCCAATCTTGTCTACCTTGTCGTCAACGTCGCAGAACAGGCGCTCAAAGAAGCGGCTGCCGCCGAAGAACCTCAGCTCTTCCTCCTCAAGAAAGTTCTGCCTGTGACTGCTGAACACTACCATTGATTTCCCTGAATTTTTCAGATGCTCCAAAACATTTTCCACGCCTGGAATCGGCCTGGGAAAGCCGGCATTCCTGAAATGGCTGGCAAAAACGGCATCAATCTCATCCTTTTTCACGGTTATGCCAAACATCCGGGCATGGACCATGTACGGCAGGGTGTATGAATCACGGAACTCATCAAGGCTGATGCGGGCAACGCCATAATGCCCAAACACTTTCATCACAGTCTCGTAAACCTGCTGCAGGTCATTGCTCAATGTGCCCGACCAGTCAAAGATTACGTTCTTTATCATTTTCCAATCATCCTCAAGACCTTCCTCAGGAAGCCAATGAGCGCAAAGATTTCCCTCTTCGTCAGGAAAGACTTGTTAACCATTCTGGACAGGACCACGCTATGCGTTTTCCTCTTGCCTTTTACAGGAAATTCCAATTTTGACAGGATTTCGCCTGCCATTGAAAGGGCGACCTCCTTATCTGTTCTCGACGCGAGCCCGATGTGGCTCCTTATGCTTGCCGAGCCCTTAAACAGCTCATAAAGAAGAATCGCCACAGCATGCGACAGGTTGAGGGCAGGATACTCCATTGCCGAAGGGATGGTAACAACCATGTCACAGCCACTTACCTCGCCATTAGTGAGTCCATTGCCCTCTCTCCCAAACACCAAGGCAATGCCTGTCCTGCTTTTGTCACCGCCGAAACGCTGTGACAACTGCTGGGCAAGCTGGCCAGGGGTTATCGGAGAGCGCAACACGTTATAGTCGCTGCCAAGGGAAGCGGTCGTGCCTATAATGTAATCAAATTTTTCAAGGCAACCAAAATTTTTTACCACAACCGCTGCTTTCAGAATGTCGCGGGCATGCATGGCCCGGCCATACGCCTCGCCGTCAAGATGATTGCATTTTGGATTGACAAGAAGCAACCGCTTAACGCCAAAATTCTTCATCACCCTGGCAACAGAGCCGATATTTCCCGGGGTTTCAGGCTCGACAAGGACGACAGCAAGCATAAGATGACAGAAAAACAAGCTGTATTTAAAGCTTCAGTGATGCGTTGCCCTACCTGGCCGAAGCAGGCAAAGGGAGACTTCCTGGATGTGCTTTTGCAACTTCAACGATTCTTTCAAGGGGAAGATTTGACAGTTGTAAAATTTCATCAGTTTTTTCAACGCCAAGTTTTTGGATTACAGTTAATGCCTTATAAACTGTTTCAGCATCCATGACCTCACCTGAGCTTGTTAACTCATTGTGGACAAGAAACGCTGCTTCTTCAAACTGCTGCGCACTGCTCTCCTGGTCAACAGAATTAACTGCCGCATGACCAAACAGGTAAGAACCCACGTCAATTCTGGATGCTGCCCCCATACGCAAAGCAGGATAGCGAATCCCGGACTCATATACGGTTCTTCCCAATATTCCCAAAAATGAGAATGATACCCCAAAAAGTACATCCGTGAAAAATCTGGCCGGAGATGTGGAAACGCCTGAAAACGGTGAATAAATCGTTTCTCCCAATCCAACGCCAGCCGCGAGTCCAATGGCAGCATACATTCCCAAAATAGACAAACCTTTCGCAGGCATAGGCCAACCATCCGGCAATAGCATCATGTCTAATGGGTGGGCAATGTCAGTAAAATACCTTCTCATGACATCGGCATCGTATGCGAGTTCCCCGTCAGCTGACCGAACATCCGGCTTCGCCAGCATTACATAGTTTACATTATACCCGTCAGTGACGTGCACTATCGCAGCTGAAGACGTTTCCACCGGCTCAACCCTTGGCAGGAACGAAGGAGGGGAATAACTTTTAGGCCTTGACAAAACATGAATCGAACCAAAATCAGGGATTGGAAGCTGGTTTATTTCATGGTAGCCAATCTCGCCAAGCTTCTGCGAGAAGCCAGACCAGGCAATCCTGTCATAATACGACAACTGACCTAGTTTAATCTGCCTTGCCCCAGCAATGAGTGACATCTGCCAAATGGTTATGACAAAAGTATAAATATTTTGTGTTGGCAGTCAGACAGTTATGCGTAAAACTGCCTCCCGAAGAAGTCACGCGGCACCAGGCTCGACTGCTCTCCCCTGATAAATGCGTTCAAGCTCCAGTCCAATATAGCATTTCATAACGGGGAAGAACTTTTGGACCCCCGAAACCTTGGCAGTCATCACTTTCTCCTCCAACCCAAAATCCGGAAGCTCGTCTGATTTCATTGAAATAGCGGCAAGCCTTGACGGCATGGAAAAATAGCCCTCAACGAAAGAGAATTGAATCTGATAATACCTTTCGGCCTCTGCCTTGCTCGGAAAAACCCTCCTGAAAATCTCATCCCTCAGCTCAAGTTTGCCAACCACATCATCCACACCAACCTGCCTCTCCCCGGCCAAAGACTCTGCAGCATCAGCCAAACCAGAATAAAAAAGTGTGACACTATCGGCATAAGCATGGTAATCATGCCTGACACCATCAAAAACCCCTACAATTTCGTAAAGAAGGTTGCAAAGCAAAGGATTACCGTCACGATATGCGTATCCTGCATGGCTGCTCATCTCAGCGCGCATCATCGTAATCTCATGAATTACGCCAGACCACTGCAAGAGCGGCTTAAACGGGTCTGTAGAAGCAAGAGAACCCGCTATCTGCTCAAGAGAAGGCGAGGAAGCGCCATTCAACTGAGTGATAGCTGCCTGCACATCCTTATCGGCCAGCATTCGCCCGTTCTCAGCTGCGCAGTAAGCCGTTATTATCCTAACATCAGCATCATCAAATCCAGTGACTAAACCCGAAGAAGATACCATTGCTTTCTTCTGAAAGCAGTCAGTATTTATTTTTATTCATTAACCACGCAAAAAAGTCGTAAGGAAACAGGGACGAAATGTCAGAAAATCCCGGCAACGGACTTGATAATCGCCTTGAATATGGGGCTGAGAAGGAAGAGGATTACAATAAGCAGGAGTATGCTGAATTTCACAAAAGCCCGGTTCGCCTTCTTCTCGCCCCTGAGCTTGGTCATGGCAAGGTGGAGCATCTTCCCGCCATCAAGCGGACCGACAGGAATCATGTTGGCAAGGCCAATGCCAAAGCTCAGCGTTGCGACAAGGGCAAGAAGCTGCTGAACCCATGAGAAAACGGCAAAGCCCGCAGTGCCCTGGTTCTTCCACGCCTGCTCCATCACGATGCCCAGACGGCCCCGGCCATCACCGCCTTGGGCTGCAACAACAATGAATTCTGAAGCGCCATCGCTGAAAACAACAGTCTTATTGGGAGCAAGGAACTGCAGCCCAAGCAGCGCGTTATCCTTCAAAGAGTCAACCGGCTGGCCATCAACAGCCATCACAGGCATCCCTTGCCTGAGACCGGCTGCCGCAGCAGGCGAGCCAGGCTCAACGCCCCGCAAAACAACGCCATCCGGGCTGAAAAAAGCAGAGCCAACGGGCACGAACACGGCAGAGAGCATGAACAACGCCACAAATGCAAGCAGGATGTTTGAGAATGTGCCAGCCGCAAAAACAGAGTAGTTCACAACATCATCCTTCTTCCTTAGCTGCCGCTCATCCGGCTCAACAAAAGCCGCGAATATCGGGCCTATAATCGCAGGCCCAGAACTCTTGATACTCACGCCGTGCGCCCTTGCAACGACCCCATGAGCGAACTCGTGAACAACAGCCACTATGAAGATTGCTATAATCCCCTGCACAAAAGGCACGAAAAACGCATCGGGAGTGCCTGGAATCCTCACGCCCGGAAGGACGGGTGTTATTGGCGAAGGCGAGCCAGGCACCGTAAGCAGCGTAAAAACGCTCTGCGCAAGAACCATGACAATGAACGCCATGCCCATGAAGCCGGCCCCAATACCGACATAGCCAAACAGCTTCACAAGCTCGGCATGCCTTGATGCTATCCGGTCCATAAGGCCGAGGCCAAGCTTAGTCCTGCATAGTGCAATAAACTTAAGCTGGAACTGGAACTTCTTCCGGTAGATGAAAACAAGCAGGATTACAAGAAAGTAAAAGCCCAGGATAAGCCAGTGCTTCAGCACAAAGCCCAGAATGCCTGATGAAAAATCCACCGCCATAGGAAAGCAAATCCGCCCTGTCATATAAAAAGCTTGCTTATCCTTTTTTCCTAAGCGGCCTCAAGACAGACGCATTGCAGTTCCTGCACTTGACCTTGCCCTGCGCAACCTTGAGTGATGGAGAGCGAATCTTGTGCTTGCACTTCCTGCACACAAAGATGTTCCTGAAAGTCCTGGCTTCCGCCTCGGGAATCTTGACCATGACATGAAAGGCAAAAGCGGGTGTTTAAATACTTTATGAGTAATGGCCCTGACACGTTTTTTTTCCCCGGTTGCCGCGCAACTGCAATAAGAAAAAAGACATCTTGACAATAACAAGCAAGTATAGTCAAAAACGGGAATGAATGAGCAAAAAGCTGTCCTTGACTAATAGCAAAAGGCATATCGCATGCTCAACTTTTTGTGCCCTTCGCTATATATGGCGGCTAATCTTCCTCCTTCCCGCCCTCGCTCTTTATCTGCCTCATTATCCGGTCTTCCATGACTTTCCAGTAAAGCACAGAAATGCTGGCAACGCAGGCCTCCTTAAGCTCGTCAGGCACTACCAGGTCAAAGGTCTCGTATGTCTCGGCGTCCATGACATTCGCCGTATTGCCATGAACAGAAAGAACTTGCGCAGTCTTCTTCTCTATGATTGGAACCTCAATGTTATCATGGGCAGGCATGACGATGATACGGCGCTTGCCATCCATGATGCCCATGCCCTCAATGCGCATCTTCGCATGGCCGTGCTTGCCCGGCCGGGAAATGTCTATGTTCCCAATCTTGCAGGCAGCGCCCTCAATCATTATGTAGCTGCCAACCTTAAGCTCGTTGCCACCGACTGTCTTGGTAACCATACTGCACACCTCATGACCTTTTTAGAAAAAAGGTTAACCAAAAACTGGCACTTTAATATATAAATTTTATTCTTCCAGCCAAGCAACACGCCACTGTCTGCCAAAGCATGGAAGCTGATTTCCGGGACTAAGAGAAACTCGGCGGATTCAGCATGAAAGACACGCCGATAATAGTGCAACCGATGAATTGCGTGAGAAGCAGCAACAGCAAGGCAGTGCCAACTATCAGGATAGACCTCTTGCTGATGGCGTCCTTCCTGAGCCAAAGCCAGAGCATAGTGCCAAGCTCAAAAAGCCAGGCGGCAATTACGAAAGGCGTCTGAAGTGAATCAATGGCAAGCATGCCGAATAACATCCCAAGGAACATAGGCATCCAAGCGAACGACAGCCAGGCAAACTGAAAAGCGAACAGGAAATCGCCCCTACCCAAAGCGAAGCCAAGCAACACGAAAACCGCAAAAAAGCCAGCCAGCAGGCCAAGCCAGAAGAACGGGCTGGTATACATCCGCACAGGAAAGTCATGTTTTCCCTTAATCATGGAAGGAAAAAAAGCCGTAAAGTTTATATTGCTTTCGGTGAATAAATGTTCGCAATTCCGGCCTTTGACGGGGCCAATCAGATTCAAATAAGCCAGGTTATAAGGATACCACTGTTAGAACTGCCCCAGGCACTGGTAAGCGAAAGTCTTTGTGAAGTCTTAACGGGCCCCGAAAATGTACCGGATTCCGTGCTGGAACAGTTCCGCCAGGCAAGGCGGCATGAGCTTTACAAACTGGACGGCTGGATGTGGAGAAAAATGCCACTTCCGCTTGATTCATACCAAAGGGCGAAATACGTTCCTACTGAAGCTGTTGTCAGGGCGATTGACCCGTATTTATAGTCAAGGACAGGAATGAATGAGCAAAAAGCTGTCCTTGACTAATAGCAAAAGGCATATTGCACGCTCAACTTTTTGTGCCCTTTGCTATAGATACGCTGGAAGCAAAAATAGGGCGAACCGCATCCATTGAAACTATTTTGCCACCGTATCCACGCGTACCATTTTTATCTTTTGAAATTCCAGGCACAAGCCGGGTCATTGGTTTAGAGAAAGCAAAAAATCCTTACCAGAACGGAGTGGATTTTGTTGTTTCCGCAATAACAGGAAGAGGCCCCTGAATGCAAGGAGGAAGGACCATGATTCACACACCGGGAACGACCTTAGCCACGCTTTATTACAGAAACAAGGACTATGCCAAAGCGTCATCTTAGGGCAAGAATCCTTTTCCAATTAAAGCGTCTCCCACCGTTGTTTTTTATGTTCCTGCCACGGATAAAGGCGTTAATCTCATTGTCAATCGTCACGCTGCCTTCAAAAGCGCGCTCAAGACTGCGGAATTCAGCGCCGTGATGCCTTGTCATGCCGCTGCTGCTTCTGAACTTAAGCTTCTTGTGAAGCAACTCATGGTACGTGAGATAATCAAGGATGTGTTGAGGCGCATCGCGAAAAAGGCTGCTTATCGTGATGGCATTGACGTGGTAATCGTAGCTTGCAAGCTTCCTGAACGAGCCAGAACCCCACCGAAGGTTGGGCTTTTCAGAAAGGCCAAGGAAGTATCTTTCATTAACCCTTGCAAAGGATGACTCAAGGGCTTCGTCATTATCATTGCTGACTGCCGCGACATCAGAGATTCCCCTGATGAAGTCATCGTAAAGCTGCATGTTCAATGTTGAAGCGCCCTTTTTCTTCAGGATTTTAACAAGAAGATGCTGGACAAGGCCAATCACAATCTCATCACTAACACCCATCCAGCTATGGCTGAAGCTGAAAAAAAGGCGGATGCCAATCCTGCGCACTGTTGCGTTGTAAGGCTTGAATTTCCCGGAGTATGAGACGGCCGCTTCGTAACCAAATTCCGCGTCCGGAAAAAGGCGAGTGAAAGACTCTTCAACAATGTCCATGCAATGCCAAAATGCCGGCCTGTTAATATTTCTTATGCTGCCTATTAATGAGAATGAACCTTTTGAGTGGCTATATTGAAGATTATTCTGCCAAGGTATTTAACATCAGTCCAAAATGGCGAAGCCTCTTTCTCATTCAAGTAGCAGAGTATAACACTGCTAAGCTCCCTTGCATCAGTTATGCCAGCCCTCGAGTAGTTGACACCAAAAAAACCAGGCTTATGCCTAAGCGCCGCATTTTTAACCTGCTCGCGAACGTCTTCAGGGTAAATAAGCCAATCCTGAAACGAATGGGGGCGGATGCCAACAATGGACATGTCACCCCTAACCATGTTAAAAATCTGCGGGATCTCATCAAAGAAATGCCTCCTGAGCCATTTGCCTGTCGAGCTTGTTCGTGGGTCTTCCTTAGGCTTTCCTAATCCGTCAAAGCCGTTTCCCACAACAGTTGAAAAATCATATTCTGCACCTACGTACATTGTGCGGACCTTGTAGACATTGATTGGCCTGCCATCCTTTCCAAGGGCTTCCTTAACGTAAAAAATCTGCGGCCCGCTTTTCTTTGAAGTAACCAGCTCATAGGCAAGCTTCAAACTTTCCTTGATAATAAAAAATCCCAACCGCAGCAGAGCTGCGGGGTATTTGTTTATGAGTGTCGGGATTTTTTAAGCCTCAAATGGGATAATTATGCCACAGCAGAGCTGTGGGGTATGAAACCCATTTGAGCAATCATCCGGGCATAAAGCGAAGCATGCTTACTTCCAGGGACATGCTTATCAATCACCTGCAATTTTCCAACCATCATCAAAAATCTGTTCCTTAACCTGGTGCCAATTCCATGGGTCATGTTCGTGTAGTTGTAGGAAGGAAAAGGAACGTAGCCAACATTTGAAGACAGGAGAATCCTAACAACAAAGTCCAAATCCTCAGCGCGGTGCACAGTCTCATCAAAAGCACCAACCTTATCAAAAACAGATCGCCTATAAAGAAGGGAAGGCGGGTCAAACGGCATCCTGAACGCTGTCAAGAGCGACCAAGCAAAGCTCTCCCCTGAAGTAAACGGAGGAGTCTTCTTGATAAAATATGGCTTGCCATTACGGTCAACATACCGCGTCTGGCTAAATACCGCATCTTTTTCAGGGTGGTTCTCCAAATATAACACCCTCTGTTCAAGGCTATGTTTAGGAAGGGTATCATCGGCATCAAGAATCGTCACATAACTGCCTGTTGAAGCCCTAATCCCCAAATTAACAGCGACTGCCCTTCCGCCATTTTCCTGCCGCAGGCTTATAAGGGCTCGGCCGGGCGCAACCTTAGACTGAAGGGACCTGATAACGGAAGGCGTAAAGTCATTAGAACCATCATCAACCACAATCACTTCAAGGCCAGGATAAGACTGGGCAAGGATACTCCTGACGGCTCCCCCGAGCCATGGCGCCATGTTATATGTTGGAATTATGACACTGACCTTAGACATACAAGCAAAATGTGGGATGCCATCTTCTAATTAAACATTTTCAAAGCGTAATAAGGACTTTTGTCCTGAAGTGGTGTCAAAATCTACGTATGCATCTCGTATCTTAGGATCGCTGCAATCCCGCCAAAGTCCTTCAATTGCGCACCTTCCCTTGACTCGGTCGAGATTATGGTGACATTGGTGCCCATCTTCTTGGCTTCTGCCTCAAACATCTCAATCTTATCGTCAGGAAGGCTCTCTGAAACGAGAAGCTTGTCAACAGCACCCTTCCTCATAACATCAAGGACCTGCTGCTCGCCATAAGTGACCATGCCCGGCTTCTTAACAAGGTAGCCGAAAAACTGGTTGACAAGCTTCTTTTCCTCGGCAAGCTCCTCAGATGCCAGGACATCCTGGCTCTTGTCGACGAGGTCATGGATGCCGAACTCGTCAGTGTACGTTATGTCCTTAACGGCAATGATCTTCTTTTTCAATTCATTTGTAATGAAATCGCCTTCTATCAATTCATGCTTTGTCGGACCTGGACCGCCAATAATCAGCCCCTTAAGATTAAGATTGTCAAAAAAAGTTTCCTTAATATACTCACCAACCCTGACATAGAAAGCCTTGGCCTCATTTTCGCGAATGCGACCAAAACGGGCAGCCGATTGCCCTCCGGCACGGAATTTCCCGGGAACATTAGACGTATGCTTTGACAGTATGTTTATTGACTTGCCACGCAGTTCCGCAATGGTGCACTCCCTCCTGTCCATCACAACAAGGCCGTAAGTTTCCTTAGCCTCAAGCATGTCGCGAAGAATGCCAAGCTCAAAGTCCTTGTCACACCTGTAAATCCTCGTCTGGACAGGGAGAGGCGGCTCAACAGACCACACCTTGAAATCCTGCTGGCCTTCCGGAGCGATATTGCCTGAGAAGACAGCAAGGCCATGCTCAGGGGTTCTGCTGTAGAGACGCAGGTGCTGGACCATCCGTTCAAGGGCGCCGGTAACATTCTTCCTTGTTGAAGCAGACTTTATGTTCATGGCAGTGCCCTGCTCTTGTTGGATGTGCTGGATAATCTTGACAATATCATAGCCCTGTGGGATGAAAACAGAAACCATTTCTCAGGTCATGCCTCTGCTTTTCTGTAAGGGACATTTTTCAAGCACCGCCACAGCCAACAATTGCAGCGAAGAGAACAGGCTATTCTGGCAATGCGAAAGCTAAATCGCCACCAATTCGCTTTCCGCCTTCAGCAACCACTTCCATCATAGCAAGGCAGAAAAGCCGCGTATTTAAAGATTTGGGAAGGCAGGGCTGAAACTGCCTTTCTGCAGCAATGGAAGGTCATAGTTCGTCCCGCCAGCCAGGAAACCCGAGAGAGACATAAAGCCGGAAGCAGCTTTGTAAAGCTTATGGCGAATCGTGAGAAAAAAGTTCAAATATCTTCACAATTTGCTATTATGGCCCAGAAAAAACCCGAAAACAAAGTTTCACTTGCCATTCCAAAACAGCTTCTGGTTAGCCATATCCTGCCACACATTGTAAGGCACAGACATCCTGACAAGCTGCTCCCCGCTGAGCCCTGTGACCCTTGAGATAGCTCTGAGGTTGACCATGCCTTCAAGCGCGCCCTTGCAATGACCAATCATGCTTCCAGGCGTGATTACTGAATACCTTGAGAGGAAAGCACCGGAGAGATTCATAAGAGCCCGCACGTTGGCATCCGGAAGCTGCATGACGCCATTGCCTGAGATTGCAGCAATCTTCGGAGTCCCGCCAACTCCAACATTTTCGGTTGCCATGTGGTAAGCGTTAACCGCGAAGTAAAGCAACCCTTCAGCAGGAAGCCGGGTAACGTCCAGCCCCTGAATCGCAGTGCCGAGAGAGAAATTAGCGCCGTCAGCGCCAGAGCCAACTTCAAGATGAGGCGTAAATATCTCAAGGGAACCAGTTTCCCTGACCAGATAGCAACGAACCCTCCCCGCCTCACGGTCAAAGCCGACAGTCACCAGCCACGTTTGATTCTGCTTTGCCTGCTCGTATCTTTGGATGAAGCCCAGCTCCTGCTGCCTGGCGAAATCTGCCCTCCTGCCGTCATCAGAAATGACAAGTGCCTCCTTTGTGATTTCCTCCCTCTGCCGGGTCATATAATTTGTGTCAATTGTATCAACAAGCGCCTTCATTCTGGAGTAAAGGGATCTTACGTAAGCATCAAGGGAAGCGACGTCGTGACCAAAAGTGCTGCCCAAGAAGATGTTCGCATCCCCTGTACCGTAAAGAACACCGAAGTAACCGGAAAAATTTACCGGGAAAAGCTTCACAAAAGAGTCGCTCTTCCTGCCCGAACTTGAACCCTGGGCGTCGGTAATGGCAATCGCTTCCTTGCCGTTTGACATCATTATTCCAACCGTCATGAGAAGTGAAAAGAACAGGCAATTTATAAATCTTTCTTTTTATTTACCATTTAAAAGTAACTACACCATGTGGCAACGGGCTTGCCGCTTCATTCCCTGAAGTCGGCGGAATATTTCCGTTCATCAAAGGAAAAAGACGGACCGAGGAATCCAACTACGGTTCGCGCATCCGCAAAGCCGTCGCCAAGGCACACCGAGGCGCCCGGGGACGGTGTCATATTGAAAATTACATTTTCACCAAGAATCTTGACCTGTCCCATTTGCAACTCCTGTTTCACCTTGTCCATTACCTGAGGCCGCAAGCCGCCAACGTTCCTGGCAAACACCAGGTCCTTGGAGGCAACTGTCGGGACAATCTTCCTTACCGTTTCAGCGAATGCCATCTTACCCACTACGGGCAGCTCATACACCATATTCTTCAGCATGAACGCCCTGAGGGCTGGAGGGCTGGCAACAACCTCCCAAAAGGTCAAGAGCGACGCCTTGCCAAGCGAGCCGGTCCTGACAAAATCATCAAGCGTTTCATAATTGTGGCGCTCCATGAGCGGCACTACCTTTGCAGTAGGCCCGAACCTGGTAACAGAGGCATCGTGGGCTTCGGGGTCTCCATGGATTGCGGCAAGCGGCACGTCGTTGTCCTGAACCGTGTACACCTTGCCGTTAAGCAGCTTGTCCCGGGCATGGTAGAAGCTACCGGCAACCGGCAACAGCGCCAGATTACGGGCATAGCCGAGCCGCTTGGCAAAAAGCAAGCTCTGCGCTCCGGCAGACACTATGACTGCCTTTGCACGGACATCGCCCTTGGCCGTTTCAACAACGAATTCCAGCCCCTCCCGACGGATGGTTGCCACCTCTGTCCCGAATCTTGCACTGAAGCCTTCCCTTGATTCAACAGCCCGGTCAACGAATGATTTCGCAAGCCGCCCGTAGTCAACCGCATACCCACGCGGCGAAAAAATCGCGCTTATCCCCCTTGATTCCCTGCCCTCTGTTACCTTTGGCTCAAGCTCGGCAATCGCTTCAAAACCAAGGTATTGAAGATGCGGATAATGCTGCCTGAACTGCTCAAACCTGGCTTTGAGAACGCCCATTTCCTTCCTGCCAACCCCAAGCACCATCTTGTGATAGACTGAGTGAAGCGCACCGGAATCGTCAAAGCGGTCCAAGTATGCCTTGGTATGCTCTGCCAGATGCCTGACGGCAAGCGCCTTCGCCAGCGAGAAGTTTGTCTCTATGTCACCGATGTGCAACGTCTGGCTGTTATTCATCATATTGGAGTTGACCAGCCCGGGAGCGCCATATTTTTCAATGAGCACCACGCTCCCGACATTCGTGTATGTGAGCGCGTAGAAATCAGCCGCGCCTTTCACGCCTCCACCGATTACAGCAACGTCAACGCCTGCCATGCGTCGGCAATATTCAGGCAGGGTTTATAAATTTTTCTATAAGTTACCACTACACAATTACAATCTAATTTGACGGTTGTGTGGAAAAAAACCATCCTCACAATTACAACACATTTAAAAAGCGGCAGAATGCTCCAAACCATCAAGGGGCCATGGGGCAGCTTGGTCTAACCTATCTGGTTTGGGACCAGATGACCCCGGTTCAAACAGCCCTTTTTCGCGCGGCGAAAAAGCCCTGGGGGAAAAAAAGTCTCCCGGCTTGAAAGTCCGGGTGGCCCCATTCAATCTTTTCAACAATTTACGAAAACCTGGCTCCCCTCCTGGAACTGTGCAAGAACCCAATAGCTTTATAAACAGCCACAGAATCCAAAAACCAAAATGGCAGATAAAGAAAAATCATACGGCTCGGTGAAACGGTTTGGGGTCAGGTATGGCACCAAACAAAAGGGCAAGGTCGGCAAGATAGAGGCAGAAAGGCACCTTGCGACAAAGTGCCCGTATTGCCATTATGACCAGGTAAGCAGGGTTTCCTCAGGAATATGGCATTGCAGGAAGTGCAAGGCAAAATTCGCCGGGAAGGCCTATGTTCCGGGAGGGCATGTAGCAATCGGGGGAAACATTGAGCAAACCGTAAAAGCAGGGGAAACTCCCGTTGATGAAAAAAGCAGTGAAGAAGAAATCAACCAGCTTGACGAGGAAACAGCAGAGAAACAAAATGGAAGTGAGCAACCATGACAGAATACAAGTGCTTTGAATGCAGCAAGAAGGTTTCCAATGAGTACCTGAGGAAGAAGGTAAGGTGCCCCTACTGCGGCAGCAAGATCCTGTACAAGCCAAGAAGAATCTCGGCCAAGATAAAGGCAAGATAACCAAAAATCAGATGAAATACAAGACAGTCCTTAGCGTTTTAGGGGATGCGAACCTCATAATGAAGGTTTTTGAGCCCGAAGACAAGGAGATAAACGGCAAGGCAACCTATACGATGAACAAGACGCCAGAAGGCGTTGCCTTCACCGTGACAGCCAACGACAGCACAGGGCTCAGGACGGCACTCAACTCAATAACGAAGGTCCTCACAGTAATAGAGAAAACCAAAGGGATAAATTAAGATGCCAAACGTACCAGAAGATACGCAAGAGAAGATAAGGCAGCTCCAGATGCTTGAACAGGCATTGCAGCAGCTCATGATGCAGAAGCAGGCATTCCAGCTCCAGCTAATGGAAGCAGAGACAGCCCTGAAAGAACTCGGCACGTCTGAAGAAGCATACAAGATACTTGGAAACATAATGGTGCTGGCCAAAAAAGAGGAAGTCGAGAATGAACTCAAAGACAAAAAAGAAACCACAGAGCTCAGGATAAGCGCCCTTGAAAAGCAAGAAGCCAAGACGCGAGAGAAGGCCGCAGCCCTGCAGAAGGAAGTAATAGAGACGATGAGGAAGTGAAAATGGCATTCGGAAAAAGCCCTCAGGACATGGAAGCGATAATTGCAACGATTTCCGAGCTTCAGGAAGACAGCACAGTGCCCAAGAACGTCAAGGAAAAGGTCCATCGGATAGTTGAAACGCTCAGGAACGAGAAACTGGAAGTCTCGATGAGAGTGGACAAGGCAATACAGATACTCGATGAGGTTGCAGAGGACTCAAACCTGCAGTCATACACGAGAACGCAAGTGTGGAATGTTGTCAGCATGCTGGAAAAGAGTTAGGGCTTTCATGCCAGTTCTACGTGCATTGCCTTTGCATCAAAGGAAACAGGGCGTAAACAATATTAGCAAAGCTATTAAACCGCATCAGCGCCCCGGCTAAGCTCATGGTTGATTACAACGAAGAAATCCGCGCTCTTGAGGAAGAGCTGTCCAAGACGCAGTACAACAAGTCAACGCAGCACCACATAGGCCTGGTTAAGGCGAAGATTGCGAGGCTGAAGGAAAGGGCGGCAGCAAGGTCAAAGGGCGGGAAGAAAGGCGAAGGCTACGCGGTCAGAAAATCAGGCGACGCTACGGCAATACTCATAGGATTCCCTTCGGTGGGAAAGTCAACGCTCCTCAACAAGATAACCAATGCGGAGTCGAAAACAGCAGCATACGCTTTCACAACGCTGACATGCATACCAGGGATGATGGAGCATAAAAACGCAAAGATACAGGTCCTGGACGTTCCGGGAATACTGAAAGGGGCTGCGTCAGGGCTTGGAAGGGGAAAGGAAGTGATTGCCGTTGCGAGAAATGCCGACATAGCAATACTCATGGTGGACGTCTTCACGGTCAACCAAATTGACATCCTGAGAAAAGAGCTGGAAGAGGCGGACATACGCGTCAACCAACAGCAGCCAAGCGTAACAATAACAAGGAAAGACAGGGGCGGCCTGAGCATAGCAAGCACGGTAAAGCTTACAAAAATTGACGAGAAAACAGCGAAGGCCATACTGAACGAGTTCCAGATAGTCAGCGCAGACGTAGTCATAAGGGAAGACATAACCGCAGACCAGCTAATCGATGTGATAGAAGGAAACAGGAGATACATGCCCGCACTTGCCGTTGTCAATAAAATAGACTCGCTGACTGATGAAGGGACAAGGCAGCTCCAGCAACAGCTCAAATATAACGCGGTCACAGCGAAAAGCGAGGACATAATCCTAATATCTGCGGAAAAAGGAATAAACCTCGACGTGCTTAAGGACGCAATTTATAACAGGATGAATTTCATGAGGGTGCATCTCAAGGAAACCGGGAAGAAGCCAGACATGGATGTGCCGCTGATAATGAAGCACAACGACACAATCCGGACGGTGTGCGAAAAGCTGCACCGCGATTTCGTTGCAAAGTTCAAATTTGCAAAGGTCTGGGGAAAGTCAGCCAAGTTCCCGGGCCAGAAGTTCAAGATGGACCATAAACTGGCCGACAGGGATGTCGTGGAAATACACCTGCGATAAAGAACATATTAAGATAAGCATAAAAAGGCGAAGCCACTCCAAAGGCAGCAATGACAGACTACTACCCGTTTTCACTAACCGGAAGCAGCCTCGGAGACACCAATGGCTTATTTCTCCCAACTGCCACCAGAAAAGCCCTTTTTGGGCCTCCGCAATACAACGACCATCCACCCGATGTAGAGCCGCAGAGATGCATAGTTTATGTAATGGTGAATGGCCAATTATATGTTGACATTGAAATGAGCTTGAGAAGCTCAAATCGAAATTTAAAGCCAGAAGACATATTAAAGAAAGCGCGGGAAGACCATGGCAGCGGCATCCAACCGCTTGGCGAATTGGAGCAAATAATCGTTGACAAAAAGAGGGCTGCGGCAAGAGAGCGAATTGCGGAAACCCCACAAAGCCGCCATAGCGCCGCTATTTCTGCATTCCCATGAACTCGCCCCAGTAGCTGCCTTCCGAGCCGTCGGCATGGACGGTTGAAGACGCCACTGAAACAGGGGATGAGGGCTGCTTCGCTGCTTTTCGCCCTTTCGTTTGCAATCTGGCAACAGGCTTTCTCCTGCGCACAGGCACCTTGCGGGAAGCTCTTTTCCTGACAATTGAGGAAGGTAAAACTTCCACAGAATCAGGTTCACCAATTGCAGCAGTGGAAACATCCTGCTTCAAAGCAACCCCGGACACGGATGCTGCCACGATTGGCCTGCGTCTCCTGATGGCCCCGCGGCGCCTCTTTAGCGAGGGGATGACAGCGCTGGCTGGCTGAACCTGGAAGGAAACCGACTCTGCAACAGGGCCAACCTCGACTGACGCCCGGCACTCGTCCTCGCAAATCTGCAGGAGCCGCCTTGGATTCCCACCAGCCTTCCGGTAAGCTTCAAGTATGGAGTTGTTTGAAAGAAGCGGGATGTTGCCAATCCTTGCCCTGACAAGCGAGATGGCCTGCTCTGGCGTGGGCTTTGAAAGACTCAGAACATTACCGTTTACAAGCTGCAAAAGTCCGCTGGGAAAAGCACCTTTCCAGTAACTCGTGCCAAAAAACACAACAGCCCTCAGGTTGCCGTTCCTGAAAAATTCCAGTATCTCATCGCCGCTTTCCGGCGTCAGGTTCTGGGCCTCATCAACCACCAGCACCATGCCGCTTGGAACATTTCCCGTGATGTAATTTGCCAGGGAAGAACGCTTAAGAAGCCCCTTGATGTCAACGCTCTGCGACGAGATTGCGTGGGCATAAACAACCTTGCCCTTGCCGCCAAAACGATTGATTATGCTCTTCAGAAGCGTCGTCTTTCCATACCCTGGCGGAGCCTCAACGAACATGATTTTTCCGTTGTCTACTCCAGAAAGAACCGGCTCCGGGTCAACCCCAAAAAGCTCGTAGCGGAAAGCCGCTGGCTTGATGCTGAAAGGGTTTCTCCCAAATCCAATCTTCCTGAACCAAACATCCGCCATTCAAATCACCCGTCAAACAAACAATCAGCCGGTAGCCGCGCTACCTTTGCCACGCTTAGCCAGCGGTTCCTCAAGCGAGGCAAGATGCTCCTCGGCAACGCTCGATGACTTTGAGGCAACAGCCGTCTCGCACGCGCTCTCGCACATCCTGAGGAACTTCCTGAAATCCCCCCTGGCCATTGAATATATGCGCCTCACCGCAGAATCACCAAGGATGGCTGAAGAGCCAAGCCGATTCCTCACAATGGCAACCGCCTCTTCTTCAGTTGGATGGACAACCCTCACCACCCTTGAACCAATCCTGCCAAGGATGGCACTGGAAAGGCCTGCCACCTTAAAGCTCTCGCCAGCAAGCACCACAGAGCCAAATACGTCATTATCATAAAAATACTTGAGCAGCTCAAGCGACTCAAGGTCAACCCCCCGCACGTTGTCTGCCAGAAGCACGAGGCCTCTGGGGGCTGAACCAAAAATCCTTGAGAGAAACGACGTTCGTTTCCTAACCACAGACCTAAGGTCAGCATGCCCTCCTGAGAAATCAACGCGAACACACCTCCGGCCGAGCCGCAAGGAAATCAGTTCAAGCAGGACACTCTTGCCTGAACCGGCAGCGCCTTCAACAAAAACAAACGCACCTGAACCCACAAGGTATCCAAGTTCAGAAAGCTGCCTGTCAAGGCCAACCGATGACCTTGCTGAAACCCTGACATCAGTGCTGAAAGGATTCTCCCCAAATCCAAGCTCCTCAAACCATGCCATGAATCATCCCTTCTGCTGCCCCTCAGCTCTTTCCCTAAGGTAGTTTGACCTGTCAAAGAGCGCCTTCGCCTGTTCCTCCTTTCCCGCATCATGAAGCCGCGAGGCCTTCTCATGAAGCATCCTGGCCCGCCTCAGGTTGTTGACGGCGTTGTCCCTGTGCCGGCTGACAATTGCAATGGCTGCCACAGCCAAAAGGGCAACAGCAGCCACCTTAAAGGCAATTGGCACTGAACCTAACCAGCCGAAAGCGGCAGCCAGCAATCCTTCCCTGTCATTTCCCCTGAAAGCAGCCGCTTCCCGCCCAGACACAGAACTCCTGCTCAGGTTGCACCTTGAAAAATCCCCCTCAGAGCATTGGCACTCCGAAGAATATACATCATAGCGGCAGTTGTTGAAGAAAACACTCTTGGCATCGTTAGGCCTGCACTCAAAGGCAGAGGCGCAGTCCTCATCAAGATGCTTCACCTGCTCCAAATCATAATTGAAAGCGTCAACCTTCCCCCGGTTCCCCTCAAGGAGGTGGGCGGAAGCAAGCTGAGCTGACAGGAAAGCCGCCAGGAAAGCAAAAGCCGCTGCAATCAGAACACCGCCTGCATCCAACTCCCTTAATGCACCAATCCGCAAGCCAAAACGCGCCATCAACATCCCTTTTTGCTCTGACACAGACACAGACGCGGTGCAAAGCAAAAAGAGCGACAAAACGCCAATTTATAAATTTTTATGTTTTTGGTGGGAAACAGCGACGGAAGATTTACCACTTGCCAAAACAAAACGAAGGTATTCACGCTTGCCAGCGAATCCCGATGCCCGGGCAAGCTTCCCCAGCATTCTATCGAAGCCAGAACCATATTGCGCGGCCAGCTTGGGACGAAACGCAATTTCTTCAGGCAAACCCGCAGCGGCAGCAATTTCCCTAAGAATCAGCTTCTTCTCGCCGTCCCTGATTTTCCATCCAGGCCTTGCCCGCATGGCAGCAACAATGACTTTTTTGTCAAGGAACGGGGTGAGCGCCTTTACCCTGAATGCGGCAGCAACCCTGAAGTCGCGAAGAAAATCACGCGCCCACATGGCTGAAAGGCCGCGCCAGCACTCCCCATTGACATCGTCGGCGATTACATGGCGCTGGTATCCGGCAAAGATTTCCTCCGAGCCAAGTCCGGTAAAAACGACGCCGACCTTATTCATGGTCACCAGCCTGAGCGCCGCAATCTCCGTGGCTGCAATGCCAATTGCCACTGGGTCGGCTGTTCCAAGAATTTTGACAGCTACCCTTATGACTGCTTCGGCAGCGGCAACCGGGTATTCTTTTGAAACTAGTTCCAGCCGCAGCTTCCTTGCCGCAACCCTGGCGGCAGCCAAATCCTTGCTGCCTGAAACGCCAACGCAGAAACATGTGAACCTTAAGCCGAGCTTCTTCAGGATAAACGCGATGAAAGAACTGTCAATACCGCCTGACAAAAGCACCCCGAACTTCCCGGCTGTCCCAGCCCGGTTTTCCACGGCAGCAATGAGCGCCTCACCAATCGCCCTCCTTGCGGCAGCGCTGCTGCCGAAGAAACCCAACCTGCTGGCCTCGCGCTTCAAAGATGCCACCTGCCCATTCCAATCGCGCTGCTGCACAAGCTTACCCATCTCAACAACACCTGCAAGCATCATGCATCAAACAACCAGGGAAACATTTAAATACGTTGCCCTTGTGCCATGCCCTGCTTAACAAGAAAGCACAGGAAAACAAAATGGCAGCCAAAAAGGAAGAGAAAGCAGGCAGTGCTGAAAGCACAGCGAGCAAGGAAATGAGCAAAGACGAGCAGGTTGGCTTTCACAAGGGCTCACTCACGGTCCTGGCAAAGGAAAGGCAGGAGATGCAACGCATACTCGGCATAGTCGAGCAACTCATGCAGATGCACCTGTCAGAGCTGAAAAGAATGGGCATTGACCTGTCAAAAGAGGCAGCTGAAACCGCCAAGGCAACAGGCCAACCACAGAAAAAGCCGCCGATAGACGAGCTACTTTAGAAATGCAAGTAAACCGAAGATTAACTATCGGAAAAGCAAATATCACAGTTATAGCCATTCTTGAAGGTTCATAAGAGAAAGGAGAGGTCTTGTTTCAGACTGTTCTTGGAAGCCATAACAAAGAGGAAGCCCTAAAGCAGCTTATACGAAGCAAGGGCTTGATTTCAGGATTTTTCGCCAAAAATCACGCAGATAATGCGGCAATAAATGACTTTCCGATATATGTGCTGAAAACTCTACTTGACTCCTTTTGCAGAGCAATATTGAGGAAAGACCGGTGTGTAACCAGCAGACAGATGACAGTTGAGGTGCTTGTGACGCCCAACAAACAAGTGCTTGGGGACAGGATGCGATACATATACCAAGAGTCTACGTCAAACAGGGTAAAAATTGAATTTTACGCTGCAGACACTGCAGAATACTTTTTTGGAGCGAACGGCAAGGAGTATTTAGAATCAGCAGCATCCCATGAGCTGGAACATCATGCAGACAGAAAAACTATAGACCGCATGCTAGCTATGAACAACAGAGTCAGAGATTTGCAAAGAAAGGACAAGATCAGCTCAAACGGAGTGCTGGCGATATATGCTTTTAGAACCCTGAGAATTGAAGGCCTTGCCCGCTTTTCTGAACATGTTAAAGAAATGCGTCTTATGCTTAACTTCTTAGAAGCCAGAAAATTCCTTGATTGCCTCCAGATTATAGCCAATGACAAGGACCTGTTGCTCCCTAAAGTGACGGAAGTAGTAAGCTCACACATTGCTCAGTCCTCATACGAGACAGGCGCAGCCATCATGACAACTATTCTTATTTACAGAAACCGGCAAAGGTATGGATTTGACCTGCCGTTCCTGATATTGCCGAAAGGAGAGAACAATTGGCAAACCAAAGACAAGCTTAAGGACTATTACGGAAAGGTTGAATACATACAGATAGAATTTGCCAACCTGGGAATCAAGCAGCAATCTTTACTAAACCGAGCGTGGATAAACGAGGCAGAAGAATTAATCCGGGAGTTTGAACGCAACGAAAGCCACCTTTACCTCCTATCAGCTTATGAAGAAGCATGTGAAGCCCTGAATTTGACACCGCTCATAACAAAAGGAATTTACAATCAAGTCAAGCTTGCAGCACACAGATTCGTAAATTACAATCCTTTTATAGGGGGTACCACAAGTTAGATGGTAACACACCATGAAATACATCTTTACAGCACATGGCCATCCAAACATACTGGCCACGCACCGCACAACTCTTGAAATCACCAAGGATTCTGAACTGACAACCAGAGGAAACTGCGTAGTAGCTGTTGCTGCCGACTTCTCCCTTGAGCGGATAAGGGAACTGATACAAAATTGCGACAGGATAAAGCTGACGATAACCGTTGCCGGGATGAAAGACGAGATAACTGCCGCTCCCAACAGGAGCTATTCCAGCGACACTGAGCTGGTGCTCAGGAAAGGCGACTTTCTCTCAGACAGGACACTCGGCACCAGGGCCGGCAAGGCTGCAGCCGACCTGAAAAGGGGGATGATTGATGCGCTGAAAAGCGGGAACATGGCAGCAACCATCACAATAGACGTTCTGTGATATGAAATGTATAGATGAACTGTTTTATATAAATTTTATAAAAACCAGCATCAGGGGTTTAAACTTGGCAATGCCGGACGACCAGTCCTCAATCAACACAGATCCTGCCACGCTCAGGGATTCTGGCCTGGAATCCCTACTGGGCCCTACGCTTGACAGGGCAGCGGAAGCCGTAGAAACAGTGCATAAAAGCCTGGCAGCCGACCTCCTGAGGATTCCTGAAGTTGCATCCTTCTCGCAGGAATTCATTTTCCACAGGTGGCTGGGCGCCATGGCACTGAACAGCTTAAACGTGGTGTGGGCAAACAGGGCGGCAACAGGAAGACGCTGCACAAGAACCTACCTGCGCATTGATGCTTACAGCAATGGGCATGGCACAACGGGAAGAAGGGCGGCAACTGCCATAATACCGGTTGAAGAACTTACACCTTACATCCCGGTTGGAGAGGAACGGTTTATCGACATCGACAGCCCCAAAGTTGCTGACGGCCTTGCCGCTTACCTTGGCAAAAACAAACTCATGCCAGGCAACATGATATATTCGCACCTTGATGAGAAAATATAGCTAATC
>Ga0209541_10005605_pt1 | contig 21835 bp, 27 predicted proteins | sample RifCSPlowO2_01_FD_184027 | JGI IMG/M metagenome (GOLD analysis project Ga0209541, IMG submission 184027) | Groundwater microbial communities from Rifle, Colorado - Rifle CSP2_plank lowO2_0.1 (SPAdes) (version 2) | ecosystem: Environmental > Aquatic > Deep subsurface > Groundwater | place...
CATTCCAGCCATTGTGGGAACGGAACACGCGACCAGCACACTCAAAACAGGCGACCGGATCGAAGTGGACGCCGATGCCGGGATCATCCGACGACTGTCTGTTGACCGAACCAAAAAAAACTAGATGCTCGTGCGGTCAAACAAGGTTCCCGCGATTCCGAACATGATGACCAATCCCACCAAAAGCACCGCGAAATTCAACGCCAAGGAATTAACCCCGACCCCGATAATCAATCCCCTTAATGCGTCCACGGCATAACTCACCGGATTAAACAAACTGAGGGTTTGAAGCCAACCCGGCATTTTATCCAGCGGAAACAAGGCATTGGAAAGAAAAAACAGGGGAAAAATAACCAGGTTCACGATCAACTGGAACGTCTCGACTTCCGTAATCACGGACGCCAAACCGATTCCGATCGAAACAATCAACGCCGAAAAAACAATCATGACCAGCAACGCAAGAAAAATCTCGAACAAACCCGGAGACGCAAGCCCCAACAGCACCCCGATGATCAGAATCACGAACCCCTGCAACACCGAAGTCGTGGCGCCGCCCAACGCCCGGCCGATCACGATCGAAAAACGGCTGGTTGGAGCCACCAACAGTTCTTTCAGGTATCCCAATTCGCGATCCCAAATAATCGAAACCCCTGAAAAAACCGAATTGAACAAAATCGTCATTCCGATGATTCCGGGAAGAATAAAAGACTGGTAATCAAACTCAGGAACCAACCCTCCGATTCCCGCGCCAAGCGCAAACAAGAAAAACAAGGGCATGGCGAGGCTTCCGATAATCCGCGACTTCGAATTCGTAAACCGCTTGGTTTCCCGCAACCACACCGCATAAATTTTTCCCGCTTCAATGGCCATGGTTCATCCTCCGCTGAAATTCATTCGGCCCGGGTCGCTCGTCCCGAATCTGCTCGCCTGTTAGTTTCAAGAAAACATCTTCAAGACTCGGCGTGTGAAGCTCGATGTTTTCGATCACGACCCCGCTTTTTTCGGCCAAAGAAACGACTTTGGCAATCAACGTGCTTCCGTTTTGGACTTCGACCAAAACCGCACGGTCCAAAATCCTTCCGTGCGAGCCGATTTTTTGTTTTTCAAGAATCGAAAGCATTTTTTTCGAATCCGAAGTCTTAAGCGAAAGCACCTGGCCGCCGATAAGGGATTTAAGTTTTTGCGGAGTATCCAACGCCACGATTTTTCCACGGTCGATAATCGCGATCCGGTCACATAACGCGTCCGCTTCTTCCAGATAATGGGTCGACAACACGATCGTGATCCGCTGTTCCCGCAGCTTTTCGATGTATTTCCACATGTGCCGCCGGGTCTGGGCGTCAAGACCCAACGTGGGTTCGTCCAAAAAAAGAATCTGCGGCTGATGCATCAATCCCCGCGCGATTTCAAGTCTTCGCCGCATTCCCCCTGAAAACGTCTTCACCAATTTTTGTTCCCAGTCCGCCAACTCCACCAACTGCAAGACTTCCTTTATTTTTTGTTTTCGATCTCCGGACGACATGCCGTACAACCGGCCGTGAATGTCCAGATTATCATACGCCGTCAAGCGGTTATCCAATGTCTGGTCCTGAAAAACAATCCCGATGCTTTTACGCACTTTTTCCGAGTCCGTGATAATGTCAAACCCGTTAATAATCGCGGTTCCCGACGTCGGCGGAAGAATCGTCGTCAACATGAAATCCGTCGTGCTTTTTCCAGCGCCGTTAGGACCAAGAAAACCGAATAATTCCCCTTTTTTAACCGAAAAATTAATGTGATCCACGGCCGTGAAATTCCCGAATTTTTTGGTCAAATCCTTGACCACAATCGCGTCATCCGTCACGATTTTCCCTTCCGTTTTTTTCTTTTTTTTCCTGTAACGCCATTCGAATGTTGTCCCCGATAAACGGGTTTCGCGACATGTAAAGCGCCATTTCTTCCAATAAAGACGCCAACTGTTCCGTTTTTTCTTCCCCCAATTTTCCGAGGCTTACCACCAGCAAATCCTTCGCATCCACAAACGGAATTTTCTTGTTCAGTCTTTTGCCTTTCGGAGTCAAGGACAACGGAGCTCTTCGACGATCCGATGGATCCGCGTTCCGCTTCACCAAACCGCTTTTCTCAAGCGAATCCACCACTGGAATGAGAGTGGCAGACGCAAGCATCAAATGATGCCCCAGATCCGACAAGGTCATTTGATGATGCGAAAGAATCTGCACCACCACGGCGCCAAGCGGAGTAACGCCCAGTTTTCCGTCGTTTAAGCGCTTTTCAAAATCCCTGCGGGCCAGTTTGATTAAAACCGCCGAAAGCGCTTTGATGCGATACGCCTGATCCTCAAACGAACTGGAAGCCATACAAATCAAATGATTAGGATACTAATCATTAGGCACCAAACACTATTAAAATCCCTCTTCGAAACGAAAAAACTATTCAAAAACTTCTTTTTTCAGAATAATTTTGTTAGTCAAGCCGTATTTGTGTTTTTCGAGCACACCTTTCGCTGCCAACTTGTTCACCGTACGATGAATTTGAACCTTAGATAACCCAGTATCCTTCGCCAGACGCGATTGGGTTGATTCAAACCCGGATTGCTTTAGCGTCTGGATAACAGACCGTTCATCCGGAAGTAGAAGATTATCGGTTGTTTCTTCCCTAATTTTTTTGATTTCTTTTTCCCTTGTGATTTTCCAAATCGTCAAACCCGCGGCAAACGCAACAATTCCTCCGATTAACTGGAAAAGGGGAGAAGGAGAAAAGATTTCAACATCCAGATCACGCGGCGGTCTAAAGCCCGCGGAAATTCCGATTTGAATCAGCCGGTTCGCGTCACTGTTCAGGTCACGAACAAACATCGTTGGCCGAAAATCGGAACGCCAAACCGAACGAGAAACATGATCCGCGAACAAAAATAAGGAATATCCTGAAAAAAGAAAACACGCCAGCATAACCAGTACATACGTTTTCTGCCAAGACCAGAGCGTTTTCGGCACAGTCATATTACAATTAGTTTCATGAACATAATAAAAAGGTTTCAAGTCGTTTCAAACAGAGTTAATAATGGTTTCATCGCATTCTTTTCGAAACCAAATGGACACCGAAAATATGACCCGCTGTATCTTGCAACTTGAAAAAGTATCTAAAACATACCAAATGGACGAAGTCCAAGTCCAAGCCCTAAAAAAAATAGATTTAACTGTCAACGAAGGAGAGTTCGTCGCGATTATCGGCGCGTCCGGATCCGGAAAATCCACTTTACTCAACATGATCGGAATACTCGATTCCCCGACCTCAGGAACGATCCGAATCGACGGAAGAGATATTACTCATTTGGACGAATCTCATGTCGCCCGCATCCGAGGAAAAAAAATTGGATTCGTATTCCAGGCATTCAACTTGTCTCCCACCCTTAACGTATTCGAAAACATCGCGCTTCCGATGCGCATACACGAGTTTTCCGAACAAGACATTCGCCAAAAAGTAAACCAATTGATTCAACTCGTCGGATTGGATTCGCGAAAAAACCATCTCCCCACCCAATTGTCCGGCGGAGAACGCCAACGCGTCGCCATTGCCCGTGCATTGTCCACGGAACCAGCACTTGTTTTAGCGGACGAACCCACAGGAAACCTAGACACCAAAACAAGCAAGGAAATCATCGCATTATTTGAAACCTTAAACCAAAGCCAAGGAAAAACAATCGTTCTTGTAACTCATGAACCCAACATTGCCCAACACTGCCACCGCATCGTGACCGTCAGGGACGGAACAATTATTTCAGACAAAACCAATCGACAAAGGAGGAAAACAAAATGAATCAAACAAAACTATTCCTGGTCCTGGGAACACTGTACCTGCTTGTAGCCGTGTTTCCAACCGTCATCGCACAAAGCACCGCGCGAGACGTCGTTTACCTGGGCAACGTGACCGGAACAAGTTTTCTTCCGTCCACGATTTACGCAGGGGACATTGTCAGCATCGCCGTCAACATCCAAAACCGCGGACTTGTCGTTTCAATCCGAGATCTAAACGCAAGCATCGGAATCGGAAACCAATTCGAGCCCATTCAACTCGTTGACACGGCCCAAGAAATCCAACCGCAAGCCACTCAAACCGTGGTATTCAAATTCCGAGTCAAACCCGAGACTGTTCCCGGATACTACCCTATTCAACTCAATCTCGCTTACCATCGAAACGACCAAAGCGATCAAACCACGACTCAAACCCAAACACTCCAAGTTCCGGTTTCAAAAACCGGAAAAAACATCGAAATTAGCGTGCAACCCAGCGTCATAAACCCCGCAAGCCAAACCCAACTCAATTTTTACATCAAAAATGCCGGAAGCACACCCATTTCAAATATTTCCCTTGCATGGACCGAAGCAAACAGTTTGATTCTACCCATCGGAACGGACAATATCAAATACCTCGAGATGCTAGACAGCCAAGCAACCGAAACGATTTCATTCCTGGTGACCGCCGACCCCAACATCACCACCGGCGTCTACCCGCTTGAAATCACGCTCACCTACACTGACACCAATGGAACCAAAACCCAAACATCCCAAGTAGGCATTATCATCGGAGGCGGAACCGACTTCGAAGTCAGTGCCGACACACTCTCCAGCGGAACGCTTTCAGTAAGCGTCGCCAATATCGGAAGCAATAATGCCAGCGCCGTGGTCGTCAAAATTCCGCATCAACCCAATATTTTCGTAAGCGGAAGCAATACTTCAATCCTCGGAAACCTCAACAAAGGAGACTACACCATCGCGAATTTTACGGTTTCCACCACCGGACTCGATCAAAACCGGGCCAGTAGCAGAGTCCAAACAAGCGGCCAACCCATCATCCGAACGGGACAAACGAATTCCGTGGAACCAACTCGTGTCCGAGATTTGAACGCAAACCAAAGGCAAATCATAATCCAAATCGATTACACCGACACGACAGGCACCCGCCAAACCGTTGAAAAAACCGTGCTTTTGTTCCAAACAACGACCAGTGGAACCGGCGACATCCAAATCCAACGTCAAAACCCCCTTGGACTGATATCATGGGCGATAGCGATTATTTTGGCCGGCGGCACCTTGGTGTTCTGGAGATTTAAAGCATCCCAAATCCCCTTCCAAAAACTCATTGTCCCGCTCGGCATCATCACCCTCATGTTTTTGGTCATCATCTTCGGGTTTAACGCCAGCGTGGAATACAGTATCGGAGCCGGAGCAGTTTCCCTTGCCGGACTCGCCTGGTTCTTTAACAAAAACCGGGGAAAACCATGAAACTGCGAGACTCTTTCAAGCTTTCGGTCAACAGCATTCTGCATCGAAAACTCAGATCCTGGCTCACGTTGCTCGGGATCATCATCGGAGTCGCGGCCGTGGTTTCGATTGTTTCAATTGGAGACGGCGCTCAAGCCCAAGTCAATGAACGACTCTCCGGATTCGGCGCTGACATTCTGACGGTAAGCGCAGGATCCACCCGAACCCAAGGATTCGGAGGAATTGTCCGCGGCGGAGGACCTGGAAGTGGAGGCGAAATCATCATCCGATCGAGAACGGAGACCGGAAGCCAAACCGAAAAGGAACCAGTTCTTACCCTTGTTGATGTTCGAATGCTCCGGGGAAATTCCAACGTTCTTGCCGTCAACCCGATTGTTTCCGGCCGAGAAGAACTCGCTTTCCTAGCCGAAAAAACAAACACCAGCATCCAAGGCGTTAACCCCAACGCGTGGAAAACCACCTCCAATATTGAACTTGCTTCCGGACGGCTACTTACTTCAAGCGATTCGAGCGCGATCGTTATCAGCGACCGACTCGCAAATTCCACTTTCAAACAACCGTTAACGCTCGGACGCACCGTGACCATCAACGAAAAATCGTTCACGATCGTGGGAATACTCAAAGCCACCAGCAGCGGAAGCGCATTCGGAGGCAGCGGAGACTCGACCGCATACATGAATTACACCAGCGCATGGGACGTTACCGATGTCAACCGGGATACGTTTTCCTCCATCCAAGTAAAAGTATCCGATCCAAACCAAATCGATCAAATTGTCGCTGAACTCACTCAAACCCTCCAGTTATCCCGCAAAGTCACGGAGCGAAACCAAGATTTTAGCATCACCTCCGCCAAAGCGATCCAAGAACAAATCTCAAGCGTTACCCAAACCCTAACATTATTTCTGGGCGCGATTGCCATGGTTTCTTTATTAGTTGGCGCGATTGGAATCGCCAACAGTATGTTCACGTCCGTACTCGAAAAAACCAGGGAAATCGGGATCATGAAAGCACTGGGCGCCACCAACAATGAAATCTTACGCCTGTTTTTAATCGAGTCAGGATTATTCGGCTTCGTTGGCGGTACCATCGGCGCCATCGTGGGGACAATCGTTTCGCTTGGATTCAATATGCTTGGCGCACGATTACTTGGGATGGGAACCACGGTCACAATGATCACGCCGCAATTAATCTTTGCAGCAATTGTGTTATCCACTTTCATCGGAGTCGTTTCCGGCCTCATGCCTGCGCGAGCGGCTTCAAAATTAAGACCGATCGAAGCACTTCGATACGAATAAATCGAAGCGACCGGTAAACCAATAGCTTTATATTCGGTTAAACGTTATTATTTTCGATTAAAATGGGCCGAAGAACACTTGCAGTCGGGAAACAAATCAGTCGACGCGTACCGTTTGGAAGAGCGCCGGCAACACCAAAGCCTTCAAAAGGAAAACTAATTTCAGAAAACAGCGGGGTAAAAACCAATATCCCGTCCCAAGTGACCAGGGAAATCAACGCATTGTATGCCAGTTCCGGAAAATGGTCCCATCCGGCGTCAATTGTCGCGGACCGACTCATTGCGATCTGCGTCACTCACGGCGTTCCGCTTGAAACAATCAAAACGCATTTTCTCCGGCGCGTCAGCGATGCCGCGGTCCTCACTGCGCTCACCAAAAGAATCCAAGCGCTTGAACGAACCAAAAAGAAATGAAATTTCCCCTTTCATTTCGATCCCCCCACCCCGACGAATTGCACTTCAAATTTTTCACTCCCCGCAAACGATGCGCCTTAGCGTTTAACCACGGGCATTTTGATCATTGAATCATTATTTTCGCTGCCGCCGGCAAAAAAATAAAGAAAACACAAAAAAAAAGCAGCGGACACGGAGCGGCAAAAGCAAACCGGTTTTTGTAAACCCAAACCTTTTTATTCTACCACTTCCGAATAAAATTGAAATGAATCGGGAAACTATCTTTTTCGCGTTGATTTTTTCAGCTGCCTTGCTTTTTGGTTGCGTTACCCTCAATGACGGGTTTCCAAGGAGCGGGTTTGGCGACTTAAACGCGCCTCCGATGTACATTGACCCCGTCATGTTCGATCCCAACCGCGATCCCCAGTTGAACGCGCCGAATCCAAACCTCGGTGGCCTCCCAAGCTGCGATACGATCATGAGCGCGCAAGACCGCGAAGTATGCTACAGAAATTACGCCAAAGAACACAACCAACCCGAATTATGCGAACAATTATGGGAACAATACAACGACTGTTACACCGGCATGGCGTTTTCCACGTACGACCGAAAATACTGCGACAAAATCAAGTACAATCAGGATTACAAGGACATGTGCTATCTGGGAATGGCCAAGCACGCCAAAGACCTTTCCCTGTGTGCCAGTATCCAGACGCCGTCCATCAAACAACAATGCGGAAACGACAATACGCCACCCGAAATTCCAACCGACGCGAATCCAAATCCCACCTTACCGGCTTCGGATCAATGCAGTGTCCTAAGCGATTCCCTGCTCCATGACATGTGCTATGTTGGAATGGCCAGCGATACCAAAAACCCGTTGCTATGCGAAAAAATCTTCTTATCCGAAAACAAAGACACCTGCTACGGCGCAATCGCATCCGCAAAACAAAACGCCTCCTACTGCACATATGTTCAAAATTTACAAAAAAGACCGTACTGTTATACCCAAGTTGCCATTGAAACCAACGACCCCGGCGTCTGTAACGGGATTCAAGGATATCCGGACATGATCGACCTCTGCAAAGACGCTGTCGCACAAAACCAATAAAAAAGTTAAGAAGCACGCCACTAGTGCATCAGACTGATTTCAGTAAAAAAAAATGAAACAAGTAAAAACCGATTAATCAGGACACGCCCTACAGAAACGAGTATAGACTATCTGTTTTTCGTCAATCCTAGTCTTTCTCGGTTTCTTCGGTCGTGGTTATTTTTGAGACTGTACGCCCATCCGAATCTTTTTCCGTAGTGGTTTCTTTTCTTGTCAGCTTGTGTTTTCCGAATTCGGTTTCACTACTGGTTTCGGCCGTTTCTCTCGTCGTCCACGTTTTTCTTCCGAAAATAGTTCCAAGGAATCCCATGCCATCACTTCCGAAATATTTATGCACGCGAGGGTTTAACCACAGATGTTTAGACCCCGTTTGAAAACACTAAATAAGTCATATAATGATATATTTTATATTATCGAGATATACGGTGTGTTATTATAGTGTTCCGCATACAATACTACTGGATAAAGGTATGGCAGCAGAATTATTCGTCGGACCGGCATTGACTCTTCTTTCCGTCGCCTTATTGATCATCGTGGCGTGGAAACTTGGAAAAGGACTGGTTTTGCTGTTAATCAACAGCGTCGTGGGAATGATCATTCTCATTTTGCTCAACTATTTGCCGTTCGTCAAGATTACGATTAACATTTGGAGCATTCTGATCGTGGCGATCGGCGGGATTCCTGGAATCGCGCTTGTGGTCTTACTGAGCCATTTCGGGATCGCGTTCTAGCGGACATCGAAAAAGAAAACTACGGGGGAAATAAAATGGAAACATATTCGGCGCTTTTGTTGATCGCTGCAGTCGTTGTGATTATAGACCTTTTAAAAAATCAATATACAAACCCGGAGGACTGGTAAAATGGATTTGATATGGACTATTGTAGTCATTTTAGTCATTCTATGGATACTCGGATTAATCGGATCAATTGGCGGAGGACTCATCCACATACTGTTAGTCATCGCCGCAATCATCGTAGTGTACCGACTGGCGCAAGGCAGAAACATGCTCACTGGAAAGTGAATCCCGTCCAGTAAATTAATCAAAGAAAAGGAGGAAATCGAAATGGCGAAGAAAAGCAGAGGCGGCAGAATGACTGCTGCTAAAACACGCGCAAAACGCGGAGCCAAAACAGGCGGACGTCCGGGGGGAAAAGGACCCATCAACCAGCGTCCGGCTGGCAAAAAAATCATGAAAACCTAAGAATATCGTAAATTTATCCAAAGAATGGGGGATGAAACATGAATCAAAAACGAGCAATCACAGGATTAATTGTAATTGCAATCGCGGGAATATTTCTACTCAGCGGCTGTACTTCAATCGCATTAACATGTGAAGACCAATCGCGGCAAACATTGGACAAATGCAACGAGGACTGCGGGGAAGGAGTCCTAAACGCGATCTGCAAAACCGGTTGCACCGGCGAACACAACCAGCGACTGGAACAATGTCAGGCAAACCGATAATGGATTGTTGGGATTGGCCGCAATACGGGTCAACCCATTTTGTTTATCATGAGGTGATAAGATTATGCAAGAAATTAGAGCAATAACGCGGGAAAAAGATGCGGGAATCAAGGCAAATGACTTGAAGGGAACAAAAGTTCGTGCGGCCAACGGAAAGGAAATCGGCCACGTCATAGGTGTCCGGTTAGATGTCAATACCTTTAATCTGGATGGAATTGAAGTGGACCGCGGTTTTTTTGGAAAAGACACGTTCATCGGGCGAAAATACATCACGTCTCTTTCCAAAGAAGGAGCTGTTTTGAACATGAGCCCCGTATCCGACTACAAGGGCCTCAAAGTCTTTGACTCGTCAGGAAAAGAAATCGGAACCGTGAAAGAAGTCAGGACCAACGAACAAACCAACGACATTTCCGCCATCGTGGTTGGAACCGGTTTTCTCAAAAACGACGCGGTTTTTTCCAAGTCAGACGTTGAAGAAGTGGGCGAAAGCATCATGCTAAACGTTCTGGTGGATGCCAATGCCGTCAAAGTAGGCGGACGCGCAGAATAAACGCAATGCAACCGCCCTGACAGGGCTTTACACCCCTTGTCAGGGGAATGTTGAATTAAAACCGCGCTAATATCGCTACAAACGGCGATAACAACATCTTCGCAGCTAAAAAATATTTTCCAAAATCAGATCTATTTGTTTTTCGGTTTAAAGTATTCTTTTTTCGGCAACTTTTCAGGTTCGATGCGTGCCTTGAAAAACTTCACCATCAGTTTAATCGCTTCTTCTTTTGTTCGAAGGTCATGAGCCAGCTTGTAAATTTCGACAATCGTATCCTCTTCATGAGACAAGTCAATCTGAATTTTTACCATATATTACCACAATATACAATGTACTTGCATCACTGCTTAAACAGATGTTTTACAGTCCAACTAAAAGTTCAATCACCGAAACGTAATTAAAAGAGACGGTGCACTATCCGGAAAACGAAAAAAGGCGACCAACCTCAACCCGTAACGAATCCACCACCGCAGCCAAATAGAGATTAGATTTATTAAAATGCGTGCCCTAATTCTTTCAATGAAAAATATTCCAAGTGCTCGGTCTGTGATCGAGTTTCGTTTCATCGCCCAAGTCCCACCAACACTTGTCGACAAATTTATGAAAGACACCTACGCACCACTCAAATACCACACCCTAATCAAGAACTCGGACAGAGTTTTGGGCGCTTTTCACAACGAGCAAATGATCGGATTTATTAGCGCAAATGGACACCAAGTCACCGCATTGTACGTCGAACCGCAATATCGCAGGTTAAAAATCGGGTCACGGTTAATCCGAAGATTAGGAACAACCTTGAGGAAAAACGGCTTTGATGGGTTTCATCTCGCTGAAATGACCGGCTATGCGCAAGTGACCGTAAAAAAAGAAAGTGAGCGATTAGCAATGAGAAAAAAAATGGGAACAGGAAAAGAAATCAGAATTTATCCCTCGGGCATCGGGTTTCGAGGAGACATTCGCTTTCCGCGAAAAACCCCCCGAAAATAGCCTGGGTGTGAACTGATTAATTGAACGCAAAGGGGGTACTTTGTACCTGAAGTTCAAAACAAACCCCAAAGTTTCGGTTGCTTTGCTTACTGAATACATTATGCAGAAACTTGCATAAACGGTTTTCAGCATTTCGACTATTTTTTTGCCCTTAAATATTCTTTTGCGATTGCGATTCCGAGTTGATAAGTGAGCCTGCGCACTAAGGCGCTTTTTTTGTTTGCTTCTTTGGGGCTCATGCGCAGTTCTGCTGGAGGATTATATTTGATTTCACTCGGGTGCTTTTGTGCGTATCGCTGGGCGTGGCCGAGCGGCATGGCTTTTGTTCCAGAGCGAGTCTTTACCCATCCAAGATTAGCGGATTGGATTATATCGGGGCGATCAAGGTTGGAGTAATATTTTGTATAAAATAAGCGATTGTTCGTATTCGCAAAATGTGCCATGCTGTAAAGTACCATGGGGGACATAGGCCAGCTATGCAACTCCCCTGTTTCCGGGTCTCGCCAAGGTAGGCTTACAGCCCCGTCTTCTTCAGGTTTGATGCTTTGAATTACTTTACGTTCATCTGCAACTGCAAACGCTTTCTTAATCCGTTTAAGTGTTTTCAGCCTATCGAACATATCCACTATTCGAACATGATGACTTTCAGGTGTAAGCGCTTTCGAAACGTGACGAACGAGCGTTGGAAATTCTTCATTGGTTCCTCCTTGAAAGGGAGTTACGAGAAATGTCACTCTGGCTTCGGGGGCAACCACGTGTAAGATTCCTTTAATTAATTCGCCTGAAGAGGCGGCCGTTGTGAGCGGAAAAAAGAAATGGTATCCGCTTCCATCCGAACTTCTTACCATCTTTTTGACACGTTCAACGGATTGCAATCCTCTTTTCATGTCTTCGGGTCGAGGAGCATAATCTGGACGAAAAAGGTGCTTGCGGTTCCGTTCAAAGAAGTCCGCATAGTTTTTTGGTTCCCTACGAAAACGCTTGCCTCGCGCCATGAAATACTATCTAAATTTTAGCTATATAAAGCCATTGTTCAAGAAACTTCGGGTTTTTGATTATCCAAATGACTCCCCTCCCAGGGGGTTGTTTAACCACGGCAGATTGTTATTGGCGGCGATTGATTGTTAGATCAATTGGTAATTACACCAATTTAGCCCTACAAAAATCGCACACACCAAAAATTGTGGGAATAATTCGTTTCAAAGCAAATTAGTGATTTCATCCAGAAAATTTTTCGGCGTCACAATCCGAATCCTGTTGTATTCACCGATTTTGAGCAGGTGCTTGTCACCAGTGACAATAAAATCGGCATGTGCTTCGAGAGCGGCTTCGATGATCTTGTTGTCCGCCGGATCGTCTTTCACGATTTCCAGACGACGCCCGGGATTGACTACTTCGTGAAAAGAGAGAACTTTGCTTACCTTTGCTTCGATCTCGGATTTTGTTTGCTTGAAATCACGATCCAGAATAAACGAATACTCATCCATTATTTCCGGAGAAGTAAAGCACCGGATTTTTTGTTCAATGGCAAGCAAAGTAATGTGATTGGAAGCACCGGGCCAGAACGTAGCCGAAATTAACACGTTCGTATCAAGAACAACTGCCATCATTCTTTTATTCCTCGGCCCTTGTGAATCATCCGAACGACATCTTTTTGCTTGATTCCCAATTTCTTGACTTGCTTGTTTCCTTCGGTCACGGTTTTTTTCCAATCTGCCAAAATCTCTTCCCGCGAAGGCGCTTTCACTCGCTTTAGCAACAACGTATCGCCGGTCCGAACCACGGCAAAGGTTTCTCCTTCCTGCAAGTTCATTTCATCCCGCAAATCCTGCGGAATAACTACCTGGCCACGAGAACTCATCTTGGTCAATTCAACATCCGCCATTTCATTCACCTCCAATAAACTACCGTCACAAACACTTAATAAAATTATCTTATTGTAAGAAAGTAAGATTCGCAGAGGGGGAGATTTGAACTCCCGTGGGGTTTCCCCCAAGAGGTTAGCAACCTCTCGCCGTAACCAGGCTGGGCCACCTCTGCAGCAAACAAAATTCAATCAGAAAATGCCATATAAATCAGCATTGCCAAGGTTAAAAAAACCATTCGGATAATTCAACAGAAAAAAGACTATTCGGACGCTGTTTCTACGACCTCAACCCATTTCGACACCGTTCAAGCGTCAGAACACGCACCAGCAACACACGTTCTAAAGTACGAAAAAGACGCTTCCAAGCAAATCGGAAGTTTTCACTGCAAGTAAACAGAACCGATCGTTCAACGAAATCACCCGGCGTCAATTCGCCAATCGCGTTTGGAGCACTTGGATCCGAAATACCGTCCGGACACGTAATCACGGGAACCGTTTTATCCGAAGGTTCCTCGCCAGCGGGAACAATACAACCCGGCCACCAGCCCTTGCCAATAAGCTGGATTCCCATGCAACGATTGTAAAAAATCGAAGCGTTGGAATCATTGAACGCCTTCATTTCAATCGTTCAACGACAGTATAAACGGATTTGGTGGTTTCGATTCGAACGTCATCGAAAGGCACCACCGGCGCGAGAGAAGAATCCGAAACACAACCCGCCAACACAAAAACGAGAACCAATAATCCAATCCCCTTTGAATCCCTGCACAACAAAAGCAAACACGCTATAATAAACTATTCTAAAACAGATCACCGGCAATCACGGGCGCCTGCAAAGCAACTTATATTCAGTGAATATGGTCTTAGCATGTGGAAGGAAAAGCAAAAATTTGTAGATTATGTCCGTGAACGACGACGCCGATATAAACGCCAACTCCTTGAATTAAAAGGAGGAAAATGTGAAAAATGTGGTTATTCAAACTGCGAAGCAGCTTTAGAATTCCACCATATCGATGAAAAAGAAGACCGTATTTCAAGATTATATAACCGTGGATGGAAACGATTGGTTGGCGAGATTGACAAAACGATTTTGTTATGCGCGAATTGTCATCGAGAACAACATGCAAAAGAACAGGATATTGGTAAAAAAGCAGTTTATCCAATTGAAACGCAATAGATTCAAGATGATGTTTAAATACCTTATCTTGCCCAAATTTAGAAACAGCAAACCAAATTTTCACATTAGCCCGAGTAGCTCAGACAGAATTCGGTTCTGAAATTGGTTCCGAGTCTGGGGCCACAGGTAGAGTGATCGGCTGTTACGACAATTGTCGTAGATACCGATTGGTCGAAGGTTCAAGTCCTTCCTCGGGCGTTTCTTCTTTTTTTGGCCACCGATACTATTTATTAGCCCCAAAAGCCTTTGTTGTGTCCATATGCGATCCAAAAGCGTTTTCATTGTTTTCGAAGGAATCGACGGCACGGGAAAAACCGAAGCCCTTTCCAAACTGATTCCCCACCTGGTGACCCGCCATAAGGAGTTTTCCAGTATTGTGCTCACCAAAGAACCCACTTGTGGAAGCACTGGAAACAAAATCCGAAAACTGCATCGCGCCGACATCAAAGACCCTGAATTGTTTTTTCGCTTGTTTTGCCTGGACCGATCCGAACACATCGAACGCACCATCAAACCCGCACTCAAAACGAATTCCCTGATTATTTCGGACCGATACGCCTATTCGACGCTTGCATACCAATCGGTCCAAGGAATCCCCAAAAAAACGCTGCAACACTATTCCTTTCTCAAACCCAATTTGGTAATCTTGTTTGACGCGCCCGCCAAAACCGTCATGAAACGCATTTACCGACGAAAAAAAGCTCCGGAAGTATTCGAACACACCCGGTTTCTTGAAAACGCACGTCAAGAATTCTTAAAAATCGCGAAAAAAACAAAAAAACCCCGTTTTGTCGTGATTGACGCCAGCAAAAACCGAAAAACCGTGGCGTTATCGGTTCAAAAAGCTGTTGAAAAATTCCTTTTTGATTCCTCAAGAAACCGATTTTAATTGTTCGATCTTTTTTCTTACAGGAGACTGCTTTCGATTGCGATGGGAAACGTTGGCCACCCAAAAAACACCCAAATAAAAATAAAAAGCCCTTGGAACATGGGTAGTGCAATCCCGATTGTGATTTTGTGAAAAAAATAATTCTGATAGTATTGGACGGATGGGGCATCGCGCCTGACGGACCCGGAAACTGCATTTCGCAAGCCCACATTCCGTTTTACAATTCCTTACTTGAAAAATACCCTCATTGCCAGTTGCACGCCCACGGAAACGCCGTGGGACTACGCGAAGACGCCATGGGAACCAGCGAAGTCGGACACCTGCACATGGGCGCGGGACGAATCGTCTGGCAACCCATCGCTCAAATCGACCGTGACATCAAAAACGGAGAATTCTTCAAGAACAAAAAACTTGTGTCCGCCATGGAAACCGTTCGAAAACGAAAAACCCGATTGCACTTTATGGGTATCTGTTCGGACGGCGGCGTCCACTCCTCCATCGAACACTTGGACGCGCTCCTAAAACTCGCCAAACAACAAAAAGTCCCCAAAGTATACATTCATTTTTTCAGCGACGGACGCGACGTACCTGAAAAAAGCGCGCTCACATACGTGAAACAAGTGGAAAAACAGATTCAAAAAAACGGAATCGGAAAAATCGCAAGCGTCATTGGCCGGTATTACGCCGGAGACCGCGACAACAACTGGGACCGAACCCAAAAAGCATTCGATTGCCTCGTGAACGGAAAAGGATTCACCGCAAAAAACGCGTCCGACGCGGTACAACAAGCGTATGCACGCGGCGACTTGACGGATTACTATATCCAACCCACAATCATATCTGAAAAAAACAAACCCCTCGCCACGATTTCGGATGGCGACGTCGCGATTTTTTTTAACATTCGCACCGACCGGATTCGACAACTCATCAAAAGCATCGTATTACCCAATTTTAAGGGATTCAAACGCCCCAAAACCCCCAAAGTCGATTTTTATTCTTTCGTTCAAACCGAAACCGCGATTCCCGCTAACAAATGCGTTCCAATATTCAACCCCATCCGCATCAAAAACAACCTCGGAAACCAAATTGCCCGACAAGGCTACAAACAATTACGCGTCGCGGAAACCGACAAATACGCGCACGTCACCTATTTTTTCAATTCGCAAGTAGACGAACCCAATCCAGGCGAAGACCGCATCATGGTGCCAACCCCCAAAGTCCCGGTATACGACCAAAAACCCGAAATGTCCGCCCGAGAAATCACTGAAAAAGTCACGGAACAAATCAAAACCGGAAAATACGATTTTATCCTGATGAACTACGCCAACGCCGATCTTGTGGGACACTCCGCCAATATCCCCGCGATTATCATCGGTGTGCAAACCATCGACCAATGCTTACAACACGTCATCGAAAACGCGCTTGCCAAAAACTATTCGATCATGGTCACCGCAGACCACGGAAACGCCGAAGAAAAACTTTCTCCGACCGGAGAACGCATTGCCAGCCACTCATGCAACCCCGTTCCGTTCATTTTGGTGTCCAACGAACCCGAACTCCAAAAAACGTTTCTTCGCTCCAACGGACAACTCATTGACATCGCGCCCACCATCTTGGAACTGATGAACCTTTCCATTCCAAAAGAAATGACCGGAAAAAGCCTGATTCTAAAAAACCAGAAAAAGTGACGCCTAACCATTAAATAATCCTTTTTCCTAAAAAAGCCAAAGGGTAAAATGAAACCACGGGTAAAAAAAGAAGCGGTTGCCTACGCAAAACGAATCGAAGAAAAATACGGAGTCACCACCAGCGTCATCGCCCAAACCAACCAAGGCCTTCCGTGGGTCACCTCGGGTGACGGAATCACGATTTTTGTCATCGAACCCCGAAAAGACAATTTTAAAATCCTCAAACAACTCGCCGCTGATCTGGAAGTATCCTCCTTTGGCCAGCCGCGCCATTTGGTTCAGGGAATGCATCCCGTCTCCGAAATGGTTGCAATCACCCGCGAAAACCCCAGTCTCCTCCGAAGCGGCCTTGGCGCCGCCGGTTTTTTAGTCCCGTTCCTAACCCACACCGAAATATTCGGAAAGTACCAGGACGAATTCCGCCGCGCGTTCCAGACCGCCTTCGGACCCGCGCTTGTAAACGAACTCCGCGAACGCAAAGAACGGTTAAAAAAATTCCAACAACAAAGGCTTCAACGCGTCAGAATGGCGAGGACGGCCGAACAAAAACAACTGCTGGACCAATTTGAAGCACTCGCCCAACGCGTCCACGCCGAACAACCAACCGTATTAATCGCCCTGGACCGGTCCGGTCGACCCGTCGGAACAACGGTTCAACAAATACTCAAAGAAGCCTACGGAGAACGCATTCCCCTGTTTTTCATCAATCCCGAAATGCTTCGGAATACAACGCTTCCAAAACAAACGCTTCGAAAACTTCTCGAAACCCAGCACCCGCACCTATGCCGACACCTTCCAGACGCCACAGTGATGATTCTCGACGATCAAATCGCCACCGGGAAAGCGGCAGGAGCCGTCGGAGAACTGCTCAACCAATTCCACCCCAAAAAAGTAAAAACAGAGGTCTTATCCGAGTATCCCAAAACCCATCCCCCCAGCTGGTGGTACCAAAAACCGTTTCTTATTCAAAGCGCGAAAGGTCGCCTGATCTCAAAACGCATCCGGGCAAATCAAAAACTCCGCCGAAAATCCGCGACTATCCGAAAAAAGTTCGGTAAAATCGCACGCACCCTCACGATCCGTCTTCGGAAAAAATAATTACCGTTTTTGCGTCGCGTCTTCGCGCATCAGCCATTTCACGATCAAAAACACCACCAACGCGATGATTAAAAAATCGATCAAATTTCCCGCGAAGTCGCCGATGAGAAATTTCACGGGCCCGACCTGCAACACCGCCTGGCGCCACTCTCCGTTTGGGACCAACACACCCACAATCGGCATAACCACGTCGTTTACCAGCGCGGTCACGAGTTTGGTGGAGGCCGCACCGATAATAAACGCGACCGCAAGCCCGATGACCTGATATTTTTTCAAAAAGTCCAGAAACTCCCCCGAAAACCCTTTTCCGATGTTCGCCGCTGCCTTAATTTTCTCCACCTTCAAAAAAAAGCCTCCTTGATCAACCCAAACGCCAAAAAATTTTTTAACACACCGCGTGCTTGTTTTTTTCCAAATACCGCTGATGGTATTCTTCCGCTTTCCAGAAATCGCCCGCGGGAAGGATTTCCGTCACGATGGGTTTTGAAAAACGACCCGACTTGTTCAATGCGGCTTTCGATTCCTTCGCAATTCTTTTTTGTTCCGGCGAAAAATAAAAAATAACGGAGCGATACTGATGCCCCACGTCAGGACCTTGGCGGTTCAATTGCGTGGGGTCATGAAGCGCCCAAAACAAATCCAGGATCTTTTGAAACGAAACGCGTTTCGGATCGAATTCCACCAGCACCGTTTCGGCGTGACCCGTGGATCCGGAACACACGTCTTCATACGACGGGTTTTTTTTCCATCCACCCGCATACCCCGACGTCGCTTCAATCACGCCGTCCAAATTACGAAATGCGGCTTCTACACCCCAAAAACAACCCGCGCCCACCAACGCTTTTTCGGCCATACGAACAATAAGACGGAATATAACTTAATAATATACTGACGGTCTAGGCGCGATCTTTGGAATAATACCAATCCATCATTTCTTTTGACGCGTCTTCGTCGAGGTTTTCCGACCCAATGGCTTTTGCGGCCAAAAAACCGCGTTCAATCCGATCCGCGACCCATTTTTCATTTGACCGCACAAACGACCAATACTCGTCAAAATCCCGCACAAACGAGTCGCCGGACAAAATCCGGCCTGTTGCGACATCCACCACGACGTGCTGGGCTTGACCGGATACCCACGCCGTAAACGAATCCTTCGAACGATCGTTTTTGTTTTGCACCAGAACGATTTCAACGTTTCGCACCGCCAGATTCCTTTTTTGTTCCATCTGGTTTTTGGACGCAAGTTCCGAAACCTTTTCGGAAACTTTTCCGAACAAATCCGACGAAACAAAATCTTTTGCCGTGGACAAATTACGGGTTTCGATTCCCGTGTTCAAAAGCACAAATCCAAGGCGCGCCTGTTCGCGCATGAAATCCTCGTTCCACATCGCATCGGTTTGGCTTAAAAAATTCAGCAATCGATGCACTTTTCCCCCTTTGGATTTGATATCCGCGATTCCGACGGCTTCAAACCCCGTTTGTTCGCGCGTTTCCGAAATCGAGACATCCATTTTTGCGGATTTTCCGGATTTTTCGTATATCCGTTTCAACATGTCCGGCGTCGCGTTTTCCACCACGTTTTCTTTTGAAACAAACGACGCGCCTTCTTCCGGCTGATCAATCGCGTTCAATAGCCACTGGTCCGACACCCGGATGAACGTCCAGAATTCCTCGAACCGGCCGATCCCCATATCCCCACGGATTTTTTTTCCGGTTCGATCGTCGACAATCGTATCGCGGCACTCGGCTTGCACCCACACCGTGAACTGGTCCGAAAAACGCTTGCCGGCATCACCCATTGAACTCTTCAGGCTTTTCACCCACACGATTTTTTGATCCAGCAACCGCAATTCTTCCAAACGGTTGATTTCATGCCGCACTTTCATGGCTTCCAACTGCGACACGTGCGAAACAAACAACGACTGCGACAACAACGGGCGCATTTCGGAATAATCGCGTTTTTCCCAGCATTCCTGAAGCTTCAAAAAAACCGTTTTCGAACGGTTAACCATTTCGGATTCGTTCCACACCGTCGAAACAGACGCCAGATACGAAAGCAACGCGGATACCTTCGCGGCCTTGGCATTGATCTTGGGTTTTGAAAGCGCGATCGTGGAGCTCCATTCGCCCAAAAAACCCGAAAACGCGTTTCGGTCGCCGGACAAAAAACGAAAACCGCTTTTAACGATTGCCGAAAAAACCATGATGATCACGATGCCCCAGACTCCAAAGAAAAACACCAAAAAGAAACCCATCAACAACAATTCGCCAAGCGACATGGGGCATTCGGGGATGCTGGCTTTGTTCGAAAACGCCGCGTCATTGGTGCAATAACACGAATCAACGATAATGTTCGGATTTTCGGAATCCGAAGAAACCACTTGTCCGCCGGAAATACAACTGCAAAACGGATACTCGGGCGTTGGAATCACCGACGAAGCCGTCAGAAAAGGAAGATACGAACCGGATTTTTTTTCACAGCACGTCTTGTTTTGATCGGATTTTTTGCAGTCAAAATACGCCATATTGTCCGGTGGACCGCTAGAGCGGCTCGAACCGCCGGACGACCCTCCGCCGCCACCCTTGTTGTGCACCGCAAAACCGTTCGCCAAAAACGTGTTCGGTTCGTTTACGCTCAAATTGTACGCGATGACGGACGCGGGAACAACATCGATTCGAGTCAGTCGCACGGGCAAAAGATCCCCGTTATCCGAAAACACGATCACTTCATCGCCCACCGCCAATGACTCGGCAACGCGATATCCGGCCAACGTCCAGAACGGGTGTTCAGGAGTGACATCCACCCAAAAATCCCCCGCTTCCAAATGCAAAAAACGGTCGCGCACCACCCGATACACGTCCGTGACCGAGGAAGACACCAGAGAACCGTTTTCGTCAAACGAAACCACTTCATCACCGACTTTGATGTCCGCAATCGACTTCAAACCAAACGAAGTTTTCACGGTTGTTTGACCCAAAAAACATCCGCCGCCACCGCCTTTGTTATGCACGACAAAGTGGTTCGCGACAAAAAGATGGTTTTGGGAAACCTCCAGATTAAACGCCTTGACTTTTTTTTGATACTTTTCCACGGATTCGATTTTTTTTGAAACCAACCGATTGTTTTCAAGCATCATCACATTGTCGTCAGGAGAAAACGACCGGGCTTCGCGAAACAATCCGTTGGCGACCAAAAACGGATGCTCACCAGTCACGAGAACGGAACCCAGGCCGGTTTTAATCGAAAAAAAAGCGTCTCTTTCCACGGAAAAAACGTTTTGAACCTGCACCCATTGCGCACCGTTTTGATCGAAACCCAACACCGTGTCTCCGACCAAAAGGGATTCAATCGGAACGGGTCCTTGCGGCGTATCGATCCAAGTGCCTTCCAAAAAACACCCGCCACCGCCCCGCGAAAACGCGCTTGAAAAAAGCAGCAGGAAAAAAACCGCTGCAAAAAAACGGCGCATGTTTTTACCAACCGTGAATACCCGAAATAATCGCCGCCGCGATGATCAGGGCAAAACCGATTAACACGCCTTGGACAATGGCACCGTAATAATGCGCGACCGCCATGTTACCGCGCGCGATTTCTTTTTCCTCGTCTATTTTCGGGGAAAGCGCGTACAAAATCCGCGGTACCACGAGCACCGCAAGCAACAACAACAAAAGCCCCAGCACGCCGCCAAGCAACGTGTAAACGACCGCACCGATCACGTCATCAATCAGAATTGGCATTCAAACCCCCCTTTTTTTGGGAAAAAATCCCGAAAGAAAATAGAACAAAACCACAATATAAAGATGGCGGTTACACTTCAGCCGGGTTTTGAGACAGGAATTTTTTTGCGAAAATCCAAAGAAACCGAATTGATGCAAAACCGCTTTCCCGTGTCCGTGGGACCGTCGTCAAACAAATGCCCCAAATGCCCTCCGCAATTCCGGCACACGACTTCAATCCGATTCATGCCCAGGCTTTTGTCTTCCTTTAACTCCACGTTTCCTTCGTTTGCGATCCGGTCAAAACTCGGCCAACC
>Ga0209541_10005606_pt1 | contig 21830 bp, 37 predicted proteins | sample RifCSPlowO2_01_FD_184027 | JGI IMG/M metagenome (GOLD analysis project Ga0209541, IMG submission 184027) | Groundwater microbial communities from Rifle, Colorado - Rifle CSP2_plank lowO2_0.1 (SPAdes) (version 2) | ecosystem: Environmental > Aquatic > Deep subsurface > Groundwater | place...
ATAATAAAATTATGAGGGATTCTTTTATCCAGTATTTTGGAACAATTTGGAAGTTAAGTGAGAAATAATTTAGCCATAATCTTTTTAAGTCTTGATAATTCTTTATTTAAATGCCTCTGTCGCATATGGCTTACTTTCTTTAGAAAAGAAAGTTTCCCAGGAAATCAAAGAAACTAAGGGAGCTCGCTTCGCGAGTAAGAGGATATGTGACAAGCATAACATAAACAAAACAAGCCTCTGTCGCATAGTCCCTTCGGTCTCGCTTACGCGAATGCGACGGATTAAAAAGTATCGAAGTATAGAAATAAAAAGCCTCTGTCGCGTAGTGGATGAAAATGTCCGTATGCTCATAGGCAATTCAAAACACGCGTGCCTCCGTCGCATAGTGGTATTGCACCAGCCTTGAGAGCTGGGCCCTTTGGGCTCCCCGGTTCGATTCCGGGCGGGGGCGTTATAAACTAAAAAAAAATAAATGGAACTAGAAATAAAAAAGAAAACTTTAAGAAACGTGTTTATTATAATTGGTATAATACTAGTTGTTGGATTCTTTTATGGAAAGATGACTGGGAATGTTATTTCGAATGGAGATTCAAAAATGGTAAAAGTTAAACTTGAAACAAATAAGGGAGATATAGTAATTAAACTTTATGATGATATGCCCATCACTACCGGAAATTTTAAGAAATTAGTTAGTGAAGGATTTTACGACGGTGTTATTTTTCATAGAGTTATTGATGGATTTATGATTCAAGGCGGAGATCCGACGGGAACAGGTTATGGAGATCCTTCAATTCCAAATATAAAAGACGAGTTCACACATAAAGGTGGAAATAAAAATAACAGAGGAACAATTTCGATGGCTAACGCAGGACCAAACACTGGGAGCAGTCAGTTCTTTATTAATTTAGTAAACAACGACTTCCTCGACGGCAAACACCCAACTTTTGGAGAAGTTGTAGAAGGGATGGAAGTTGTAGATGAAATAGCAAAAGTTGAAACAGATTCAAGTGATAAGCCATTAGAAGATGTTGTGATTTTGAGGGCGAGAGTTGAGTGATTAATTTTATATTACTTTAAAGTAGTTATAAATAGAAAGTTATATAAGTCCTATTTTAATAAAATTTTATGAGTAAACAAGATGAAAAAGTAAAATTGGAAAAAAATTCATTAATTATTAATAATCTTGTTATTGATGATGAAAATACTTACAAAATTGTAAATGATATTAAAGAGGATAAAAGAGAGGATTTCATAAAAAAGGCTATAATAATCGGGGCAATAGGATTGAGAAATCTTTATTTAACAGAAAACGTAGATTATGTTGAAAAAGAGTTTAAGGAATTATTAAAAAGTTTGGAAAGTCAATCAAAAGATATTAAATATAATCTTGAAAAAGAGTTTAAGGAATTGTTGAAAAATTCTGCCGATCAATCAAAGGAGATTAAGAATATGATTGAAAAAACTCTTGATGTTGATAGTAATTCTAGTTCATTGGGAAAGATGAGAGTTTTATTTGAAGATTATTTTGATAAAAGAAAAGGCAAGATTAGTGATTTGTTAAGTCCATTTGAAGACGATTCTCCAATTAAAAAATTGAAGGAAGAAATCTTCAATAAAATACAAGAATTGAGAGACGAATTAATTAAAGATAAAGCAAGAGGGGAATTAATTGATAAGACTTCTCTAAAGGGAGGAATTTTTGAAGATGTTGTCCTTGAGGCAGTTGAAGATTTTTGTTCAGAATACGAAGATAAAGTTGCTCCGGTTGGGGAAATTTCTGGTAAGAGAAATAAAATAGGAGATATAACCATCGATATTAATGGAGATGAGAATAGAAGAATCATTATTGAATGTAAAGATAGTTCTTCATATTCTTATAAGAAAACTATAGATGAAATTAATGACGCAATTGAAAATAGAAATGCTAAGTTTGGAATATTCTTGTTTAAATCAACGGATCAAGTTCCTTCTGTTATAGCTCCTGTAAAAATAACAAATAATTACATCATAACTTCATTTGATCAAGGAATTTATTTCGCTCTGAGAGTTGCAAGATTATTTATTGAAAGAAGTGTCGAGGCGAAACAAAAAGAAATACCTGTTGAAGAAATTCAAAAAGAAATAGAGAAATTGATGACTAAATTATCAGACTTCAAAAATATCCATACTAAATTAACACAAATAGATAATGCTAGCGAGTATATTAGAAAGAATATAGACAGATTGAGAAAAGATATTGAAGATGGAATAGACTCTGTAAAAGAACTCTTAAATGGTAAGTAATTTTAGGAATCATTCAAAACCCAAACCACCTTCTCCAAAAAGGTTTTTTCTCTTCAAATCTTATAACATTATTTTCTTCATCAAGAAATTCATGTTTAATGATCGGTTTTTCTTTAATTTTTGGGGCAGAATCTGCGAGTTCTTTGTTTGCGATGTCCATTGCTCTTTGAACTTCAACTCTAGAATATCCTTGATTTATTAATGCCCATTTTAATGATTCTGTTGTATATCCCTTTTGCAAATTCTTTTTAAAATATTCAACAAGATTTCTTATATATCCATCATTTCTCATATAATATCATGACATCAGAAGTTTAAAAATTTATTAGTGATAAAAAGAGAGATTAAATTATTTCGTCGGCTCTTCTTGAATGAATATCCCTGGTGTTTCCTTTTTTCTATATAACTCCAATACAATAAATAAATATCCCAATATTAGAGGTCCTAAAACAAAACCTATAATCCCAAACATAAAGTAACCCCCAATCATGCCTATTAAGACTATTGAAGTGTTAATTCTTGTTCTTAATGAAACTATCAATGGCCGGAGGATATTGTCAATCGAGGAAGCAATCAATCCAAAAAAGATTACTCCAATTGCAGGAATTTGTTGTCCGTCAGCTATTAAAAATATTACAACGGGAATCCAAATAATAACGGGACCAATAATTGGTAGAACCCCTACAATGGATGCAACTAAAGTTAAAAATAAAGCATTGGGAACTCCAAATATTATGAACCCTAGTCCAGCTATCGCCCCTTGGATTATTCCTACAATAACTTGTCCATATATAACTGAACTTGTTATACCCGAAGTATATTCTAATAATTTTTTTTCTGTATCTTTAGAAAAGGGGGAAAGACTTTTTATATAATCTAAGATTTGGTCTTTATCTCTAAGGACATAAAAGAAAGTAAATAGAACAATTATAAAATGAAGGAGAATTATTGGAAGATTAAATACTATTTTGGTTAGGCCTGTTGTTATTGAATCAGATGTGTTTTTTAAGAAAGTTTGGATTACTTCTCCGATGCTATTAGAAAAACTTTCAGAAACAAAAAAGGAAGGAAATATTTGTTTTAAAGGAGTAACTAAATCTAAACCTTGAGCAGCCAAGAAAATTTTAAATGATTGATTAATAAAAATTGGGGTTAAAAACCATAAAGGCAATACAATCATAATAATTAGAAAGAGGCATATAAAAAATGCAGTGAAATTTTTTGATTTAAATTTCTTAAGAAAGAAATCATAAACGGGAGAAAAAATAAAGGACAAGATTATCCCTCCAATTATAGAAAGGGCAATGGGTTTAATTAATAAAAAAGATAAAGATAGCAAAATTACTAATATTGCTAAAGTTGCACCTTTTCTCACATATTCTTCATCCATTCTTGCCATTTTTTATACTTAGAAAAGGGTTAGGAAATTTATAAATGTATCTTAAGAAAAATTGAAGGAAAAATAAAATGTTCTGTTGATTATTTATCAAAGGGAAGATTTAAAAGCAAAAAAAATTTATTATGAGAATGAATTTTATAAAAAAGATTTTTGATGGAAAAATTGATGAGAGTGTTCATTTGCAATTTATGAAATATTCTAGGGGGAAATTTAAGAATAAAGCAACGGTTAAAGTGAAAAAATCCGGGAGCAAGTACACAATAAGTACCTCAGCCGAGTTTTCAAATGAACTTGTTCGAGTTATGGCCGAAAAACTTGGAGAGAAAAGAGTTAATGTTACTGGTGCGATTGTTTCAACGAATGATTTGAAAAATAAAATTGATTTTAAAGAGATAAAGCAATTTCAGGGTGTGAAGAGATATTTAATTGATAAGTTAATGTCTGGAAAAGAAATTCTTAATTTACTAAATGAGTTTTCAAAGACATTTTTTGCTTTGACTTTTGATGTTGATGAAGAGAATAAATTGAAGATTAAACCTAAGGCACCAAAAAGTGGAAAACCTAAGGCTGCAAAGGAAGGGGAAGAGGAAGAAGTTGTCGCGGATTTTTGCAAGTTAATTACAAATGAAGAAAAAATTGGAAAGAGTTTTGTTTTTGAGAAGCTAGATTTCAAACAGGCTGAATTTACACATACCTTTGTTATTGAACAAATTGTGATTCCAGATGAACTTAAGAATGAAAAGGATTTTGCTTTAGTAAGGGAAAAGTCGCGAAGAAAAGGAAAGATAATTCGCGATGGTGAGATTGATGGTGAGAGAGTTAAGAAGGAAAAAGAATTTGAAGCTTAATGTAATTCTACCTCATAGCAACACTTAAAAACCCACTTTTTCTTTGTATTCTACATTATTCCAGGGCTCTAAAGATTAAAAATTTTTAGAGACTCAAACCAAAAATTTGAGCAATTAAAATGAAATCCGCACAAACAAGAAATGCCTGTAGCGAAATCACCAAGAAAAGGAAGTTTGCAGTATTGGCCTCGTAAGAGAGCCAGAAAGTTTTTACCTAGAGTAAACTGGAATATTATTAATTCTGGGAAAGAGGGTTTAAGAGGATTTATTTGTTATAAGGTGGGTATGAAATCTGCTTTGGTTAAAGATACTACAGAAAATTCTATGACTAAAGGAAAAAGAATAGCCGTTCCGGTTACAATCTTAGAATGCCCTCCTATGAAGATATTATCTGTAAGATTCTATAAAAATGGGACTGTGAAAAATGAAATAATTAATGACGAAGTAATAAAAGATAAAGATTTAAAACGAAAATTAAAACTCCCTAAATCTAGTAAGACAATTATTGATAAAATAAAACTAGAAAATTATGATATTGATGATATCCATATAGTAGTATATTCCCAAGTAAAAAATACAAACATAAAAAAAACTCCTGATATAAGTGAATTAAAAATTTATGGAGAAAGTTTGGAGAGTAAGTTTAAAATAGTAAAGGATTTATTAAGAAAAGAAATAAATATTTCCGATATATTTGAGAAAGGTCAATTAATAGATGTTAGGGGTCTGACTACTGGAAGGGGTTTGTCTGGACCTGTAAAGAGATTTGGCATAACATTAAAGAGCCATAAATCTGAAAAGGGTAGACGTAAGCCAGGTAGTTTGGGACCGTGGCATCCGGCAAGAACAACTTTTAGAGCACCTCAGGCAGGACAATTAGGAATGTTTTCTAGGGTAATCTGTAATAATAAAATTTTGGATATATCAAAGCCAAGCGAAAGAGCTATTACTAATATTAAAAATTATGGTGATGTTAAAACGGATTATCTTATTGTTAGAGGAAGTATACAAGGTGCTTCAAAGAGACAATTAATAATAACTCCCCCCTACAGACCAACAAGAAAGCAAATTAAAAAGAAATTAGAGTTATTGGAGTTGAAATGAAAATGCAAATATTAAACATGGAAGGTAAGAAAGTTAAGGAAATAGAATTACCTAAATATTTCTCTGAAGTAATTCATGAAGATATAGTTGCTAAAGTTCTTGAAACAAAAAAGAGTCAGCAACCATATTCGCCTAATTTGATGGCTGGGAAGCAACATGCTGCGAAAGGAAAGGTCGTTCATAGAAGACATGTTTGGAGAAGTGGTTATGGACGGGGGGCTTCGAGAGTTCCGCGTAAGATTTTTTCAAGAAGAGGTACGCAATTTAATTGGGAGGCAGCTGAAGTTCCTTTTGCGAGAGGTGGAATGAGAGCGCATCCTCCAAAAATTATTCATATGATAAATACTAAAAAATTAAATAAAAAAGAAATGAATGTTGCTTTACTAAGTGCATTAAGTGCGACAGCAAATGGGAAATTTATTTCTGGAAGGTATGATACTTTAAAAAATGTTGAAATAAAAAATGTTCCATTTATCATTGATAAAATTGAAGGGCAAGTTTGAAAAATATCCTTGGAAAAGAATTATTCAATTTAGTTTTAAAGAAAAAATCTATTAGGGCGGGAAGGGGAACAATGAGGGGTAGAAAATATAAATCTAATGCAGGAATGTTAATAGTTATAGGAAAGAATGAAAAATTAAAAATTTCTGGAGTTGATGTTAAGAATGCTAATGTTGTAGGAGTAATGGATTTAGCAATAGGGGGACCTGGAAGATTGACATTATACACTGAAAAGGCCATAGATGAATTAAATAGGAGGTTTAAAGGAAAATGATAGTGTTGGATATTGAAACGTCAGGAATGAGCATCTCGAGAAGCGGAGTGTGGCAAATAGCAGCTCTAGATTTAATTTCAAAAGATGAATTTATTGACGAGGCAAGATTGGATGAAAATGATGAAATTACCGACGAAGCTTTAGAAATAACAGGAAAAACAGAGGAAGAATTGAGAGATGAAAATAAACAATCGCAAAAAGAACTCATACAGAAGTTTTTTTATTGGCTGAGAAATAAAAAAGAAAAGAATTTCATATGCCAAAATCCACAATTTGATATTGCATGGGTTTCATTCAGATGTGAGAAATATGGAATAAAAAAAGAATATCCTTACAGAGCTTTTGATTTACATACTATCGCGCAATTAAAACATAGCCAAATTCATGGAAGTTTCTTGTTAAAAGAAATTAAAGGAGAAATAAAAAGTGATATGAATCTGCCAAACATACTAAAATTTTGTGGAATTCCAGATGAAAGAATGTATATTCGCGACGGCAAAGTCATTCAGGAAGGAAAACCTCACGACGCTCTCGAAGACTGTAAACTCGAGGGAGAATGTTTCTCGAGATTAGTTTATGGAAGAAATTTATTTCAAGAATTTAAGAAATTTCCTGTTCCAAATTATTTAAAACAAAATGACGATGGAGTAAATAAAAAATGAAGCCTATAATAACAGAAAAAGCAGTTATGTTAATTGAAACTAAGAACACTTTGGTGTTTTTACTAGACAAACGTTTAAGTAAAGATGAAATTAAGAAAGAAATTGAAGAAATGTTTAAAGTAAAGGTTGAGAGTGTGAACACTTTAATTAGAGGTAATAAAAAATATGCTTATGTTAAATTAAATATAAAAAATCCGGCGATTGACGTCGCTACGAAGTTAGGAATGATATAATGGAAACTTTAGAAAGAAAAAGTCATATACCCAAAAGTGAAAGAGAATTGATGAAAGTTCAAGAAGGTGAATTAGTAAAAATATCATTTAGAGATGATCATGGTGTCAATGGAACTACATCGAAATGGACAAGATATCTTGGATTTAAAGAAGGTAAAGATCATTTTGAATATCAAGAACCCGCAAAATGCGAAGAAGATACACCGCTTGTTATTATAAAAAGTTCTCAAAGAGATATTCAACAATATGATATAACTTTAGGAGTAGTATTAAATCATCTTTATGAAGAAACTGAATTTATTGGACCAATAAGAAATAAAGAAATCTATGATAAAAAAGTTCAAGAATTAAAAGATGCAGGAATTTGGAGAGAATAAAATGGGAAAGAGAATAATTTCACAAGCTCGGGGAAAAGGATCTCATACATATAAAGTTAGAAGACAAGCATTTAATATAAGATTATTTTATCCTAGACATTTAATTGGGGAAGGGAAAGTAATAAAATTGATTAATTCATCAGGACATTTTTCGCCCATAGCAAAGATTATGTATAAACTAAATAAAGAGGACGTGGTATTTTTTATTCCTGCACATAAAAATATGAGTGAGGGAGATATAATTCATTTTGGTAATGACTTGAAAGATATAAAACCGGGAAATATTCTTGAATTGAAAAATATCCCTATTAATACTGCCATTTATAATATTGAATCAAGGCCATTCGATGGAGGGAAATTTATTAAAACAGGTGGAACATCGGGAATTGTTAATAAGATAGTTAATGAAGAAGTTTATGTAATAATGCCTTCTAAGAAAGAAAAGAAATTTAATAAAAATTGTAGGGCGATAGTTGGAGTTGTTGCTGGAGATGGAAGATTAGATAAACCATTTGTTAAGGCAGGAAATAGATTTCATGCTAAAAAGGCAAAGAGTAAATTATATCCAAGAACTTCTGCAATTAAGATGAATGCAATTGATCATCCATTCGGTTCTGGTAGAGGAAAGAATCCCAAATCAAAGATAGCGAAGAGAAACGCGCCTCCAGGCGCTAAAGTTGGTTTACTCAGACCGAGAAGAACAGGGAGGAAGAAAAGATAAAATGGAAATAACAGAACAGATTAAAATACAAAATTTGGAAAGGTTAGCAGACTTAGGCTTACTTGTAGAAGGTGATGTGATTAATCTCAGAGAAATTACTGATAGAGGAAAATGGACTCCTGTTCCTGGAGAAATAAGAAGTAGACCTGCAATGGTTTTAACAAATTACATGGAAGATATAGAATTAGTTGTGAATAGAGTTGAACCTTATGAAATAGAGAAATTAAGGATAGTAGTATTTAATGTTCCAAAATCACCTAATTGTTTTTTTATTTATGAAGGGGATTTAGTATTAAGAGAATTGCCGGGTTTATTATCGTGGGGAAGAATTTTAAGTAAAGAAGATTGTGGTTATGATTCTATTAAAAGTCAATTATCTGAAAGAGGTTTAGCATAAAATGGCAAAAGAATTTTCATACCGAGGGAAAACATTGGAAGAATTAAAGGTTCTAGATGTAAGAGAATTTGCTAAATATTTGAAATCAAGATCAAGAAGAACAGTTCTTAGACAATTTAGAGATATTGAAAATTTTATAGCGAGGAGTAAGAAAAAATTAGATAGAAAGAAACTCATCAAAACACATTCGAGAAATATGGTAATAGTTCCAGCGATGGTTGGATGGAAAATAGGAGTGCATAATGGAAAAGGATTTGAAATGGTCGATATTACAGGAGAAATGTTGGGACATAGATTTGGAGAATTTTCACTCACAAGAGGAAGAGTTAAACATGGTAGTGCAGGAGTTGGAGCTACTAAGGGAACTCGTGCTAAATCAAAGAAATAAAAATGACAGAAAAAAATTATAATCCGGAACAAAATATGAAAGGGAAGGGAGCAGTAGACGTTCCAAGAAAATCTGAGATGGTTAAAGCCCCAGTTAAAACTGAGAAAAAAACTGAAGTCAAAGTAGATGAGGATGTAAAAAATATCGAAGCTAAATCGGAAAAGAAAGTTAAAACAAAGAAGAAGCCAGAAACTAAAATAATTAAGAAAGATAATGCGTTGGTTAATGGAATATCTTTACCAATCTCTACAAAACAAAGTGTTGCAATTTGTAAATTTATAAAAGGTAAAACAATTAGAGAAGCGGTAGATTATCTTGAAAGGGTTATCGTCGCTAAAAGGCCAATCCCTATGAGGGGGGAAATACCTCATAGAAAAAATCAAGATTTTAGAATTATGTCTGGAAGGTTTCCAAAGAAAGCATCGGAAAATTTTATTATGTTATTAAAAAGTTTAGGAAGTAATTCTGTTGCTGTTGGAATAGAAAATCCTGTAATAATTGAAGCGTATGCAAATATGGCAAGTAAACCCCATGGGAGATTTGGAAGAACCAGAAAAAAAAGGAGCCATATAACTCTTAGAGTAAAAGATTTGCCAATTAAAATAAAAAATAAGAAGAAAAAATAAAATGGAAGAAAGAAAAGTCGTACAATTTAAGAAAGATGAATTTGCTATTCGAGAATATATTAAAAAATCATTAGGAAAGGGAAAAGTAAGTAAGGTTAGAATTGAATATACACCGATAGGAGAGAAGATAATTGTATCAACTAATAAGCCGGGTTTAGTAATTGGGAAAAAAGGTGAAAGAATTGATGAATTAACTAGTGTATTGAAACGAAGATTCAAATTAGAAAACCCTCATATTGAAATTGATGAGATAATGAAAGTTGAATTTGATGCACAGTTGATAGCTGATGAAATTGCATTAAGTTTGGAAAGACTAGGTCCTTTAAAATTTAAAGTTATTACATATAAAATTTTGCAGAGAATTGTTGCGGCAGGTGCATTAGGGGTGGAAATAAGGCTTGGTGGAAAACTTCCTTCTAGTAGAGCAAAATCTTGGAGATTTGCACATGGTTATTTAAAGAAAACAGGGGATTCAGCGAAGGTTGTAGAAAGGGCACAAGCGGTTGCTCAAACAAAACCTGGGACTGTAGGTATAAAAGTTTCGATATTAAGACCTGATGCACATATTCATGATAGAATAACTATCGATGATGCATTAATTACAAAATTAAAAATTAATTCTATTAAAGATTCATCAGAGAATAAAAAAATAAAGTCTAATAATAAAATTAAATTAAATAAAGAATAAAATGCCAACTGTAAAATATAAGGAACTTAAGGAAATAGGAAAAGATGAAAGAACCAAAAAACTTTCAGAATTGAATTTGGAGTTAGTTAAAGCAAAGTCGCAATCTGCTAAAGGCGGGTCTGCGAGAATAAAAGAGATAAAAAAGATAATTGCAAGAATATACACTTTAGATACAAGAAATATTTTGAAAGAAGATAAAAAAGATGATTTAAAGAATAAAATGCTCAACAAGACCAGAACTAAAGATAAAGGGAAGGTTGAGAAAAAAACTTAAATGGAAATATGTCCAAAATGTGGCTTGCCGATGCAGGCCTGTGTATGTGAACAAATCGTTAAGAGCGAACAAAGAATCCAGGTATCGACAATAAAAAAACGATATGGAAAAATTGTAACTCAAGTTGCAGGGTTCGAAAAAGGCATGGATATCAAAAAAATTGCCAAAAGCCTTAAAAACGAACTTGCGTGTGGAGGAACATTCGATGACGAGAAAGGCATCGTTGAACTTCAAGGAGATCATCTGAGGAAGGTTAAACCTTTCCTTATAAAGTTAGGATTTGAAGAAGCGTCGATTGAGGATTAAAAACGAAAGAAAACATACCTATAAAAGAGAAGAGAAAATGAAAGAAATAGATAAAAAAACGAAGAAAGGAGAAGAAAAATTGTTAGTTGGAACTCAAAAGATAAATGGGCGAGGAAGAATATTCAAAGGAATTGTTATTAAAAAATTTAGTAATCGAGTAGTTATCCAATTTGAAAGAATGGTTTATATCAGAAAATATGAAAGATATACAAAATCCTTAACAAAACTACATGCGAGATTACCAAGTTCAATGGAAGATCAAATTAATGTTGGAGATATGATAAGAATTCAAGAATGTAGACCATTAAGTAAGATTATTCATTTTATTGTAGTTGAGAAAATTAAAAGCAAGGAGGAAAGGAAATGAGGATAAAACCATTAGCAGAAATAAAAGGAATACCAATAACATTAGATTTACTCCAATATTCAGAAATAGCAAGAATGACTTACGAGTTAATTGATAAAATGAAAGGGAAAGAATATTTATCTTTATCCGAAGTTACAGCTTGTTATCTTTTTGGAGAAAGAATTAGAAGTAAAATAAGTGTTCTTGAAAGAAATATTAAAAGTGGGAACACTCCTTCTCATTATACTTATTTATTGGAGCAAATTAAAGACCAATTAGAAGATTTTTACAAAGATAAAGGAGATTTTAGAGTATTAGAACTTGAAAGATTGGAAGATTTAGAAGAAATTAAATTATCTGGATTATCAGTTAGGATTATTCCATTAAGGTAAATAAAATGAAAGCCATTAGTGCAAGAACAACAGCAGGATTGAATCTCGGTGCAAATATGATCGCAGCAGATAATAGCGGAGCGAAGATTGTAAGACTTGTTGGAGTTAAGAAAGGAAAGGGAACGAAAGGAAGGCAAGGAAAAGCAAAATTGGCAGACTGGGTAAAAGTATCAATTAGAAAAGGAATTCCAGATATGAAAGGAAAGGTTTTCGACGCTGTAATAATAAGACAGAAGCAACCGTACAGAAGATTGAATGGTGAGAGAATTGCATTTGAAGATAATGCCGTTGCTATTTTGAAGGATGATAAAGGAAATCCAAAAGGAACTCAAATTAAAGGACCAATTGCAAGGGAGGTTCTCGAGCGATGGCCGAGTGTGGCGAAAATCGGGAGCATAGTTGTTTAAAATGGCAGAAGTAATAATGGAAGAAATTCCCAGAATATTAAGAAAGAAGAGAAAAGATATTCAGAAAGTTGATGAAGCTGTTATGAGAAGAGGCTTAGAAGAATCATTAAAATATGTTCTTAATATGGCTTCGAGAGGATTATTTTTGTCTTCTGGAAGTGCTGAAGAAATTAGAGAAATTTATTCAGGAGTGAGTATGCTTGCAAAAGAGATAGGTATTGATACTTCCGAATATGACTTAAAATTTGATGAACGATTAAAGAAATATACAAAAACATAAGATGAAACGAAAATTTTCAACGGCGTGGAAATCGTCGTCGCAACCGAGAAAACAGAGAAAATACAGAGCTAATGCCTCATTGCATACGAAAAGAAAATTTGTAAGTGTAAATTTAAATAAGGAATTAAGAAAAAAATATAGCATGAGAAATATTCCCGTTAGAAAAAATGACGTCGTGAAAATTATGGTTGGCAAGTATAAGAAAAAACAAGGAAAAGTCTTGAGTGTTTTATTAAAACTAAGTAAAATTGAAGTTGAAGGAATTCAAGTTAAGAAGCAAGATGGTTCAAAAGTAAATGTAAAAATGCAACCATCAAATTTGCAAATAATGGAGTTAAACTTGGATGATAAAAAAAGACTTGCTATCTTGAATGGAAAAATGAAAAATCAAAAAGAAATATCAGATAAATTAAATTCAAAGAAAATTGAAGTTAAGGGGGAAAAGAAAAAATGAGTCATTTAAAACGACAGAAGGTACCAAAGAATTGGCCTATAGAAAGGAAGGGAACAAAATTTGTAGTTAGACCTAGTTCCAATCTGGATAGAGGAATTCCGTTATTAATAGTATTAAGAGATATATTAAAACTTGCAAAAACAAGAAACGAGGTTAAAAGAGCAATAAATACAAGAAGGGTCTTAGTTAATAAAAAACCGGTTATTGAAGATAAGATTAGTTTGACATTATTTGATACATTAAGTAATCTTGCATCAAAGAAAAATTATCGGATTAATCTTAAAGACAATGGGAAAATTACTGTAGACGAAATTGAAGAAAAAGAAGCTAATAAGAAAATATCGAGGATAATTAATAAAACGGTATTGAAGAAGGGGAAGATTCAAGTAAATTTAGATGATGGGCGAAATTATTTAGTGGATAACAAATTTAAGTTTAATATTAATGATTCAGCATTAATTGATTTTAATGAAAATAAAATAACAAAAATTATTCCCTTAAAAGAAAATTCAAAAATACTAGTCTATAAAGGTAAACACGCTGGAAAAATAGGGTATATTAAAAAGATTATTTTTGAGAAGAAATTAATTGAATTAGAAACTACTGGAGAAAGTAAAGAGAAAATAAATGTCCTTATTTCATATGGGGTGGCAATAGAATAAAATGGAAATAGAAAAAACAAAAAATAAAATGAGAACTATAAAAATTGAGAAGGTAGTTCTTAGCGTCGGAGGTATTGGAGATAGTTTAGAGAAGGGATACAAATTATTACAAATTTTAGGAGATGGTCAAAAAGTTGCAAAAATGAAATCAAGAAAACGTATACCGACTCTTAATGTTAGACCGGGATTAGAAATTGGGGCAGTTATTACAATTAGAGAAAAAACCGATATTTTATTAAAAAGATTATTGAAGGCTATTGAAAATCAACTAAAAAGAAAGCAAATTTCTGTTAATAATTTTTCATTTGGAGTAAAAGAATATATTGAAATTCCCGGAGTAGAATATCAAAGAGAAATAGGAATAATTGGATTAGATGTTACTGTTGTTTTTAAAAGGGCAGGAAGAAGAGTTAGAATAAGAAAAATTAAACGTGGAAAAATACCTAAAAGACAGGAAATTACCAAGGAAGAAATAATTAAATATATGGAGGAAAACTTCGGAACGGAGTTTATTGGAAAGTAAAATGACAGCATCAGACTATAAAAAAATAACAAAACAATTGAAAAATAAACCTGAGAAATTAAAAAAGTATATTAAGCATAATAAACCAAAAGACAGAAAAACCGGTATCTCTGCAAAAAAATGTGAAAGGTGTGGAAGATTTGGAGCACACATAAAATCATACGGATTAAATTTATGCCGACACTGCTTTAGAGAAATTGCGGTAGAAATCGGCTTTCAAAAATACAGTTAAAATGGAAAATAAAAACAACTATACATGCAGAGATTGTAAATACCACACGATGGATGGAATAGATAGAGAATGGTTGAAATTCGACGTAGTGATGTGTATGGTGAGAGATACACTAGAAAGAATAGACTTTGCTCCTCAATGCGATTATTATAAGCCTATGAAAATTAAAATTACTCAGGGGAGTACACAATAAAATGTCACAAGATAAAGTAGCAGACGCATTAAGTATGATGAAAAATCTTAAACATGCTAAGAAAAACAAAGTAAAAATAAAGATTGTTTCAAAACTTTTACTTAATGTATTGAAGATAATGAAAGAGAAAGGGGCAATAAAAAGTTACAAAGTTGATAGCAAAGATAAATCAATGGAAGTGATATTAGGAGATTTTTATGATTGTAATGCAATAAAACCAAGATTTACCATCAATACATCTCAAATTGAGAGATATATGAGAAGATACCTGCCTGCTAGAGGAATAGGAACAATAATAATTTCGACAAATCAAGGTTTAATGACTCATGAAGAAGCATTAGAAAAACAAACAGGAGGGTGTTTAATAGCATATTTTTATTAAAATGAAAAAAGATTTAAAAAAAATAATAATAATTCCAAATGGTGTAACTGTAGAAATAAAGGGTAATTCAATTATGGCTAAAGGAATTCAGGGAGAAATTAAAAGGAGTTTTAAAATAAAAAATATTAAAATAGTTAATAATGAAAATAAAATAGAAATCTCCTCTAATAATGCCACTAAAAAAGAGAAAAGGATGATAAATACTCTACATGCCCATATTAAAAATATTGTAAATGGTGTAAATGAAAAGTTTGAATATGAATTAAAGGTATGTAATTCTCATTTTCCTATGACTGTAGAATATAAATCTAAAGATAAAATAGCTATTATAAAAAATTTCCTTGGGGAAAAAATTCCTAGAAAAGTTAAAATTCCAAATGAAGTTAATGTTGATGTTAATAAAGATATAATAAAAATTTCTTCGATAAATAAAGAGTTAGCAGGACAAACTGCTGCAAATTTTGAAAAATCAACCTTTATCTCTTTAAGAGATAGGAGAGTTTTTCAAGATGGTATTTTCATAACTAATAAAGCAGGGAGGGAAATTTAATGCCTAAAAAAACTTTTCTAAGGAGAACATGGAATAGATATGCTAAACTTGGAATGGGAAGAAAGAAGAAACAAAAATGGAAAAGACCGACTGGACGAGATAATAAAATGAGGGAGAAAAGAAGGGGCTATCCCTCAGTTGTAAGTATTGGTTATAAAACTAATAAAAAAGATAGAGAGAAAATTGAGGGAAAAGAGATTATAATGGTAATGAATTTGAAAGATTTAAATAAATTGGACAAAGATAAAATAGCTTTAATTGGAAAAGTGGGAAATAAAAAGAAATTAGATTTAATTAAAGTTGCAAAAGAAAAAAATATTGAATTTCAAAATATAAATCCCAAGAATTTTTTAAGGAAAATTAAATTAAAGGGAGCTAAGGGGATTAATAAACCCTATAAAGAAGAAGGAGAAAAACAATCGGAGGCAAAAGAATGAAACTTAACAAAAAAAAGGCTCTGGCCTCAAGAATATTGGGTGTTGGAAAATATAGAATAGTTTTTGTAAAAGAAAGATTAGGAGAAATAAAAGAAGCTATCACAAAGCAAGACATGAAAGATCTCAAACAAGAAGGTGCAATAATAATTAAAGAAATTAAAGGAAGGAAAAAAGTAATAAGTAGAAAAGGAAAAAGGGGATATGGTAAAAGAAAAATAAATGTAAACACAAGAAAGAGAGATTATGTTATTATGACTAGAAAATTAAGGGCCTACCTAAAAATGAAGAAAATGATGGGAGAAATTTCGCCAGAGGATTATAAAGATATAAGGAAGAAAATAAGAAATAAATATTATCCCTCACTAAAAAGTTTAAAAGAATTTTTAGGAGGAAGGAAGTAAAATGAAAAAAATAAAGATTGGAAAAACTAGAAAACGAAGAAGAAACGAATATAAAACTAATTATTCAAAAAGATTAAATCTTCTTAAAGGGGGATTTCCAAGAATTGTTTTTAGAAAATCCAATAGGTATATTACGGTTCAATTGGTTAAAAGTGTAAATGCTCAAGATAAAGTTGATTTTGGTTTAACTTCAAAAAAACTTTTAGAATATGGGTGGCCAAAGGATGTGAATAATAGTCTAAAAAACATACCTGCAGTATACTTAACAGGGTATTTGTTTGGAAAGAAAATTCATGAGAAAAAAATTGGTAAAGTTAGTTTTGATATGGGATTAATTAGAAATGTACACAAGTCAAAAGTTTATGCTTTAATTAAAGGACTTAAAGATGCAGGTATTTCTATAACCAATAAAGAGAAAATATTTCCTGAAGAAAAAAGGATTATGGGTGAACATCTGAAAGATGAAAATATTATAAAAAAATTAAAAGAGATAAAAACTAAAATTGGGGGCGAAAAATGAGTGAAGCAAGGAGAAAAAATGAAGATTTGAAAGAGAAAAATATTCAAGAACAAATTGAAAAAATAGAAGTTAAGGAATTGACACGCGCAGAGAAGATTGCTGCAAGAATCAATGAACAAGAAAGAGAAAAATTAGCCTCGTGGGTTCCGAAAACAGCCTTGGGAAAAAAAGTTAGAAGTAAAGAGATTAAAGATATTGATTATATTCTAAATAACAATATGAAAATCTTAGAAGAACAAATAGTTGATAGCCTAATTAATTTGAAAACAGATTTATTATTTATGGGACAAAGTAAAGGTAAGTTTGGGGGAGGTAAAAGACGTGTTTGGAGGCAAACTCAAAGAAAGACTAAAGAGGGTAATGTTGCAACTTTTTCAGCTTTAGCCGTCGTTGGAGATGAAAAAGGACATATTGGAGTGGGTAGTGGAAGATCAAAAGAAACTCTTCCGGCTAGAGATAAAGCAGTTAGAAAAGCTAAACTAAATATAATCAAAATAAAAAGAGGGTGTGCAAGTTTTGATTGTAGTTGTTCAGAAGAGCATTCAGTTCCATTTGTAGTTAATGGAAAATGTGGAAGTGTAAGAGTCACATTGTATCCTGCACCTCAGGGAACTGGATTGGTTGTAGGAAATGAATTAAAAAAGATATTGAAATTGGCAGGAATTAAAGATATTTATAGCAAAACTTTTGGGAAGAAAAGAACAACTTTTAATTTGATTAAAGCATCTATGGATGCATTAGAAAAAACTAATTTGAATATTGGAGGAAGAAAATGATAGTAATAATTAGAATAAAAGGAATGATAGGAATAAGAAAAGATATGGCAGAAACCCTTAGTAGATTACGCTTAAGGAGAAAATATGCTTGTGTAGTAATAGAAAAAATAACTCCGGAAAGACTTGGTATGTTGAAAAAAATAAGAGATTTTGTTGCATTTGGAGAAATCGATGAGAAGATGCATAAAAAATTGATTGAGAATAGAAAAACTAATATTAAGAATTTTTATAGATTGCATCCGCCTCGAGGGGGATTTAAGGGTGTTGGAGATAATTCACCGACAAAAACGCATTATCCTAAAGGTGTTCTAGGAGATAATGGTAAAGAGATTGTTAAATTGTTGGAGAAGATGATTTGAAAATGGAAATTAGAGATGCTCAAGAAAAAGTTGATAAAAGAATACAAGAATTAGGTGGCTACTGGCAACCATTATCAATGTTAGCAAGAATAACGGAAGAAGTTGGAGAACTAGCTAGAGCCATGAATATAAAATATGGAGATAAAAGATCTAAACATGAAGGTGATGGAAGAGATTTAGAAAAAGAATTAGCTGATGTTCAATTTACTCTTTTAGCAATAGCTAATAGATGTGAAGTGGATGTTGAAAAAGCGTTAAAAGAAAAAATGGGTGAAATTTATGAAAGAGATAAAAGAACTTATGGAGATCAAAAATGAGAACACACAAAAGAAAAAAATATTCAAGAATGCTTGGGAAAAATATGGGAACCGCTGGACATGGTTCGAGAAAGAAACATAGAAGTTCAGGAAATAGGGGTGGAAAGGGAATGGCAGGAACAGGAAAAAGAGCTGATCATAAAAAAACATTAGTTACTAAATTATATGGGCATGGATATTTTGGAAAACAAGGAATTACATCAAGAGGAACAAAAAAGGATAAATCTAATAAGATAAATCTTGGAACAATAAAATCTAATTTCGATAATCTAATAAAAAAGGGAATTGCTAAACCAATAAAGGATGGATATGAAATTGATTTAAAAGATTTTATAATTTTAGGAGAAGGAGATGTTAAAAATTTGGGAAAGTTGATTATAAAAGCTAAAAAAGCTTCTGAATCGGCATTAGAAAAAATGAAAAATATTGGTGGGGAAATAATCATAGAACAAAAAACCACAAAAATAAAAAAAGAGATAACAAAGTCTGAATAAAATGGTAGATTTTAGAAATATATTTCAATATATTCCAGAAGTTAGAAAACCGGAAGAAAAGAGATTGAGCTTTAATGTTAAGTTAAAGTGGAGTCTCATAGTATTAGTTTTATTTTTTGTTTTGTCCGGAGTCCCATTATTTGGATTATCGGGAAACGCTTTAGAAAATTTTAAATTTTTTGCTACTGTACTGGGAGCGGATTTTGGTTCATTAATTTCTTTAGGTGTAGGTCCAATAGTTATGGCATCTATTATATTGCAATTATTAGTAGGAAGTCAGATTGTTGCGATAGATACGACAACTCCAGAAGGTAGGAAATTTTTTCAGGGAGTTCAGAAAATTTTGGTTTTCTTTTTTATAGTATTTGAGGCATCTGTATTTGTATTTATGCAAGGATTACAAGCTGCTCCTGGAATGACATATATTCTAATTGGACAGTTGATACTTGGGGGGCTCGCTATTTTTTATATGGATGATTTGATGCAAAAGTGGGGATTCGGAAGTGGAGTTAGTTTATTTATTGGAGCAGGAATAAGTAAACAATTAATAATTCAGGCATTTCAATTTGTAAATCAAAGTGGACAAAATTGTTTACTTGATTTTAAAAATACTGCTTGTCCTGGAAGGATTTTTGTATTGATACAAAATATTATTCAAAGGGTTCCAATTGAAGTTGAAGTTGCTGCTGCAGCAATAATTGCTACAATATTTGTTTTCTTGGCAGTTGTTTGGGCCCAATCATTAAAGGTTGAAATTCCTTTGTCATATGGAAGAATCAAGGGTTATCAAGTTAAATGGCCGTTGGCTTTTTTTTACGCTTCGGTTATTCCAGTAATATTAGTTGCAGCTTTGGTTGCTAACTTGCAATTGTTTGGAGGAATAGTTCAAAATGCGGCAGAGCCTTGCCTTGTAATTCCAAAAACGGAATTATGTAAGGGGGGTGCAAAAATAGCATCATATCTGACATTTATGGGGAAATTTAGCAATGGGCAACCAATTTCAGGATTTGCATTTTGGATTAATAATCCAAATCCCAGTTTAGTTGAATTATTAATAAGAGGCGGAATTTCCATAAGGTATTTACTTCAAGGATTTTTTCATGTTATATTTTTTAGTCTTTTATCAATAGTATTTTCAATATTTTGGGTTAAAACTTCTGGAATGGATGCAAAGGCACAGGCACATAATATTGCTTCGTCAGGTTTACAATTATCAGGGTTTAGACAAGATGAAAGAGTTTTAGAAAGTATACTAGATAGATATATTATGCCTTTAACAGTGATGGGTGGAGCAGCCATAGGACTTTTATCGTCTGCAACTAACTTACTTGGAGCTTTAGTTGGAGGAACTGCAATATTGTTAGTTATTATGATTATGTATCAATTTTATCAAAACATTGCTCAGCAGCATGCAGTAGATATGCATCCTGCTATGAGAAAGTTTATGGGCGGTTAGGAAGAGTTAATCTCGCTGTTTATTCTTTTTCTTAATTCAAAACTATCAGCCCATTTTGCATAAGCGTTCCAACCTTGGAAGATTTCGCACATTTTTTCTTTAGTAGTTTTTTCTTCATTGTAATTATTAATTTTTACTCTTATCTTATTAATATTTCTTCTTCTCAATAACTTAAAATAAAATTGATTTCTGAATCCAACAAAATCAACTCCTTTTGATAAAGAAATAATCTTTGATTTATCTTTATGTAATTCTAATTTTAATTCTTTCTTAAGAAAAATATCAATTTTTTCTTTCCATTCTTCTAATTGAGTCTTTGAATTGTGAAGCAAAACAAAATCATCCACATAGCGAATATAGTATTTTGCTCTTAATTTATGTTTGACAAATTTGTCCAACTCATTGAGATAAATATTTGCAAAAAATTGGGAAGTTAAATTTCCTAAAGGCATTCCTTTGCGCTGCGGCGCAAATCTCGATGAGGATATCAAATCGTCGCCGTCTCCCTCAATTATGCGTTTTACAAGCCAAATTACTTTATCATCTTTTATTTTTTTCTTAACTATCCTCAAAAGGATTTCATGATCAACCTCTTCAAAATAATGTTTAATATCTGCCTTTAGGCAATATCCTTTAATCTGATTATCGCTTAAACTTAATTGTCCTTTTATTTTTCCATTTTTTGAGACTTTCCTCATAAAAATATAAAATCTTTTCAAGGCAAATAAATTTCCTTTGCCTTTTCTGTTAGCGCAGTTGTCATAAATAAATGTTTTGTCAAAAATAGGCTCTATGATATTGCATAAAGCGTGATGAATAATTCTATCTCTGAAATTTGATTTTGAAATTTTACGCGTTTTAGGATCGCGTAAAATAAAAGTTTGCAAAGGTCTTGGAGTATAAGTTTGACTGATTAATTCTTTATGGAGCTGGATTAAATTATCCATTAAGTTTTCTTCGAATTCAATTACATAAGGTTTCCTTGTTTTTCCTTTTCTTGCTTTTTTCCATGCGAGAATAAGATTCCCTGGAGAGATAATTTTTTCATATAAATTTTTGTATGATTTCATTAACATAAACCTAACCAACTGAGCCATTCGACCATTGGTGTTAGAGTTAGCCAAGTTGTCTTCATTGCCATTCCAGTTGCCGTTCCTGTTACGATTCAACCTACGAACACCCAGTTTTGTAGCCTGTTAACTAAAAGTAAATCACCATAGCTTCATTGTTCAACTTGTAGGGCACTGAAGGAAACCAAGGTTTCCTCTCACACACTTTCCTTTCAAATGCTTGACAATCAAACCTCCCTTACAAATCTACCAAATGTTGTTATTGAATTTTATCAATTAACAGACGTGTGGCCCAGCCATATAAATGGCTAGGAAGAATTAAAAGAAATAAATCTTTATATAATTTCTCATCCTCTTAAAATAGAAAGAGCTGATTGTTTTGCTAAAGATAATCTTTCGTTGACTTTTGCTAATTCTTCTCTTCCAATATCTTCAATTTCCTCTAAAATTATTCCTTCCAAATTTTGCGGCGTGGCTTCGCCACAAACAAAATCCACC
>Ga0209541_10005607_pt1 | contig 21830 bp, 24 predicted proteins | sample RifCSPlowO2_01_FD_184027 | JGI IMG/M metagenome (GOLD analysis project Ga0209541, IMG submission 184027) | Groundwater microbial communities from Rifle, Colorado - Rifle CSP2_plank lowO2_0.1 (SPAdes) (version 2) | ecosystem: Environmental > Aquatic > Deep subsurface > Groundwater | place...
ACAATAAGCCCATTGGTATTTTTGAAGGACCGTGGGAAACGGATTCTGAATTAGAAGAAATTTTGGCAAAATCACACCGTCCTTATGCAAAAATTACCGCAGGAGGTGATCCTAAAAAACTCGTAGAAGATGTCATCGCTATGGTAAAAAAAGATAAGGTGGGCGAGTATAAGGTTTAGTAAAACCTTATTTCGACGAGCGAGGAACGCGTGGAAGTGTACTCACTCACACGGCGTCCGAGTCGAAGTCGAAACAAGGGATTTAATATCCTTTATTTTACCGCTTCCAAAACTTTAGCAAAAGTAGTGGGATGGTGCTCGGCTAAATCCGCGAGAATTTTGCGGTCGAGCGATACATTTTTCTTTTTTAGAGCGTTAATAAATCTAGAGTAAGATATTCCAAGCTCACGGCTACCGGCATTTATTTTGATATTCCACAGTTTTCTATTGTGTGATTTTTTGTCTTTCCTGTGTGCGAAAGAATAATTCCCAGCATGCAAAAGCGCCTCTTTGGCTTGACGCTCTTTGGTACTTCGGCCATGGCGGAAACCTTTTGTCTGTTTTAAGATACTCCTTCTTCTCTTTAATGCATGTACCCCCTTTTTTACTCGAGTCATATAATTAGTTGAAAATTCTTAAAGTTTATAAAGTTAGCTAAAAGGCAGTAAATGACTTCTTGGTTTATTCTTAATAACAAAATTCTGACCCTTGCGTCCAGCCAGCTGTGTGGTGCGTGATTGCTTCGCGTTGAAGTGATTAAAGCCTGGTTTGCGAGAAATTATTTTTCCATTTTTTGTAATCTTTAATCTTTTTGAATATGACTTATTTGTTTTCATTGATTTTATTTCTTTTCTATTATTATCATTAAGCCCTTCGGACCCTTTTTATATCCATCTCCGATCTTATAATCTTCGGTAATCAAGTGGAGTACTCTATCCAAACGTTCTTTCAGAAATTTTTCGTCCATATATTTCGCGCGTCCGGCCAAGAAAAGCTCAACTTTGATTCTGTGTCCTTCCTTCAACCATTTTGAAGCATTTTTTGCCTTTAATTCCAAATCATGATCCCCGGTACCTATTTTTATTTGAATTGATTTTGTTTCTGTGTGTTTGGCACCACCTTTCACCTTCTTTAATTTTTTATTTATCTCGTATTTATATTTTCCAAAGTCCATTATTTTCGCGAGCGGAGGAGTTGCATTCGGACCTATTTCAATTAAGTCCATCCCCTTATTTTGCGCCAATTCCAATGCGTCTTTAATGCTTAAAAGGCCGAGATTTTTATTTTCACTGTCTAAAACCCGAAGTTCTGCCGCTCTTATTTGGTTGTTTATTCTTTCTCGCAAGATATATAAATATGCTTTGACTACAAGATAATAGCCTATTGAGGGCTTGAAGTCAATATTTTGTGGAGATGGGGGGAAATGAGCCCCCGTGCAGAAGGTGATTGTAAAGAAGTCTACATACATAGCGTGCTTTTTTGTTTAAATTAAAAAATTCTTAAGCAAGCCAAATATTTTTTAATCGAGCCCCTTTGTTTTGGAGAAAAGTTGGAACATTCTTTTTCCTATCCCGATAATATTATGCCTGCCCTTATATATCGGAAGTCTATAAGAGAGACATCAGTTACGCGTAAGCGGGAACTGAAGCAAAAGCAAAGTCATTCATACCGAAGTACGGAGACAAAGCTCTCACCTTGGAAGCTAATTTTGCAATTAACATTTGAACGAAGTTTTACGAGATTACGTTCATTCTCGGCATGCATCAATAACAAAAAGCCTACTGTCTATGCCTTGCATCCCCATGTTTTGTTTTCAATGTCCTTTGTACTCACGTCTAACTTCTCTTTCGGAGTCGCGTTTTTTTATAGTTTCGCGTTTGTCAAACTTTTTCTTGCCTTTAACTAAAGCAATTTCTACTTTGATTTTTCTATTTTTATTATACACCGAGATTGGCACAATTGTCAAGTTCATTTTTTCGCTTCCCGCCAGTTCCGTAATTTCTTTTTTAGTGAGCAAAAGTTTTCTATTACGTAGTGGATCATAATCTTTTGGCGTATTTTTTATTTGGTATGGAGGAATATTAGAATTGATTAAATACGCTTCGCTTCCACGCACAATAACAAAAGCACCTTCAAGAGACATTTGTCCCACTCGCACAGACTTTACTTCCGTACCCAAAAACTCAATACCCGCCTCGTATTTTTCTAGGATTTCATAATTAAATCTCGCCTTTCTATTTTCCGCATAATGAGGCATGTTTAATCTTACCATAAATTTTTCAACCTTTTCTTTGTTTCTTTTTCATGCTAATCTCTATTTATGGATTTTAATTTTCTTAATAAAAAAACAGAGCAGAATAAAGGCCAAAAGTTAAAGGAAGGTGGGAACTTTTCAGGAAGTATTTTCGGGGCGGTACTTATTTTTATGCTTATCACGGCAGCTTATCTGGCAATCTCCGGAGATGCGAAATCTACTCCAGAGATTCCGATTTCTGATCTGGCGAAAAATGTCAGATTGGGAGAAGTAAAAAAGATTATAGTCTCAGGTGACAAGCTCACTATCACTTATACGAACGATGAAATTAAAAAAGCTAAAAAAGAAGTAGGGTCAACACTCTCACAAACGCTCTTCAACTATGGTGTTAGTAGTGAGGCGCTCGGGAAGACAGAGATAGAAATAAAAGACGAAAGCGGATTTATATTTTTACTTTTAAATATTCTTCCATTTTTATTGCCCATAGTTTTTATTTTACTGTTCTTCTGGTATTTATCGCGACAAGTTCGAGGCGCTGGTATGCAAGCGCTCTCTTTTGGTCAGTCCAAGGCGCGTATTACAGACCCGAATGATAAGAACAATAGAGTTACTTTTAAAGATGTCGCTGGTTGCAAGGAAGCAAAAGAAGAATTAAAGGAAATTGTGGATTTTTTAAAAAGCCCGAAGAAATTTTTAGATATTGGAGCGAGAATTCCAAAAGGCGTAATCCTAACTGGTGCGCCGGGCACTGGCAAAACGCTCTTGGCGCGAGCCGTAGCGGGGGAAGCCAGCGTGCCATTCTTTCACTTGTCTGGGTCTGAATTTGTGGAAATGTTTGTGGGCGTGGGAGCTTCTAGAGTACGCGATTTATTTAAAATGGCTAAAAAGGCAGCGCCTGCTATAATATTCGTCGATGAAATAGATGCGATAGGGCGTACCCGCGGAGGTGGTTTTGGCGGAGGCAATGATGAACGTGAACAGACATTGAATCAAATACTGGTGGAAATGGACGGTTTTGAGCCGAATGATAAAGTAATAGTCATGGCGGCAACCAATCGACCAGACGTTCTTGATCCAGCGCTCATTCGTCCCGGTCGTTTTGATAGGAAAGTGCTTTTGGATTTACCCGATCGCGCTGACCGCGAAGCAATATTGCAAATTCACGCAGTTAAAAAACCTCTAGCTGAAGATATAAATTTGAAATTGATTGCTGAACGTACTCCGGGATTCTCCGGCGCAGATTTATACTCGCTCATGAATGAAGGCGCGATACTTGCTGCCCGGGAGAATCGCAAAAAAGTTTTCCAATTTGACTTAATTCGCGCGATTGAAAAAGTTATGCTCGGGCCTGAACGTAAAAGTCACTTGCTTTCAAAAAAAGAAAAAGAAATTACCGCATACCATGAAGCAGGTCACGCGCTTGTTGCCTCCGTCTTGCCGAACGCCGATCCAGTTCATAAAGTTTCTATCATTGCGCGTGGGAATGCTGGAGGCTATACTTTGAAATTGCCACTGGAAGAAAAACGTCTTCAGTCCAAAAAAGAATTTATAGACGATATCGCAATGTCTCTCGGTGGTTATGTGGCAGAGCAAATGATCTTTGGTGACATTACGACTGGACCGTCAAGTGATCTGCAAATGGCGACAAATTTGGCTCGAGCAATGGTAACACGCTTTGGCATGTCAGATGTCATTGGTCCCATTGCTCTGGTGGGTTCTGGGGGAAGACTGCAGTATGGAGAGAGTGTAGAAAAAGAATACTCTGAAGCTGTTTCTACGAAGGTGGATGCTGAAGTTTCAAAGATAATAAGTAATGGATTGAAATCGGCAGAGAAAGTTTTAACTGAACACAAGAAGGCCTTTGTTGCCATTGCTACCAAACTCATTGAAGTTGAAACTTTAGAACAAGAAAAATACGAGAAGATACTGACGGCTCATGGAATAGTTCTAAAGAAAAAAGACGAGCCAGCCAAGCTAGATATGGTGCAATAATTTTCTTTGCGGAAACTCAATTAATTTTGTAGTATTAAAAAATATCCGCCCTTAGCTCAGTTGGTAGAGCAGACGACTTATACTCGTCTTGTCCTTGGTTCGAGTCCAAGAGGGCGGACAACGGAAGTATAAATTATATGAGAGAAAATTTTCCTATAACAGAAAGACAAAGTAAAATAAAAGTCAGAGCTCATTCCGACGCTTTTGATTATGTTCAACTAATGAGAAGAAAATCACCTAAAAGTCTAGAACCCGGAGAAGATGGTAGACTAATCATAAATGCAGTTGAGGGTGAGTCCATACTTGAAAAAGCTAGAGCCGATCTGAATTTAAATGTGGTAGAGATAATGCTGTATTTAGAAAATTTAGCTACAGCAGTAGAAAATTTGACTAAAAACTAAAATAATACCCATAAAAACTGCCGAGTTTGAAAGTTTAGAATTGAGCACATATTATAAAAAATAATCTACGCAAAGATTTTATATTTTTGCACAAAGGATGTGTTATACCAAGTGTTCCCAAAACCGAAATATTTACCCGCATTTCCTAATATAAGTATTCCCATAACTAATATATAGATAATATGATTGTCTATAAAAGGATGATTCTCTGGGGGTAACCCCAAAGCCCCATACATTAATAACAACATTATTATTCCTGTTAGCCCACCCAATCGTACAAAAATTCCCAAGGTCAGAGAAATACCAACAAAGAGTAAACCAAGCATAAAGAGCCAATCCACTGCAGGAATGCCAGCCAGACTATGATAAAAGTTTGCAAAGGGTCCATGTACACCGAATTGTAAAAATCCTGAAGTAGGAGAGCCACCAGAAAGCCATGCTTTTTCAGGAGTTGTCGCGAAACTCAAGCCTAACAATTTATCAAAAAATGCCCACAAAAAAATAAAACCCATTCCCAACCTCAATAATCCCAAAACTGCTTTTAATTTATTTGACTCCATAATTTTTTTGTTTCTTATTACTAATATTTTAAGTTATCCACTTTACACAAAAGGACCAGTCTCGTGTATAATAGTTTAGTGGTTGCGAAACTTAGCAACCAAGGTCTCACAGGTTAATTATAACATTTTTAAAAGCATGTTCAAATCAATCGTAAAACGTACAGGGTCCACAGTCCCTTTTCATAAAGAAAAGATAGTCAATGCCATAGCCAAAGCAGGTGTGGCTACGGGTGAATTTGGAAATGCTGAAGCGAGCAAACTTGCGACTCGGGCGGTGAAGCTTGCTTTAAAGCAGATAGTCGGACAGGACCCACTCGTTGAAGAGATTCAAGATTTAGTGGAGCAAGTTCTGATGCGTTCGAAGTTTAAAAAGTCTGCCAAAGCTTATATGATATATCGGCAACAGCATGCCGAGATGCGTGCCTTTGCTACGAGCGCCTCCTTGGGGCTCATTGACAGCTATCTAGAACGAACGGATTGGCAAGTGAAAGAAAACAGTAATATGGGTTATTCCTTACAAGGACTCAATAATTATATTTTTTCAGAAATTAGTAAAACATACTGGCTGAATAAAATTTATCCTAAAAGAATCCGAGAAGCTTACGAGGACGCGAATCTGCATCTGCATGATATGGGCACCTTGGCGGTGTACTGTGTGGGTTGGGATTTATTGGATCTTTTGACTGAAGGATTTAGAGGAGTTTCAGGAAAAATAGAATCAGCAGCGCCAAAACATTTACGCACAGCACTCGGACAAATCGTGAATTTTATGTACACCTTGCAAGGTGAAGCAGCTGGGGCGATTGCCTTTTCAAATTTTGATACTCTGCTCGCGCCGTTTATTCGCTATGACAAACTTTCACCGAAAGAAGTCAAACAATGCTTGCAGGAATTTGTTTTCAATATGAATGTGCCGACACGAGTGGGTTTCCAGACACCGTTTTCAAACATTACAATTGATCTGACACCGTCAGTAAATTTTAAAGATAGTCAAGTTATCATTGGCGGCAAAATGCAAAAAGAAACCTATGCTGAATTTCAGGAGGAAATGGATACACTAAACAACGCTTTTTTTGCAGTAATGCATGAAGGCGATGCGGCTGGCCGGGTTTTCACTTTTCCTATCCCGACTGTGAATATCACCAAAGATTTTAATTGGAATCATCCAAATCTAGAGGGTCTATGGAAGATAACTGCTAAATACGGCATACCCTATTTCAGTAACTTTATAAGTTCTGAAATGAAGCCGGAAGATACGCGTTCCATGTGTTGTCGACTCCGACTGAATCTAGATGAGCTTGATCGTCGAGGTGGAGGGCTTTTCGGAGCAAACGCTTTAACTGGCTCAATCGGCGTGGTGACGATAAATATGCCCCGACTCGCTTACCGCGCACGACAAAAGACAGATGACATCAATAAAGCAAAAAAGTTTTTCTTTGAATTTCTCACAGAACAAATGGATATTGCCAAAGAAAGCTTGGAAATAAAACGAAAAGTCTTAGAGAGATTAATTAATGCAAATCTATATCCCTATTCGAAGTTTTATTTGAGAAAAATCAAAGAAGTTTTCGGCACATACTGGCAAAACCATTTTTCTACTATTGGTTTGGTTGGAATGAATGAAGTAGTTTTAAATTTACTCGGGGAAAATATCGGCTCGGAAAATGGAAAAGCTTTTGCGCTCCAAACTCTGGACTTTATGCGTCATAGGTTGGTTGATTACCAAAAAGAAACTGGTAATCTTTATAATCTTGAGGCAACGCCGGCAGAAGGAACTGCATACCGTTTGGCACTTCGGGATAAAAAACTTTTTCCGGATATTATCGTGGCAAATGAAGAAGAATATCGCCGGGGAGCTGAGCCTTTTTATACCAACTCTTCTCACCTGCCAGTGAATTATACCGACGACATTATTGAGGCACTTAGTATTCAAGATGATTTACAAGTGAAGTATACTGGTGGAACTGTGGTGCATCTTTTTCTGGGAGAAAGAATCGCTGATCCATCCGCTGTGCCTGCTTTGGTGAAAAAAATCTGCCAGAATTTCAAACTGCCTTATTTTACCCTGACGCCGACCTTCAGTGTTTGCGGATCTCATGGGTACATATCCGGTGAACACCCTTCTTGTTCCATTTGTCATAAAGAGTGCGAAGTATATTCTAGAATCGTTGGATACTTGCGACCTGTCTCAGCTTGGAATTCTGGAAAGCAAGCCGAATTTAAAATTAGAGAAATGTACAAACCACAATTCGGTGAAGAAGTCCCATCTTCCAATTCTGTTCTTGCAGTAGTCAGAGAATAACAATCTGTATTTGTATGATCTTCGGCGGATTTGAAAAATTTACCCTAATTGACTACCCAGGGAAGGTAGCTTGTATGGTCTACACCATTGGTTGTAATTTTAGGTGTCCATATTGTCATAATCCAGAATTGGTGGATGAAACGGTAGAGAAAATATGGACTGAAAAAGAAATTTTAATTTTTTTAAAAAAGCGCAGAAATTTACTTGACGGTCTTGTTATCACTGGTGGAGAACCGACAATACATAAAGATCTACCGGCATTCATAAAGAAAGTAAAAAAACTCGGTTTTGTCGTAAAGCTTGATTCGAATGGCACTAATCCCAAAATGCTAAGGCAATTAATCAAAAATCACTTGGTTGATTATATAGCCATGGACATCAAATCTCCTCTTTCTAAGTATAGTCAGACTGTTGCTCGACCGGTCGAAATACGAGCCATACGAACAAGTATGAATCTTCTTATAACTGGCATGGTTCCTTATGAGTTTCGGACGACTTTAATCAAAGTTCTTGTCACTTCGGAAGATCTGGAGGAAATCGGCAGAGAAATTAAAGGAGCCGAGCGTTATTATCTGCAGAAATTTATTCCTACGAAGATTTTAAACCCCCAGTTTTTAAGAAAAACAACTTATTCCGATGAAGAATTAAAAATTTTACAAAAAAAATTAAGCAAGTATGTACAATATTGTGGAATCAGATAAAACAAAAGAGATCTATTTAGACTATGCAGCATTAGCGCCCATTGATAAAGGGGTACTTAGAAAAATGTTGCCTTACTTTGATTCAAAATACGGCAATCCATCGTCTTTGCATAAAAATGGGCGCAGGGCTCGTCAGGCTCTAGAAAAGGCGCGCGGGAAAATTGCCCAGATGATTAACGCTCTGCCAGAGGAAATTATTTTTACTTCTTCTGGAACCGAAGCGGACAATTTGGCCCTAATAGGTGTTGCTCGAGCGAACCGAGGGAGAGGAAATCACATACTTATTTCCGCCATCGAACATAAGGCAGTGCTGGAGGCGGCTAAATTTTTAGAAAAAGAAGGTTTTGAAATTGGTATTATTCCAGTCGATCAGTATGGAATGATTGATGTAAAAAAATTCTTGACCCTTGTGAAAAAAGAAACTATTTTAATTTCCGTGATGTATGTCAATAACGAAATAGGAACAATTGAACCGGTGCAGATATTGGCATCTATTTTAAAGAAAATAAATCCTAATCACCGTCCGCTATTTCATGTCGACGCCTGTCAGGCGACCAATCTTATGCCACTTGATGTGAATGAATTGGGGGTTGACCTAATGACCATTAACAGTTCCAAAATATACGGTCCAATAGGTGTGGCAGTTCTTTATAAAAAAATAGGTATTTTGCTCGAACCGCTTATGGTTGGGGGAGAACAGGAAAAAAATGTTCGCGCTGGAACGGAAAACCTTCCCTTGGTGATTGGTTTTGCTGAAGCTCTTAAAAAAACTGTAAAAATCAGGAAAATTGAATACCAAAGATTTAAAAAACTAGAAACATACTTTACTAAAAAACTGAAAGAAAAAATTCCAAATGTTTTATTTAACGGTCATCCGCAAAATAAAATTCCAAGCACGGTGCATGTTTCTATTTCCTCAATTGAGGGGGAGTCGGCTATTTTAATGTTGGACAACTATGGCATAAGAGCTTCAACTGGTTCTGCTTGCTCCACTTTTGATCTGCGTCCATCGCATGTGCTACTTGCTATCGGCCAAGACCCTGATTTAGTTCATGGCAGTATTCGTTTTTCTATGGGCAGATCCACCACCAAAAAAGATTTAAATATTGTTTTGCGGGTTTTACCTAAAATTGTAGATAAGTTAAGAGGAATCTCAGCACTTACTATAAAAAAAGATGAAAATCAGAAAAATAAAAAAGAATAAACAAACATGTGATGTCGGAGACTGGCTTTATAGCGACACAGTCAAAGATCATTTTTTTAAACCCCAAAATCTCTTGCTTGACGAAGCAGGCTATGAGGCAGATGGGCTGGGCATCGTCGGGAGTCCAGCCTGTGGAGACATGATGGCAGTGTGGATCAAAATTGGTGAAGGCAACAGAATTTCCGAATGCAAGTGGCGTACATTTGGTTGCGCTTCGGCAATTGCTTCTACCTCCATGATGTCTGTTATAGCCACGGAGAAAGGGGGAATGCTGCTTGAGCGTGCCAAGAGGCTGACTCCTGAATACATTATTGAACGGCTCGGAGGACTGCCGGACAGAAAATATCATTGTTCTGTCTTGGGGCACATGGCACTTAGGGAAGCTATTAAGGACTTTGAAACAAACCATGGACGCAATAAAAAAAATAAAATATAAAGTAGTCGGCAAAAAGATTGAAGCGCCAAATGTAGCGACCTTACTACTGTCATCTTCGTCTGGATTGCCACCATATTGTCCAGGACAATTTATAGATGTTTATTTTCCAGAGTTCGGTTTGTTCCAGGGCAAATCCTACAGCATTTCGAGCGCGCCTTCGGAGAAAAAATTTTCTATTACTGTTAAGGCTATTGGAGAATTTTCTAACCGCTTGTTTAAGCTCAAAGAAGATGATGCTATTACAGGCTCCGAGCCGTATGGATTCTTCTTTAGTGATTTAGAAAATACACACTTAATTATGCTGGCCGGAGGTATCGGTATTGCTCCCTTTCGGGCGACCATCATGGAACATTTAATGCAAAATTCCAAGAGAAAAATATCCCTTTTTTATAGCAGTCGGAGCGAAGACGACATTATTTTTAAAAATGAATTGAATCTTTGGCGAACAGGACATCCAAATTTGAAAATAAAACATTTCATCACGAGGCAAACAAAAATTACTCCAGACAAAATACAGGGTAGAATCACAGCTAAATGTATTTTAAAAGAAATTTTCTCGCTTAAAAATTCTCTTAAAAATGTTGAATTTTTAATTTGCGGATCAATCGCCTTCGTTCGCGACATGCGAAAGGGTCTTCGCGCACTAGGTGTATCAGAAGAAGTGGTATATACCGAAGCCTTTTTCTCGCATTGATAGTTGCGTTTTTTCGAAACTTAATACATACTTTGTGAATGAAAATAAAAAGACCACTTCCGCGGACGGCTTATGAGAAGAATGCTGTAACGTATAAAATATTAGCTAATTCAAAAAGACTCGAAATCCTAAACCTTTTACGTGAGCAAGAAATGCCAGTGGAAATATTGGTCAAAGAACTTGGCATTAGTAAAGCCAATGTGTCGCAACATTTAGCGCTTTTACGTCATGCGCATCTCGTGACCGTGCATCGCAAAGGACTAAATGCTTTTTACAATATTATTGATCCACGGATAGTAGAGCCTTGTCGAATTTTGCATCAACTAGCGCAGGGGAAATAAATTAAGTCATGTTATCAAAATTAACGCCCGAACAAAAGTGATAATTTCTATTCAAAATGAAACTCACCAGCTTTTTGGTGAACTTTCTGTTTCAAGAGGGGATATTTTGATAATTCTGGATCTTCTGCGATCAGACGAGTAGCTTCAAGCCGAGCAGCTTCCACCATTCTGATATTTTTAATTGCCTCCATCCCCAGGTCGGTAATGCCCCATTGTTTCGTACCTCCTAGTTCACCTGCTCCACGTAGCGTTAGGTCTAACTCAGCGAGTTCAAAGCCATTTTTTGCGGTTTTTAATGCTTTCAGTCGCGCTATAGTTTTTTCGCTTTTAGCTTCTGCAAATATATAGCAATACGCTTGATGTGAACTTCTAATCACACGTCCACGAAGTTGGTGGAGTTGGGCCAAACCAAAACGCTCTGCGCCCTCTATTATTACAACCGTAGCGTTCGGCACATTTACTCCTACCTCTACCACAGATGTGGCGCAAAGAATAGTTAATTTACCTGAAACGAATTCTTGCATAACTTCTTCTTTTTTAATTTTACTCATCTTGCTGTGTAGCACACCAATCTCATATTCTTGGAAAATTTCTTTTTTGAGGCGTCTAGCTTCTTCTACTGCAGATTTTACGTTGAGTGCTAATTCTTTTTCAGGGTCAGGTTCAAAAATTCTTGGGCAAATCACATAAAGTTGTCGGCCATTTATCAACTCTCGTCTTATTTGTTCATAAGTTTCTTCTCGCTTATTTGGCGTTATAATTTCTGTAATTATTTGTTTTCTCCCCGCGGGCATTTCATCAAGAAGTGAGAGATCTAAGTCACCATAGATTGTGAGTGCGAGTGTACGGGGGATAGGGGTTGCAGTCATTGAGAGTAAATGTGGAGCAATGTTGTCTTTTCTTACCAATTTTTTTCTTTGGGATGTGCCGAAACGATGTTGTTCGTCTATCACGACTAATGCTAGATTTTTGAATTTCACGGATTTTTGGATAAGCGCATGCGTGCCTATTAAAATTGGTATTTCCCCATTCTCTACCCATTTTAAAAGTTGCGGGCGAGAGATGGTCGTCCAGTTTACCCCACCTCCTCGGCCGATTGTTTTTGCTGGAAATTTTCGGCAACCAGACCCGGTAATCAATCCGATATTAATTGGTAAATGCTGAAAATATTCTATGAAAGATTCAAAATGTTGAGTCGCTAAAATTTCAGTTGGTGCCATATAAGCCGTTTGCAGACTACCAAAAGTCTGCAAACGGCCCTGAATATGGTCGAAGGGCTTATTGTTTACAACAACATATGCCGCCGTGGCTGCCACAGCGGTTTTTCCACTTCCTACATCACCTTCTAGAAGCCGAGACATTGGGAAATTTTTCGCCATATCTTCCAATATAACTTCGATGGATTTTTTTTGAGAATTTGTGGCATCAAAGGGAAATCTTTGCAGAAATTCTTCTACGTCTTTTTTATCTGAGCTGACTTGGAAAGATTTATTTTTTCTATATTCAAATTTATCGTGCTGACGCTCGAGCTGAATACAAAAAACTTCTTCAAAGGCGAATCTTTTTCGCGCAGACTCCGCATCTTTTTTATTTTTTGGTTTATGAATCCAAATGAGCGCAGTCTTTAGTGTAGGTAGGTGATATTTTTTTAAGATATCACCTGGGATATAGTCATCTAAAGTATCTAAAAGACGAACTTCTTTTCCGCCAGAGGCGGATCTGCCTTTGGTGGAAAATATTTTTTCAATTGCGTGATAAAACCATTTGGAAGTGATACCGCGAGTTTCGGCATAAATAGGGTAGGAAAAACCCGTGTTGATTACTCCCTCCTTTGTGAAAAGTGTGTCATGGGAATCTATTGGCATATTTAGCATTTTTTCAAATTCTGGATTGGCTAAATAAATTCCATTTTTACTGGCTGTTACTTTACCGGTCAATTTCACACTTTCTCCGTCGCGGAGCATTTTGGCCAAGTAGGCTTGATTGAACCAAATTATTTTTATTTTTCCGGACAAATCTTCTATTTCTCCCTCAGCCATAGGAATTCTCGATCTGAAAGACTTTTTGGTTTTTAATTTTGAAACTTTACCATAAACCGTCGCCATGTCGCCTGAAATTAAGTCTGCGACCCTTTTTACTTCACTGATGTCGCTATGGCGAACAGGGAAGTGAAAAAGTAAATCCGACACAGAAAAAAGTTTCAATCGACGCAAAGCCCTTTTTTGATTCACATCTAAGCGGAATTTTATTTCAAGTTTGTCATGCAGTTCCATTATATTTTTGTATTATAACATTTAAAAAATAATTGAAAAATAGTGAAAATATGATAGAGTAATTAAGTTCAAAAGAAGCCGTGTCTATGAAATATAAAACCTTTATATTTCATCTGTTTCGCCAAAGGCGAATAGGCGCTGCGCTATAAGCGCAAGCCTAAGGGAGAGCCCGAGAGGGCGCGAAGACATGGCGACTGAACGAAGTGAAGGAGCCGTGTCTGAGCGGTCTAAGGTGCCTCTTTGCTAAAGAGGTGAGGGCTTTAAACCCCTCCGCTGGTTCGAATCCAGCCGGCTCCGCAAGGTCTGTAAATCGCAGTTTTTGTGTTATCATATTTTATGACTTTTTTCGATAAAATTAAACAGAAAATTTGGCAGTTTGTCTATAAATTTTTTCCAATTCTGCAGAAAACTCTTTTGAGGTGGCATCTTATTTGGCATCAGAAGGGTAGACAGAGATATCATGTCGGTTGGCTCGCTTCAGGCAAGACCCTAGAAGAATTGAAAAAGCATCTTCACGAGAAATGGAACTTCGGCAATCATTTTATAGCTTGGGTTGATGACGGTCAGGTTTTGAGTTGGAGAAAATTAGCGAATTTTAATGACCAGTATCACTTACGTGTTTTTTCGGATGGTGAGATAAGAGGACATTTTGAATTTACTCCGGAGGCACACCCGATTGAACACTTAGAAGAAAAAGGAGAGCGTGAAGCTAAAGAAGATTTCCTTAAATTTTTAGATGACTTTGCTACGGAAGAAAAATATATTTCGAATCTTAAAATGGATCCGGATGCCTACAGTCCTGAATCCGAAGTTTTGATGGAAGAAAAATAATAATTTTAGAAGGACTTATAGTCTAGAAATTTTCTCTATCCATTCGACAACTTTATCCCAAACTATTTTATCGCGCAAGATTTTATGATGCCCAGCAACTTCAACATTGATGTTTTGCATGGCTCCTTCTAAATAACTTCCCTTGGGATGCCAAACATGATTATCATATGAAGGAATTATTGAAACAATTTTCTTGTTTACTTCAGGGTGATTTGCCAGATGATGAATGATATTACTATTAATAGCAAGTTCTTGAATAAAAGAATATGGTATGAATTTAGAAATCGATGAACCATGAAAAGGAGTTGCTATTGCAATCACTCCTTTAATTCTTTTGTCAGGATCTTCATGTAATAATAAATATTTACTTATTAAACCACCTTTACTGTGAGCTACGATAATAACATTTTTTAAATTATTTTCCTCAATTACTTGCCGAACCCTCTCTGCTGACATTGGTATGTTTTCACTATTGTTACCGAGTTTCGGAATAATATAAATGGGATGACCCAACAAAGAAATATGATCCGCAATGGGCTTTAAAAATGCCCAACGCATCAATACTCCGGGTAAAATAATAACGGGTATCTTGCCATGCACTATATGTTCCAAGTAGTGCTTTGGCGGTGTTCGTTTAGAATATGCTATTATTAGGCCAGAAAATAAATGAGCGTAATCTTTTATCCAAGTAATTAACTTATTCATAATTTTCAAAAAATTTATTATATCTTGGACTCTGGTAATACCAGGTCCCAAAGCTTACCGGCTACATTGTTTGGCTTTCCAAATAATGGATAGTGATGCAAATCTATAAAAGGTAAACTATTGCATTCGATTATTCCAGAGTGTTGTTCTTCGCGCCAAGATTTTGTAATGTCTTCGATTATAAAATCTACGCCGATTAACGGATCATTTAAAAAACTCGCGACATGTTCCAGCATGTCTAAATTATCTCTATGTACAATATTTGTGACTTCTGTAGTAGTGCCACCACAGCTACGGCTGGTCTTTTGAGAAAAGGTGACTATTTTGCCTTTCTTTGGTATATCATCCATTGTAATATTTTCTCTTTTTAATTCTATTTCTCCCTCTTTGTCCACGACTATTTTATGGAAAATTGGTCCCGCTCGCTCGGGTCTTTTATTTTCTTCTTTCATCAATTCACGTACCGTATGCACTCCATCACAGAGAACTTCCGGCTGATCGCGCTTCACTACACCGACCAACTTTCCACCGATTAAAGTTCCTCGGAAAAGGTATCCTCGCAATTCTTCTTCAACGACAACCAGCGGGGAAAGCTTCTTGGCTTTTTTAAAACCGATAATTAAATCCTCCGGAGTATTTATATGTATCATTGTATGTCTACTACGAGAGCCCAAGTTTGGTTTTGTTATCACAGGTTTTTTTGGTTTTTGCAAACGATTAAAAATTTTCAGTGCGGAAGAAATACTCCAAGCAACTCCGCCGTCTGCCACTGGTAGTCCTTCTTGTTTAAATTTCTCTTTCATTATTCCTTTATTATCCATCCATTTAAGGGCGGGGGATTCTTTTAGTCCTGGACGAGGCAAGCCGTCAAATAGGATTGTTTTTCCTTCGTACTCTGCGACAAAACCATCTCTTATCGGTCCCAGATGGAATTCTTTCATTTTTATTCCACGTCGAACTGCTTCGTCCCAAAAGCATTTTGTTCGCCAAGTGTCTTTGTTGTCAGGTTTGTCTGAAAAGTATCCAAGTTTTAAAAAAACCATTAAATTAAAAAAGGGCAGAGTAATTTTATCCGCAAGTTTCTCGGCGCTATTTTTAAAAAGTTTTTCCATCAAATTAAAAAATGGCTGATCTATCCAACCCAAAATGACAGACAAATAAGCAATAGAATGTATCTCTTGGGCTGGTTCGCAATCTTTACAGTGTTTCATCCGAATAGTATATCAGAAATATATTTTAATGTGCCACGGTAAAAGCTATTATTTTCCTAGCGCCAGCTTGTTTAAAAACTTTCCTGGCTTCAGTCAGGGTCGCGCCGGTGGTGGTGATGTCGTCTATCAAAATTATATTTTTATTTTTTATTAGACCTATATTTTTTCCAGTATAGAGGATAGTAAAAGAACCCACTATGTTTTTCAGACGTTCACTACGATTTAGAATGTGTGCCTGATGTTTTGTGTCAATTTGTTTGATTAAAATATTTTTTTCTAATTTAAAATTCACATTCTCGTCCAACTTAACTAAATTCTCACATAATAACTCTGCCTGATTGTATCCGCGCTCCCTGTATCTTTTGCTAGATAGGGGGATGGGGATTAAAATAGCATTGCGGAAATTTTCCATTATTGAAAGATCAGACAATTCTTCTAAAATTTTGCCATATAAAATTTCTGCAAAAATGTTCGCAAATTTTTTCTTGCCTTTATATTTAAGCAACCATAAAGCTTTTTTAATGGGTGGGTGGCGATAGTCGAATATTGGGAAAATCCATTTCGCAGTTTCACGTTCTGCTTCCGCTCCGTTCTTCAAGCACATCATACACAAATCCATGCCTGATTTTCCGCACGATATGCAATTCACAGGAAAAACTATGTCTAATATAGTATTTAAAAATGGCATTGTATGGTATAATAATAGCATACATGAATAATCCTTTTAAAAATTTTTTTTCCGATTTTTCTAAATTTGCGGCAGGCGGGGAAAATAATGCTGTTGGTGTTGATATTGGTTCTTCTGCGATCAAGGTGGTAGAGATCAAGAAAAAAGGAGGTAAAGCCATACTTGAAACCTATGGAGCCATAGCCCTTGGTCCTTATAACGCCTTGGATGCAGGACGGGTCACCAATCTCCCAGTGGAAAAATTATCAGAAGCGCTAAAGGAAGTTTTAAAACAGTCTGGTATAAATGCTACCTCGGCAGCTTTTTCTATTCCCGTACAATCAAGTTTAATCTTTACCATTGAATTTCCAATTCGAGTGCCAGAAGATAAAATGGCAACAATAATTCCCACTGAAGCTCGTAAATATATTCCAGTAGCGATTACCGAAGTTTCCATCGATTATTTCACCTTACCCCAAAGGGAGTCTTCTTTTGAAGAGATGAACACAGAGAATTCGGATATTATACAAAAACCAACAGAAAAAACAGAGGTACTTGTCGTTGCGACGCAAAATGATGCAATTTCCAAATATCGTTCCGTTGTTTCTGAATCCTCTCTTTCGGTTTCTTTTTTTGAGATTGAAATATTTTCTTCAGTTAGAGCGAATTTTGAGCACGAACTTTCTCCAGTGTTATTGATAGATTTTGGTGCATCGCGCACAAAACTTTCCATTGTTGAATTCGGTATGGTTAAAAATTATCACACAATAGATAGAGGTGGAGCTGATATTTCTCTCTCGATCTCTAAATCTTTAAGTATTCCTTTTCCTGAAGCGGAAAAAATGAAAAAAGAATTCGGTCTTTTTGGAAATCCGACAGAGAAAAGCTTATCCGATATTATCAAAATTCACATTGACTATATCTTTTCCGAGACTAATAATGTATTATTAAGTTATGAAAAGAAGCATAATGTAACTATAAGCAAAGTAATATTCTCCGGTGGGGGATCTCTCCTTAAAGGACTAGCAGAAGTGGCGGCAAATAATTTTCGAGCAGAGATAGAAATTGGTAATCCCTTTGGCAAGATCAACGCTCCGGCATTTCTAGAAAAAGTTTTGAAGACCACAGGTCCAGAGTTTGCTGTTGCACTAGGATTGGCATTGCGAAAATTACAATAGGTGCGATAATTAAATTACGATGGAACAGAATTTCCAAACATCATTTATACCTAAAAAACCCATGATAGAAGAGCGTGTTGTTAAGACACGATCGATTGGTCTTTTGAATGTTTTATCAGTTTTTATTTTATTTACCATTCTTTTGGTGACAGTCGGTCTATATTTCTATAAAGGAATTGTCACAAAAAGTATCACACAAATGGAAAATACCCTCAATCTGGCCAAGAACCGTTTTGAGCCTGCTAAAATAGCGGAGCTTCAGGTGCTAGATAGACGGTTGCGAGCTTCTAGTGAAATTCTCTCGAAACACATAGCCGTAACCCCTATCTTCGAAGCGTTGCAAGCCATTACCATGAAAACTGTTCGCTATACAAAGTTTAATTATGATTTTGGGCAAGATAAAAAAATAATTATTCAAATGAATGGTATGGCAATTGGCTACCGTTCTATGGCGCTTCAGTCTGATCTTTTTACAAAAAATAAAAATTTAATTGATCCTGTTTTTTCCAACCCCACACTTGACGACAAGGGCAACGTTCTCTTTGATTTAGAATTTTCAGTTGATCCGAGTTTTGTTGATTATAAACAAACGCTCGAAACCTCGAGCTAGATTATTTATGATTAGATTCATTTTACCGCTTGCTTTAATAGGCATTACCATATCGGTTTTTTTCGTATTCACTGATCCTATGTACAAAGATATTGCGCAACTACGGACACAATTGGCTTCTTATAATGAAGCTTTAAATAACTCCAAAATGCTTGAAAATGAAAGAGATAAATTGACTGCTAAATTTAATGCTATCAATCCGGAAAATTTAATGAAACTTGAAAAACTTTTACCAGAAAATATTGACAACATACGATTGATTCTAGAAATAGAACAGGTTGCCTTGCCATATGGCATGGTATTAAAAAATATAAAATATAATACCATTAAAGATATAGCGCAAGACGCATCAGGAGACGTGGCAACTCCCCAAGGAGGTGGGGTAGGAGAAGCTATGAATAAGGACTATGGAATCTGGGATTTAGAATTTTCTACAACAGGAACTTATAGTAATTTTATTAATTTTACGAAAGACTTAGAGAAGAATTTAAGAATTGTAGACATCTCTTCAATAGAATTTTCGTCCAATATTAATAGTGGACCCAACTCATCTTTGCCCGAAGTTTATCAATATAATTTTAAAATTAAAACTTATTGGTTAAAAAATTAAGAATAAAAAAATGCCAAAAACAAAAAACATAATAATATTCTTAGTAATTGCAATAATCCTTATTTTGATTTATACTTTTTTTATAAAGTCATCTCCTGATACAGATACCTTAATTTCTTCTACTCCCAGTCCCCTAACACTGGCATCAGATATAACATCCACAACGGGGATCAGTGATAAAAATTCTTTAGTGGCTCAAGACTTCCTTGCCCTATTGCTTAATGTTACAAATATAAAATTAAATGACGCTATTTTTTCTGATATGGCATTCAACTCTTTACATGATTCCAGTATCACGCTTATCCCAGATGGTAATGAAGGTAGACCAAATCCATTCGCTCCGATTGGAAACGATATTATTGCCTCAGTAGTCAATATTACTGATACTTCCAATACCCCGAATGCCGATATTACAACACCCGTAAAACCCTAATCTAACTATGAGTTTTTTAGAAGAGTTAGCTAAAGAAGGTATCATCAACAAGAACCAAATAGGTGATATAAAAAATCGTGCCAAAGAGAAGTACAATGGAGATATTGACGACGCTTTGATTGAATCTGGGGTAACAGAAGAAAAAATTCTGGAGGCCAAAGGGCAGTATCTTAAAATGCCGACCAAAAAAATAAATACGCAAAAAGTCTCTTTTAATGTTTTTGAGTATATTTCAGAAGATTCCGCGACGCATTATCATTTTGTTCCGATTGAATTGAGAGATGGAATATTAGAGGTGGGCGTCACCGACGGAGAAGATGTGCAAGCACTCGATGCTCTGCAGTTTATTTCTGCTAAACTTGGTATTCCTTTCAAAATATATCTGATCTCCAAAAGTGATTATCAAGCGATGATGGAAACTTATAAAGGCATATCGAACCAAGTGGGCGAGGCGCTCGATCAGTTAGATCAAGATGAAACATCTGAAAACAAAAACCTCAGTGAGGAAAATTTAACTAAAGAAATTAAAAATATAAAACCGGGTGAAGAAGTAAAAATAGTGGAAGATGCCCCGGTTATAAAGATTGTTGCCGTCATATTGAGTAATGCTATAGAAGGAGGTGCTTCTGATATACACATTGAATACACCGGAGAAAAAGTAAAGGTGCGTTTTCGCGTGGATGGTAATTTACGTACTTCCATAGTTTTACCGTCTACTATTTATAGTGGAATAGTGGCGCGTGTAAAAATCTTAGCCAAGCTGCGATTGGATGAAAAAAGAAAACCTCAAGATGGATCATTCAGCGCCAATATCGGTGGACGTAAGATTGATTTTCGTGTTTCTATCATGCCGGCATATTATGGCGAAAAAGTTGTTATGCGTATCTTAGATGCCGACAAGGGAGTTAGGCCGCTTGACCAATTAGGTCTATCAGAAACTAATCTTAGTTTAATCAGAGAAGCGATAAATAAGCCTTACGGACTTATTTTAATTACTGGTCCAACAGGGTCTGGTAAATCTACGACTCTATACTCAATGATGAATGAGCTTGATAAAGAAAAAAGCAATATCGTATCCTTAGAAGATCCTGTGGAATATCATATGCCCGATGTTAATCAGTCGCAGGTAATGCCAGAGATCGGATATACTTTTGCCTCAGGACTGCGTTCTATTTTTCGTCAAGATCCAGACATAATAATGGTTGGAGAAATACGCGATAAAGAGACAGCGCAACTCGCTATTCAAGCGGCCTTAACCGGACACCTTGTTCTCTCCACTTTGCATACCAATAATGCTATCGGCGCTGTGCCTCGTTTGGTTGACATGGGTGTTGATCCATATCTGATTGCGCCGACTCTCATTTTATCTGTCGCTCAGCGTCTAGCTAGAATGACTTGCCCTTCTTCACGAAAACTTATACCAATGGACGAGAATATTAGAATACAAATTGAAGAGCAAATGAAAGATTTGCCGAGTGAATTTAAAAAAGAAATTGGAATCAAAGGGCAGATGTATGATACTGTGCCTTCAAGCGAATGTCCATCTGGCACCAAAGGGCGTATTGCCGTTTTTGAAATGTTCAAAGTAGATAAAGAAATGCAAGGTGTAATATTAAAAAGTCCTACTAATGGGGAAATTTACAAAATAGCTCGTAGAAAAGGAATGCTGATGATGAGAGAAGATGCAATGATGAAATCCATAGAAGGCGTTATTCCTTTCACAGAAGTATATAGCTTTAGCAATGAGAATGAATAGATTTGTAAAATATTTTGTGATATTATTAATTAATAGAGGGTAGAAATATATGGAAGGAGGAAAAAGAAAAATTTTAATAGTTGATGATGATCATTTTCTTTTAGATATGTATGCTCTCAAGTTCAGTCAGAGTAATTTTGAGGTTTGTGTGGCGGATAGTGGCATGCAGGCTCTGGAGAAACTCAAAAGCGGGCTTATTTTTGACGTTATATTATTAGACATAATTATGCCCGAAATGGATGGTTTTGAAATGTTGGAAAAAATAAATCAGAACAACCTATCTCCAAATTCTACGAAAGTAATTTTGTCTAACAAGAGTCAACAGTCAGACATTGATCGGGGTAATAGCTTGGGGGTCGCTGGGTATATTGTTAAGGCGAATTCTACTCCAGTAGAAGTGATTAATCAGGTGATGGAAATCTTATCTAAAAAAGTCTCAAAAGTAATTAAAAATTCGTAATTCGTAATTTGAAATTTGTGATTAAATACAATGGATTATAAGAAAAAACTTGAAGAACTTATTTTAACCGTTATTCGTGAGGGTGGGTCAGATTTACATTTAGGTGCCGGGCGCATGCCAGTTATTCGTGTGTCCGGAGAGTTGATATTTCTTGCCAAGCATCAGGTTTTTACGGACAAAGACATGCTTGGAATTTTAGGTGAAATATTTCA
>Ga0209541_10005612_pt1 | contig 21813 bp, 16 predicted proteins | sample RifCSPlowO2_01_FD_184027 | JGI IMG/M metagenome (GOLD analysis project Ga0209541, IMG submission 184027) | Groundwater microbial communities from Rifle, Colorado - Rifle CSP2_plank lowO2_0.1 (SPAdes) (version 2) | ecosystem: Environmental > Aquatic > Deep subsurface > Groundwater | place...
TGTACAGGCTAGAAGAAATGGGACCCATTATAGAGATACTTAAATTCAAGAATTAATTCTGATGATCGTCCAAATTAAGAGATTATTAATTGTTTTCGCTCTGGTAATCTTGTTTTTACCTGCACTAGTCTATTTCCAACATAAAGGTACTGGCGATATGGATGTTTGGTTGGAGTGGACATCTCATATTGATAGATGGGGTCCATTCAATGCTTACTCTATTATAAATACCGAAACTAGTAACAAAATTGACAGCAACAATATTAATACTAACCACAATTATTGGACCTCTGATTACCCCCCCCTCACTTTCATTAATCTTTGGCTGGCAAAGAAAACGGCTGAAGTTTTTGGCGTTAGTTGGATGATAGGGATAAAAATGATGCTTTTTGTTTATTATATAGCCACTTGGGCATCTTTAATCTACTTATCGACTCTTTTTAGGCGAAAATCAATTTGGGAAAACATTACTGTTGTTTCTTTATTTTTTTTCGGGGGATTGTATTTTGCCATCATTTCTCAGGCATTCACCACTTTAGATATTACTTTTGCGCCATACGTAGTTTTCTTTTTGGCCTTATTTGCCAGGCGGAAGTATTTGCTTTCCGGAATATGTTTTGCTTTGGCAGTGTTGGTGAAATGGATTGCAATAATGATGCTACCGGCGTTAGTATTTTATTTCATTATTAAAAAGAGCAGGCAATACAAAATTGAGACTCCATTATTCAAATTCTTAGGCGCCTTTACGCTTGTTATTGCCTCACTAATTATTGGTTTTTGGGTCGATCATTTATCTCTATTATCTTTAGTAGAATCTTTAAGAAAATCTTTCAGCCATGGTGTTTGGTATTTTGAAATAGGGGCTTTAAATTTCGTGTATCTTATTCGATACGGTGCTATTCAACCTTTCTTTCCAGAGACGTACGGAATGATCATTAAAAATAATCTCCATATTTTTTCATTAATTTCTGGGGTGATTTTTCTGTTAGTAGATATAGCAATCTTGAAAAGTTTCTTAAAAAGAAAGAAAGACATTGGCAGTTTGCTCGAGGTGAGCTTGATGATAAGTTGGAGTTACTTTATCTGGAGAAACGGAGTACATGCGAACCACTTATTTATTACGGTATTAGCCGCTTTGTGTTTGGCAACAATCAACACAAATAAGAGTAATATACGGCAGTATCTATTGTTGAGTTTTTTTGGCCTGGCAAGCCCTATTTTGACTCACGGATTTCCCGTTAGGGGTGGTTTTGTTGCATTATATGATAATTACATGCTTTTGTTACTAGTAGCTGCTTTCCACGTTTTGATTTATATTGTTTATCTTAAAAGATATTTACAATTTCAACCTAGTGGTGCAAGAGACTAAATTCTTTAATAATCAAAAGTGAGCAAACATTTTGATATTAGTATTATCCTGCCTGTTTTTAACGAGGGAGAAAATATTACGAAGCAGGTTAATGATTTGGAGAAAGATTTAAAAAATGCTCACGAAATTTTAATCGTATATGATTTTAATGAAGATAACACCGTCTCTTTTGCTAGAGAGTTGCAAAAAAAATTCAACACGGTTTTATTGGTAAAAAATAATTTTGACAGAGGAGTAATTAATGCTGTTAAAACTGGAATCAAAATGGCACGCGGAGAAGTGGTTGTAATTATGCCTGCGGATTTAGCTGATGATCCAAAAACAGTGAATAGGATGTGGGAAAAAATTGAGACCGGATTTGACATAGTATGTGCATCCAGATATGGAAAAGGCGGTAAGAAGATAGGCGGAGGTTTTTTAAAGACACAACTCTCGAGAATTGCAGGGCAACTTAGTCCCCTGCTGTTGGGTATTCCAACGGCAGACATATCTAATGGTTTTAAAATGTACAGAAGAAACATTTTTGACAAGATAAAAATAGAATCCACGGAGGGATGGGAATATTCTTGTGAGGTAATAATAAAAGCGCATCATGCCGGTTTAAAAATCGCAGATGTCCCTACAGTTTGGAGAGACAGAACAATGGGGAAATCAAAGTTCAAAATGGCCAAATGGCTGCCAAAATATTTAAGATGGTATGCCTGGGGAGTTTATTTAAACATCAACCGGCGGTTCCTCTAATTTCAAGACTTGCCTTTTGAAAGCTTTAATCCCTTCATCTACAGTATGAAGAATTTTATTCGAAGAAAAGCTTTGCTTATTACCGAATTCTTTTCTAAATTTATCTGTTGACAACCTACTATATTGCTGTCTTGGCGCTTTTTTATCTTTAAAAAATTCTTCGAATGTAGTTTTCGTTATTAACTTCTCATTAAATTTAAAGGCTTTTGCAATTTTTTTGAGGAACTCATAATTTGTTGTGAAGTCTTTTGCGGCAACATGGTAGATACCTTTTGCTCTTTTTTGCAAAATAGCTGCGATTGCATTAACAAGGTCATCTACATAGGTGGGGTTTATAAACTGGTCTTCAATTCCAGAAAACTGTTTTTTATATTTTAAGGATTCATATGCAAACCTTGCGAAGTCCTTTTTATGCTCATAATAAGGGGAATAAATCATTATAGTTCGAATTACTGCATTTTTGGGTGACATTGAAAGTACTGCTTTTTCCCCAGCCAGTTTACTTTTTCCGTAAATTGAAACGGGGTTTGTTTTATCTTTTTCAGTATAAGGCCTCGTTTTGAGCTTGCCATTAAATACAGCATCTGTTGAAACATAATAGAAGGGTATATCAAGTTTTGCGGCTTTTCGCGCCGCATACTTTGTAGCTTCTGCATTTAAAAGAAAAGCAAGTTTTTTATTAGATTGTGCATCGTCTACTTTAGTTATCCCGGCTAAGTAAAGGATAAGATCAGGGTTTATATCTTCGATGTTTTTTTGAACAGCTTTTTTGTTAGTTAAATCTAAATGCGAGTGTGGAGGGCCAACTATTTTGAATTTTACATTCAATAAGTCTTTTACTCTTTGTCCTGTCATACCTGTTATTCCGTAAACTAGCACTGTTTGTCTTGACATATCGCCTAGAATAGAAGGACCTGTCGTTTTCGAGTTTCTTTATAATTTTAACTCTTAAACGCCAGAACCTTGCATTTTTGCCTTTGGCAAAAACGTACAGGAATTCCTGCGAATGGAGTATACAAAAATTTTTGCATGATGAAAAGGTATCTGGTAACTGGCGGAACCGGGTTTATTGGAAGAAATGTTACAAGAGCAATGGTGAGGAGTGGACATAACATTCGGGTTTTGGATAATAATTCCCGAGGTAATCTGGAGAGTTTAAAAGACATATCTGGGGAATTTGAATTTATCTCTGGAGATATTAGGGATTCTGAACTAGTAAGGAAAGCTTGCAAAGGGCAAGATGGGGTTGTTCACCTTGCAGCAGTCAATGGCACAAAGTTTTTTTATTCGATGCCTGAAGTTGTCTTGGACGTTTCAACTCGAGGAATTATAAACATAATTGATGCAAGTCTTTGGCATGGGGTGGAAGAAATATTTTTTGCTTCAAGTTCCGAAGTTTATCAGACTCCCGCTGTTGTACCTACACCTGAAAATGTCCCGCTTGTAATTCCGGATCTTTGGAATTCACGTTATTCGTATGGTGGTGGAAAAATTATTAGTGAATTATTCGTTGCTAATTATGGAAGAAAGTATTTTAAACGTGCAATAATTTTTCGACCTCATAATGTGTTTGGTCCCGAGATGGGTTGGGAGCATGTTATCCCCCAGTTTGTAATGAGAATGAGGGACTTATCGCAAAAAGGACAAAAGGTGGTAACGTTTCCTGTACAGGGAACTGGCAGGGAGACAAGAGCTTTCGTTTTCATAGATGATTTCGTAAAAGGACTTGAAATTTTGATTTCAAAGGGTAAACATTCGGAGGTGTACAACATCGGTACGGATGAAGAAATAACAATAAAAATGGTCGCGCAGGAAGTTGCAGAGTTCTTTGAGCAAAGAATAAGAATAATACCCGGTAAAATTCAAAAAGGAGGAACGTTTAGGAGATCTCCGGATATAACTAAAATTAAAAAGCTTGGGTACAGGCCAAAATTTAGTTTTAAGGAAGGTTTACAAATTACTGCTTCTTGGTATAATGAAAACGCTCATAGAAAGCCTCCTGCTCTAATCATTTGATGGGTAAAAATCCGCTGGCATTTGGTTCTGGGTCTAGCATCATTGTTACAAGATGCCAAATTTGCGATAATCCAAAACTTGCTCCTGTTCTTTTCCTAGGTTATCTCCCCCCCGTTAACACTATGCCCAAAATAGGCTCAAGACCGACGGAAGAGCCAAGTTACCCTGCTGAGTGGCTCTATTGCAGCAAATGCCATTTGGTTCAACTAGGATGCATAGTCGATCCTAAAATATTATTTCCGAGTGAATATCCTTATACAAGTAGTACTACAAAAGTTCTGCGTGAGAATTTTGCTGAACTTTATAAGGAGTCAAGTAAACTTCTTGGTATTGGTCAAAATGACTTGGTTGTAGATATAGGTTCTAACGATGGGAACCTTCTTTCTAATTTTCGAGATAAACATAAGGTATTGGGTATTACTCCAGAGGAAATCGGTAGGATTGCAATTAAGAATGGCATAGACACAATAATTGATTATTTCAATGGAAAAGTTGTCGATAAGGTAATTAAAACTCGCGGGAGGGCAACTATTATAACTGCTACAAATGTATTTGCTCATATGGAGAACATCAACGATGTTCTAGGGAATATCATCAAACTTATGAAACCTAAAGGTGTATTTATTTCTGAGTCCCATTATCTTTTCTCTCTTATAAAAACTCTCCAGTACGATACTATTTATCATGAACATATGCGTTATTACTCCCTTCATAGCATAAAATATTTGCTTGAGACGCATGGTCTCGAAGTGTTTCATGCTAAGAAAATTCCTTCCCATGGAGGATCGATCAGAGTATATGCGGCAAGGAAAGGCGTTCGGAAGGTTCTGGCAACAGTTAAGGAAATGTTAGTAATGGAAAAAGAGTTGGTTACTAAAGTGCAAAATCTTAAAAGATTTCAAAAGAAAGTAACACTTTCTAAGCTTTCAATAATGTCTTTTTTATACGAGCTAAAAAGGAGACATAAGAAAATCTACGGTATAGGGGCACCATCAAGAGCCAGTACCTTAATAAATTACGTTGGAATTGATGACGGAATTTTAGATTGTGTTTTGGAAATTGCAGGTAGTCAGAAAATTGGGAAATATGTTCCGGGAACGGTAATACCAGTCCTTGAAGAATCGAGACTTTACCACGATCAGCCGGATTATGCATTGTTACTTTCTTGGCATATTGCAGACGAGCTTGCACCGAAATTACGAGCTAGGGGATTTCGCGGAAAATTTATAGTTCCTTTGCCAAAACCGCGAATAATTAATCCATAATAGATGGCAAATGGCTTGTAACTCAAATCTGCCTCATCTACCCTAAGGCCGTTGGGAATTGCCCCTGATTGGAAAAATCTCAAAAAAAAATTGTGGCCGAGAGTGTTAAGACTAAAAAGATAATTGATTCATCTTTTCTCGTGGGAATCCTAAGGAGATTTAATTAGTGAAAAAGTTGGTCATGTCATATAATATTGCCTACAGTAAATACAGAAATTGACATGAAAAACACCGATTTACCGGCAATTGCAGGAGGGAAACCAACAAGAAAAAACTTTTTGTACTTTTCTACACCTCAGATAACAAAAGACGATATTAACAGTGTAGTACGTGTGATGCAGTCAGGCTGGCTTACGACCGGTCCTCAAGTTACGAAATTTGAAAGTAAACTAAAAGATTTGATCAGGTCCAAATATCTATATGCTGTTAGTTCTTGTACTGCTGCTCTTCACTTAGCATTAGTTGTTTCCAGAATTCGTAAAAGCCATGAGGTGATTACAAGTCCTCTAACTTTTTCTTCTGTTGCTAATGTAATTATGCATGTTGGAGCAAAACCTGTTTTTGCAGATGTTGAAAAAGAGACTGGCAATATAGATATAGAAGAGATACAGAAAAAAATCAGTAAAAAAACAAAAGCAATTATTGTTACCCATTTATTTGGAAGACCGGTTAATTTAGATGAAATAGTAGAGATCGCCAAGAAATATAAGCTAATATTAATCGAAGACTGCGCCCATGCTCTGGGGGCATATTATAAAGGGAAGCATGTTGGTTCCATCGGTGATTTTGGTGCTTTTTCGTTTTATGTTACTAAAAATATTACGACAGGCGAAGGTGGAGCATTAACTGTTAAAACTCAACACTGGGCAGAATTGGCAGACGTTTTGCGGCAACATGGGCTTTCTAGAAATTCTTGGAAGAGATATACCCAAAAAAATATTGAATACTACAAACTAGAAGCGGCCGGCTACAAATATAATATGACGGACATGGCTGCAGCGCTGGGTATCAGTCAGCTAAAAAGATTTAAAAAAAACCAAAGACGCAGAGGAAAAATTTGGTCGATGTATGACAAGGCTTTTCCGAATTTGCCTTTAATTTTTCCCCCGAAGGAAGACAAATCGACAGTACACGCTAAACATATTTATCCACTGATTTTGGATTTGAAGCAATTAAAAGTCGATAGGGATAAAATAAGAGAAGCTTTGGCTTTGGAAAATATTGGAACAAGTGTTCATTTTATATCTTTACATCTTCAACCTTTTTATAAAAAGGTGCTAGGTCATAAGCCAGATGATTTTCCAAATGCACTTTTTCTGTCACAGAGACTTGTATCCATACCTATGTCACAAAGCTTGACTGACAAAGATGTTGAAGATGTTATCATTGCATTTAAAAAGGTAGTTAAATATTTTTCATGATAAAGAGAATTTTGGTTATTGCTGCTCATCCGGATGATGAAGTTTCAGGCTGCGGAGGTACTATGGCTCTCCACATCCGGGCTGGAGATCGCGTTACTTGCATTATCGTTTGCGAGGCAGAGTCTTTAAGGTATGGTAAGAAAAGTGTAGGGATGCGCCTGCATATGAAGAATGCAGCAAAAAAACTTGGAGTTTCTGATGTTCGGCTTTTGGAATTCCCAGATCAGAAACTAGACACATTCACTTTAACTGAAATAATTTCTCCTCTTCAGAAAATAGTGAAAGAAGTGAAACCAAATATTGTTTATACCCATCATGCTAATGATATTAATCTCGATCATCAGTTACTTTTTAAAGCCGTGGCGGTTGCAACCAGACCGACAGAAAAATTTATTGAAACTGTATATTCTTTTGATGCGGCAAGCAGTACTGAGTGGGCATATCCCAGAACTTTCGTTCCGGATACTTGGGTGGACATTTCCAAAACTTTGGACATTAAGCTAGCAGCATTTTCTTGCTACAAGAGCGAGGTAAGAAATTATCCCCACCCGAGATCTCTAAAGTCGCTTCAGTACCGAGCGAAATTTTGGGGTAACCAAGTTTGTGTTGATGCTGCAGAACCGTTTATGACAGTAAGAACTGTGCTGCGCGAAGGAAAAACTCCTTTTTGAATTAAACCCCGAACGAGAGATAACCACCATCAACTGTAAGAACTTCACCTGTTACAAATTCAGCGGCGGGTGATGCCAAAAAAATAGCAGCTCCAGCAAGCTCTTCAACTTTCCCAAAGCGGCCTTTTGGTGTGCGGGCGATAAAATCACAGCCTCTTTGGGTTCCATCCAATAGTTTGGTGTTAAGAGATGTACGAAATACACCTGGAGCTATGGCATTAACATTTATGCCATAAGGTGCCCACTCACAAGCAAGACATTTGGTAAGCATTGCTACCCCACTTTTACTTACGCAGTAGGCCGTTACCTGTGACAGACTTACGTAGGAAGCAAGACTTGCTATATTTATAATTCTTCCGCTCTTTTGCTTTATCATTTGGCGTCCAACTACCTGGCACGAGCGCATAACACCAGTGAGATTAGTTTCCAAAATTGCATCCCAGTCTTTTTCTTTCATATCAACTGTGGGAACTTTTAAAGTACGCCCAGCAGAATTTACTAAAATATCAATTTGGCCAAATTTCTTGATGACTTTCTTGACCATACTCTCAAGCGATTTTCGATTTTCAACATCGGATGTTACTGAAATTGAATTCCTACCGAGTAATATAATTTCTTGCACAGTCTGCTTAACCAGACTTTCTCGCCTGGCGGTGGGAACAACATGTGCTCCTGCTTGTGCCAATCCAATTGCTATCGCCCGTCCGATCCCACTCGTACCACCAACAACGACTGCAACTTTTTGATCAAGCTCGAGTCCTTTATAACCCATTAAAGTTCCTTATTTCTTTTTAATCCACGTATGACGGGGATCATCATGCATAATATGGTTTTGATTCTTTCCAGCTAAGATCCAAAGGTAATAGGATTGATAACCGGGTGCGACAACTACAGGATGGTAACCGTCAGGCAATAAAACTGTGTCTCCATCTTCAACGACGATGGCCTGATCGCGTCCTTTATCGCTATAGAGCCGCATAAAACAAAATCCTTGCTCTGGATTAATTTTAAAGTAGTATAACTCTTCATGTGCGGATTCTACATTGGGAATGTTGCGTTCGTGTTTGTGCGGAGGATAGCTTGACCAGTTTCCAGAAGGGTTAAAGGTCTCCCCTATTACTAGTCGCGCACCGGCAATACGATGGTCAATGATGTCGTGTACTTCCCGTTTCCAATTATTTCTGCCTCTGATATTAATCATTACATGTTTTGGGTCAATAATTTGCACGTCGCTTTTTGAGTTTTCGGAACTTGTAAGAGCAATCGCTGCTTTAAAACCAGACTTAGCGGCAACTTTAAATCTCCTATTAGGAGGCACATACACGGCTGTAGCTCTGCCGGAAAAAACATCTTTTCGTTTCCCTAAATTCCGGAATATTCTTTGGTCAACTTCTAAATCGCAGACACCTCTTTGGATAATAATACCTGCTTCTTCTTTAAAAAAGTGAGATATCTCTTCTCCTTTTTCAAGATTTAGGATTGCGAAATTGACATCCTTGAGAACGTGTTTTTTTCCTTTAAGAATAAACTCCAGTCCTTTTTTTTCTTTTGTCTTTTTGATTATATAATTCACGACTAATATTAGACCGTAATATAAATCGATGGTTATTAATTGTCAAACGAAGTACTTTTTAGCACTCGGGAGTTTATAATAGTCTCCATGGATTTAATGAAAAAAGCACCAACAATCAAAATAGGCGAAAGAGAAGTAGTAGCAACTCATCCTTCCTATATTATATTTGAAGTTGCCAGCACGCATGAAGGTGATTTTAAAGTAGCAAAGGAATTAGTTTATGCTGCAAAACGAGTCGGAGCAGATGCAGTAAAGTTTCAACTTTTTGAAGCAGATAAAGTCTTAAATCCGATTGCAAAATTTTTAAAACCTGTCCATAAATATTTTGTAAAAACTCAGACTCCCAGAAACTGGTATCCAAAACTAATGAAACTTTGCGACAAGATTGGAATCGACTTTCTGTGTACCCCGTTTGATTTGGAAGCTGCCAGTTTTCTAAATCAAGTTGGCATAAAAGCTGTAAAGATTGCTTCGGGCGAGCTGACGAACACTCCCCTTCTTTCCCATGTTGCGGCCTTTGGCAAGCCGGTCATCCTCTCAACCGGCATGGCAACTATGGAGGAGATAGAGCATGCGGTTGGAATCTTGAGAAAAAACGGTTGTAATCAAATTGCCCTTTTACAGAGTGCTTCAGTTTATCCTATGCCATATGAGGATGCAAACATTGCAGCTATGACTACACTGCGAAACCAATTTAAAACAGCAGTCGGTTACTCCGATAATGGATCAGCTGGCATTTTAGTCCCTTTGGTTGCGGTTGCTATGGGTGCATCAATTATCGAAAAACATGTCACACACCAAAAGGGACGTGGCCATTTGGATGATACTTTTGCCTTGACAATTGACGAATTCAGAGAAATGGTCAAAAGGATTAGAGGTTTTGAGCAAAAGTATGCAGGAAGATTTTCGGACGCACTAGATGACTTAAGAGATGAATTTGGCAAAGATGTAGATAAGGTGATTGGGAGTAGTATTAAAGAACCTGCAAAGCACGGAATACCAAGACGAGACGGGACACGGATGCAAGACGTCGATGAAAGGCAATGGGCAAGAAGAGGGGTTTACCCTAAGAAGAATATTAAAAAGGGAGAGAGAATAACTTTACAAAATACATATTTGGTGAGGCCTGATATTGGAGTTTCTGTAAAAAACCTTGATCGAGTTTTAAGCATGAAAGCGACAGAAAATCTAAAAGCGAAAATGCCAATATTTATTGAGAATAAATCGGTAAGAAGATTTAGAAAAAGTGATATCAAAAAATTTTATCAACGGGAAGAACTGAAGCAATTTAGAAAGATTTTAGAAAAAAACGCTCTTCTTGATTAACTTTGATATTTCTTTAAGGGTTAGCGGCATCTGTAAATTACTTGCATATGTAAACCTTCTCGTTTTGGTAAATTTAAGATTTCCTTCTTTTAGCCTAAGAAGATTTAAAACATAATAATCTTTGTTTTCTTTAACATAAGGTGATTCGTCCTCACTAATTAAAATTTCATGTAATTTTTCAGCGGGCCTGAGGCCAATAATTTTATGTTTTGCTTCAGGTGCAATTACTTTTGCCAGGTCGGTGATTTTTATACTTGGCAGTTTGGGGATAAAGATTTCCCCGCCTTTTGCAATTTTCAAACATTTGAGGGCGAATTTTGCGATCTCCTCAGTCGAAATCCAAAAGCGGGTGGACCAAGGATCAGTAATCGTCAAAACTTTTGAATCTTTTTGCTCATAGAAAATTGAGATTACCGAACCGCGACTGCCTAAAAAATTCCCGCATCTTATTACAAAAAAGACAGTTTTTGCAAAGCCACCGTAGAAATTGGCATCTATAAATAATTTTTCCGCGCAAAGCTTTGATGCCCCATATAAGCTAACCGGACTGCATGCTTTATCGCTACTAATTAAAATAGTCTTTTTAACCTTCTGATCAAGAGCAACTTCAATAACATTAAGACTCCCTATTATATTAGTTTTGATAACCTCTGTCGGGTTGTACTCGCCAGATGAGATGTGTTTTAGGGCTGCTGCATGAATAATGTAGTCAACTTGCGATGCTGCCCTTTGAAGTCTTTCTTTATCTCTAACATCACCCAGTAAAAAACGCAGCTTTTTGGAAAACTTGGAAAATTTCCGGGACATTTCCAGCTGTTTATGTTCATCCCTTGAGTAAACTCTGATAGTTTTAGGTAAATTATGTTTTAACAGGTACTCGGTGAAAGATTGACCGAACGAGCCTGTACCGCCTGTAATTAAAACTGTTTTATTTTTAAGGTTTAACATCAGTTCTTTTGGCCTGACTTCTTTAACCTCACAAGAATACAGAAAAGAGGCTATAGTGTCAAACAAGCCGTATCGATCAGCTATTTGCTAAAATAGACAAGTGCAAAATTCTAAGGTAGTTGCAATTATACAAGCGAGGATGTCGTCTTCACGGTTGCCCGGAAAAATTATGGCAGACATAGAAGGATATCCGATGCTTTTCCATATTGTAGAAAGAACAAGAAGAATTTCTGGATTAGATGATCTGGTAATTGCAACGACAACACAAAAAAGTGATGATCTTGTGGAACAATGGGCACAAACAAACGGAGTCAATGTTTTTCGAGGATCCGAGGATGATGTGTTGAAACGGTATTATGATGCGGCCTTAGAAAACGGGGGTGTTATTATTGTAAGGATTTGCGCTGACTCTCCCTTATTTGACCCTGGGTTGGTAGGGAAAATGATTGACTCGATAATTAAAAATAATGGTGATTATGTAAAACTGAAAAAAGATGAGCCAAGTGCAAATTCAGGAGTGAATGTGTTTAGTTTTAGGGCTTTGGATAAAGCAAATACAAATGCTTCTGAAAGGTTTCAAAGAGAACATGTAATCCCCTATTTTTTAGAAAACTCCAAAGAATTTGATTATGTCTATCTCAAACAACCTAAAGAGTTTGCAAGGAATGACCTACGTTTGACTGTAGATACAGTTTCAGATCTTGAAATGATTCGGGAAATTTATAAACACTTATATAAAAAAGGTGGGATAACCGATTTAAAAGACGTACTTAAATTTTTAGACAAAAATCCTTGCGTTAAAAAAATTAATGCGCATGTAAAAAGCATTGAAAAAAAGAGGCCTGGATTTAAGATTTTTGTGGTGACGGCCGGGAACAGAGAGGAGGGTTATGGGCACGTATCTCGAATGATAACGCTTGCTAAATCTCTTACGGAACGTTTTGCAAATTCTGTAGTTTTTTTAAAGCAGACAGACAGTTTTGCTCAAATGTTAATAACGTCCCACCAATTTTCAAGCAATGCCATTGATAACAAAAACCTTAGCTATGTTGAATCAAATTTTGATTGTGTAATTTTTGACTCTCATGAAAAAAGGATGGGCAACTTGTTTTCAAAACTTGGCAATGGAGTCACAAAAATAAATTATGATGATGACATTGCAGAAAAATTTGCAGACTTTAGCATCATGCCAAATGGCTCAAAGAATAAAAAGTCTTTTAGCGGCTTTAAGTATCTGATATTGGGAAAAAAGTTTCCTTGTACTAGTGCTCCCAGACGAAAATATATGTTGATTTGTGCAGGCACTACAGACTCCCATAATACTTTGAGTCTGATTGAGGGGCTTGTGCATGGAGAGGTTAAGATGCCAATAGCTGTTTTACTCTCCCCTATTTATAAATATCCGAAGGAGGTTAAAAAATTAGCAAAAATCCATCCAGAAGTAAAAATATTTGAGTCTGAAGATATGTCCAAGGCTTTTTCACTTGCCAAGTTTGCCGTTTGTTACTTTGGTGTAACAATGTATGAGCTTATTGCTTCTGGAGTTGTTTGCGCTGTGTATGGATTAAACGAAGATCACAAAAAGCAGATTTCTAAATTCTCCTCAAAAAAAATAATCTACGACTTAGGAAGTTATAAAGATAAAAAATTGACTAATAAAATTATAGATTTTATTCAAAATAAAAAACATATGGAGGAAATAAATTTAAATATGAAAAAAGTAGTTGACTTTGATGGTGATATTCGAGTTGCCCAGATAATCCAGAAACGTCTTGTCGGTTTGGATAATAAAACTCGAATTATTTTTTCTTTAGGTGCTGGGGCGAAACAAATTCCTTACTTTCTGCAGTTTAAACAAATGGGCTTTAAAATAGCGGCTTGCGATAAAAATAAGAATGCCCCTGGCAAGAAACTTGTTGATTTTTTTGAAAATGTCAGCACATATGATTTGACAGCTGTTCTGGATTTTGCAAAAAGAATTAATAAAATATCTCCAATTTACAGAATTGTTGCACTCACGACTGGATTACCTGTTGTAAATGCAGCAAAAATTGGCAGAGAGCTTGCGGTTAGTAGCTTCAATGAGAATACTGCACAACTTTCTGTTGACAAGCAGTTCTTAAGAGATATTCTTATTAAGAATAAATTCTCTAGATTACAATACGTCAAGACGAAAAACCTCGCAGTTGCGAAAAAATTTTTGAGGAAATTTGGGAAAGTCGTAATAAAACCCAATTTGGGCGGGATGGGAGCAAGCTGGGTGCAAACACTAGATAACGAAAAGGATTTGGAGAGGGGTTTTAAAAAAGTTCGGAAAGCTTCTCTTGACAGATATTGTTACTTAGAGCAATTTTTTAGTGGTGACGAATTTAAGGTCTCAACCATTTGGGATGGTAAAAAGATTTGCTTTATTTCTTTTGAAAAAGCGTGTTTTGACCCCGAAATTGGCATCATCAATGGACATGCGATTGGAAATGTTTCTTCCGGTAGGAGACTAATTAAAGTTGGTGCTGTTGAAAAATTATTCAAACTTTTGGAAATTAAGCCTGGGCCTGTTGGGTTTGATATGATAGTTGGGGATCGTGGTTTTGAAATTTTGGATTTGGAATTTGTGCTTTCAGATATCCACCTGGTCATTGGCCTTTGCTCTAAGTATGACCTGTATGAAAATGAGGCAAGGGCCATCGTGGGGTTGTCTGTGGATGAAAACGGAAGATTTTTGAAATCCTACGCGGTGAGAAAGTTTGTATTACCAAAGTATGATGTAAAAATGTCTGTGAAGGCTGTATCTAGATTACTTCAAAAAACCGTCGACAAGAAAACTTCTGTTGTTTTTGACCCCAGAGTCCACGACATAGTGAATACATTTTCAGGCGAATACCTCGTTCACGGGTACATGACGTCGCAAGGACAAAATCAGGAAGACGCTATTAGGATTTCCGAGAAACTTTATCCAGTACTTTTAAAAAGATACCTATGAGAAAGGCGATAATTTTTTTGGGTGTAAGTGACTTAAATTGGCGGATAGTTGAAATTGCAAAAAAATTCGGATATTTGACTGTTTGCGTGAACAAAAATAAAGATAGTCTATCATTAAAAAAAGCCGATTTTCCAAAAGTGGTTGACTCGAATGATGTGGTTTCAGTAATTGATTTTGTTTTTTCGATAAAACCGCGCTTAGACGTACGTCTTGTTTACAGTGGGGGTGAGTTTTTTGTTGCAAAGGAGGCTTTATCTTCAGTTTTTGAGCTTGAGTCAAATCCTATGCGAGCCTCTATTGCTGCACAAAATAAACAGTTGATGAGAAAATTGTTTGTCTCAAGTAAAGTTTCTATGCCAAAAGGAGAAACAGTGAGTTCAAAAAAAGAGGCAAGAGATGCCTCAAAAAAGCTTCGATTCCCGATTATTTTGAAACCAAATAATAAGCTGGGGGGGCTTGGCGTTTGTGTTTCTCGTGGCCTTGACGATTTCGATTTGGCCTACAGACAAGCAAGTCAGTATTCCAGAAATATTATAGTTGAGAGATTCTATGATGGGACTTTCCATGATGTGAACGGCTTTTTCCACAAAGGAAAATTTTATCAAGCAGGAATTTCTGACAAAATCCCCTCTGGCGGACAATATAAATACATTGAAGGACTTAGCTGCCCATCTTTTTTGAGTGAATCACAAAAAAATGATTTGTACAGACTTTTGGAGGAGTCAGCAAAAGCAATAGGAGTGTCGGTTGGACCAGTAAAAGGAGATGCAATTTTGACAGATGAAGGATTTTTGATGATGGAAATTGCGCTCAGGTTTCACGGACCTTTGAGTTCCTTGTATTGTTTGCCTTTTGCCGAAGGAACCTTGCCTTTTGAGTACTATTTAAGTGTCATTGAAGGAAAGAAATATGCCGTTAAACACCCAAAGGGTTACGTTTATATTGGTGAAATAAAATCAGATTTAGGAATTATTAAGAAAATCAGCAGCGTTGAGGAAGCAAAGAGAATTAAGGGGGTTCAGTCTATTTTATTGAATAAGTCAGTTGGAGATAGAGTAAAAAAAGTAAAAAGCAATTACGATATTTTGGGATATGTTCACATTTGCTCGGACAATAAAGAATCTGCCCTTGATGCATATAGGACATTTGGTCAAACTTTTAAGGTAATTGTGAGTTAGAATTTCTGCCTCAATAGTTGTACAATTCTTAGAATTTCAGATGATTGTGAAAACCCTTTTAATTATTGGCGCTGGAGCAGACCAAACTATTGGTATTAAAAAAGCCAAGAGGATGGGCCTGAGAGTAGTTGCAACAGACGGCAACCCTGATGCTGCAGGCTTAAAGTTAGCTGATGATTTTGAATTAGCTTCTGTCTACGATGAAAATAAAACACTAAAAGCTGCACAAAAACTAAATAAAAGACACAAAATAGATGCTGTAATGGCTATGGGAACTGATACACCTGTTGTTGTTTCAAAAATAGCAAAAAAATTTTCCTTGCCAGGTTTAAGCTTAGATACAGCGTTTTTGGCTACAAATAAATACGAGATGAAGAAAAGATTTAAAGAATATGACATTCCAATTCCTTGGTTTTTGAAGTTAAATTCATATAAGGATTTGGTTAAAGCAGTCCGAGAAAAAGGGTTTCCTTTAGTGATTAAACCAATTGATAGCAGAGGCGCAAGAGGAGTCATCATGCTTACTGATGGAGTTGATTTGAAATGGGCTTTTTCTGAAGCTCTTTCTTATTCGCCATCTGGTCAGGTGATGGTAGAAGAGTATCTTGAAGGAGCTCAGTTTTCCACAGAATCTATAATTTGGGATGATTTTGCAATTACTCCAGGAATTACAAGAAGAAATTACCCATTCATGAAAAAATATAAGCCGTACATAATTGAGGATGGTGACGATTTACCCCCTGAAATAAACAAAGTTGAAGAAGCATCTTTAAAATTATTGGCGGAGAAGGGGGCAAGGGCTCTTGGTATTAATCGTTGGAGTGCAAAAGGTGACTTAGTGCTGACAAAAGATGGTCCAAAAATAATCGAGATGGCAGCAAGAATATCTGGTGGCCAATTCGCAACTCTTAAGCTCGAGTACAACAGTGGTGTGGACTTCTTAAAAGCCACTATACTGATGGCACTGGGCGAAAAACCTAATTTTGAAAAGTTGATACCAAGATTAAACCGGCCTGTTGTGCAAAGATATTTTTTCCGTAGTCCAGGGACAATTAAAAAAATAGCAGGGGTTGAGAAAATGGCTAAAAATAAATGGGTTTTATATTACACATTTTATGTAAAAGAGGGCGATCATATTGAAAAAATGGTGAGCATGGGTACAAGAAGTGGAAATGTTATAACATGCGGGTCTACCATTAAAGAAGCAAGGGAAAGAGCAAGAAAGGCAATTGGGATGGTACATTTTGAGTTCGATGAATAGTTTAAAATTTTATGTCATCTTTCACGGAAATCTGCAATTCTCTTCGATTCCTAAAAGTGAGTATAAAAAAGTTGTTAATAACTGCTATTGGCCGCTGATTAAAATAGCCGATACAATACCCGGCTTAAAAATTGGAGTCGAGTTTTCCGGAGAAACTCTTCTTGAAATCAAAAAAATAGACGGAAAATTATTAAATTCAATTCAAGAGTTAGTTTCCAGGGGTAAACTTGAATTTGTGGGTTCTGGTTATTCCCAAACAATCTTTCCCTTAATCCCGGCGGAAGTTAATTTATTAAACTTAAAGCTTTCGAAAGAAACATATAAGCAATTACTTGGTTTTGAGCCAAGTGTCTATTTTGTAAACGAACAGACGGTGTCTGATGGAATAATTAGTGTTTATAAAAAATCCAACATTGAAAACATCATTTCAGACTTTGACTCTGCCCCTGAGAGAGTGAGATCTAATTCAAAAAACCTTTACTCCCCTACTTTCGCAATAAGCCAGTCTAGGGATAAGATAAGAGTTTTGTGGTCAAGCAGCATTGCATTCCAAAAATTTCAACGTTGCATCTTTGATGAAATAAGTGAAAATGACTATTTCGAATATATAAAGTCACATGCTGACTCTGGTGGAGAATTTTTTCCACTCTATTGTGGCGACTGGGAAGTTTTTGGGTTTTCTCCTAAAAAAATAGGCAGGGACTTTGGGAGTGACGTTGCAAAAATGGATTCTATTTTCCGAAAGATTCTTAATAAGAAACACAAATTTGTTTTGCCAAGTGAGGCGTTGAAAAGCAAAGGGAGGCAAAGGGTTTTCAGTCTAGTTGACAGTGAGAATCCGGTATACTCAAAAAAACAAATGAAATATAATCCTTCAAGATGGGCTCTTGCTGGGAAACATTCAATATGGAGAAATACAAATAGTCATCGACTTTTCCAAAAGATTTCAAATTTGCGTGACCTTTCCAAAATTTTAGGAGGCGAGGATGATTTAAATAGCTTTGAGAAAGAGCTTGTCAGCCTTTGGGGAAGCGATTTTAGGACTTTCACATCGGTTGATAAAAATTCTGACTACGATAAAAGAGTTCCCGTTTTGCATAAAAATATTGACAGGAAATATAAATTACTTCTGGCGAGTTTGAGCAAGAAACCTTTTGTGATTAACCTGAGTGATAAAAAAATTAATAGCAAGGTTGTATCTCTCCCTCTAAATTCGTCGCAGAGAGGGGGCTGGGAAGCCGTATTAAATGGGAAACAAGTGCCAAGTCAAGTGGAGCCAACAAAAATAGATGAAGAAGGTAAAATTATTTCACGACAAATTGTTTTTGTAGCAAACCTCCTTCCTCTCGAGATAGCAAGTATCAAGCTAGTCCCGAAGAAAAAAAGGGTCTCTGAATCTTGGAAAGTTGCTTCACCGTTAATTGAGACAGAGAATATTAACTTAGAACTTGACGTGAGAAAAGGTGCAACTATTAAAAATCTCCAGTTTAAAAAAGTAGATTCGAAACCGCTGATTGGATTGATCCCACATGGTTTTTATCGCAACCCAGAATTGTCAGCAGACTGGTTTACTGGTCACTGCATTTTTGAAAGTGATGAAGATAAGCGATATTTAGATCTGGTAAGAGTTGACCTGAAGAGAATTAATGAAAACTTCCCAATTAGGATACCAATTTTTACTAGTATTAATCTGGGAGAAATACGAATTAATAAAACTTATTACGTTTATTTAAACCAACCGAGAGTTGACATAAAATACAGTTTTTCATTTGGAAAAATTGGCCTTAAGTCTGCAAGGATTGGTAATGTGACATTGAAACCTCTTTCTTTTTCGGACAAAAAATTGTATTTAATTGTAGAAAACGGGGGCTTGGACGCAGAAAAATATCAGCTTAGCAAAACTATCAGCCAGGATGAGTTAGTCTCATTTAGAATTTCCAGCAGAGGTTGCCTTGGTTCTACTGGTGGGTGGTTGGCAGTGGGAGATGATTCAAAGCATCTGGGAGTATTCTGGGATAAATCGGAATTAGCTGCTTGCCCAATTGTGCATTTTGAGCGAACCCCTCAAGGGCAGTATGGAAGAATACAAATCTCTATTGGAGAATCAGATGAGACTGGTTACCCTGAATTTGAAGGCGAGAAAGATTTCACCATTAGTTACATCGCGCGAAAAAAGCTTGATGAGCTCAGGGACGATTTTGACAGCAATAAAGCAAATGTAATTGCGTCTTATGACTAAAAAGAGGGGGTTAAGTGCAGTTATTGTCGGAAACATAGATGATTTAAAAAGACTAGGTAATCCTGCTAAGGCGAAAAAGAGTAATCATTTGTTTCTCCCTGAAAATTACGAAACTTTAAAAGATTTAGATAAACTCGGACTTCCCTTTTACTTCTTTGATCCTATAGAGAATCCAAAAAGCCTTAATTTGTTGATCAAAAGAATAAATTCTTTAAAGAACTCGTGGTCGACAAACTCTTTAATATCGGAAGTTTTTGAGTACGATGGTGAGAATATGGCATTGTATTTAAGTCAGCGTTTAACTTCATTCTTTGGTAGATCACTAGTCAATTTTGAAATTTTGAAGAATCTGTTAGTAGGAAAACACGTATATGAAGTTGTGACTTTTGGAGATTTTAATCGTCAGCTTTCCGGTACTGTTGCGATGCATCAGAACCTGTTGGATGTAAGTGCCGAGGTTTTGTTTAAGATCAAAAAAAAGAGAGTAAGGTCTTTTACAAAAAAGGGGGCAGACGGTCAAAATCCTCTCAACAATACTCTAGGTAAACTCTTAAACCTAGCATTAAATAAGTTTATTTATAAAGCTGGCTCGCTCCTGAGGAATGTTAAAGTTCTTTTTGTTTTACCAACCAATCATTTGAATCTAATGCTCCCTGTTGTGAAAGAGTTGGAAAGGAGGCGTGTAAACTACTTAATTGTTTCTCATAACTTAAGTGCTGCTCAGAAATTGCATCTTTTCAGGAATTCAATTAATTTTTCAACGCCAGGTAACTTTTATCAAAGAGGGCAAAAGCAAGAAACTGAAGAAACTGTTAAAGTTATACGAAAAAGATGGCATGCTTCAAAGACAGACTTTTCTATATCTAGAGATAAAGGTTTGCTGGGTGAGTACATAAATAAATTGGTAGTGCATAAAGTTGATAATATATTAAACTTTGAAGTAAAACACATAATTGCGGATTATTTGTCGGCGAAAAGAATAATCAGCCTTTTTAAGCCTAAGCTTTTGATAACTACTACTGATCCAGATACTAGGATTTTGCCATATATTAAAATTGCTAAAAAGAATAAAATTCCTTCCGTCACCATCCAACATGGAGCATACTCAAATCCAAATTCAATGAACTTTCAAAGTGATAAGATGGTAGTTTGGGGTAAATATTACAAAGATTGGTTTATCAAAAATGTTTCTAAGAGATCTAACCAATTTATTGCGGGTGGTTCACTTACATTTGACCATTTCCCAAAAAGACCCATTTTGAGTAAAGGAGAAGAAAAAAAGATAAAAAGTGTTTTGATTTTAGTTTCTTATTATTATCTAAGGGATATTGCATTTGAAAAAGATCTTAGTATTTTAATTGATGAACTGAGACAAATGAGAATTGATAAAATTTTTATAAGAACCCACCCCCATCAAAAAATTTCCTACATAGAGAACTTGGCGCATGAAAGCAATAATATACAAATTGTCAATAAAGAGAATTTGGACTCGCTTATACAAAAAGCAAATTTAGTAATTAGTTGCGACACTACTGCGGGAATAAATGCAATTATTGCATCAAAAGATGTGATATATTGGCATTTTTTTGGAGTGGAATATATACCTTTGGCCGAGTATGGAACTGCAGAAGAAGCGAGAAGCGTTGATGAGATTATTCATATAATAAAAAAAAGGGAGAGAAAGAGTGTGCATGAAAAACGCGTTGCGAGGAATAAGTTTGTAGAGCAGGTCCTTCATGCACTTGATGGAAAGTCTTACAAGAGGATAAGTCAATTTATTCTTAAGGAGGTTGAATGAAAATTATAGATAGTAGTGCGACTTTATTTGTTATTTTTGGGATGGGCTTGGTTTTGAGAATTTGGAATCTTGATATTCCGCTCATAGAATTTTATCCAACAAGACAAGTACAAACTGCAGAAATTACACAAAATTTAATAAAAGACAATTTTAATTTTTTGAACCCAAGAGTTGATTACTACGGCCCTCAAAATATTTATTATTTATATGAATTTCCCGGCTATAATTTGGTTGTTGCGAGCGTTCATAAACTCTTTGGTAATGTTAATGATATTAATGGAAGAATTGTTTCGATTTTTTCTTATTTAATAGCTACTATTTTTCTATATAAAATAGCGAGCGGAATTTTCAATAAACAAGTCGGACTTATTGCTATTTTCTTTTTCTCCTTATTTCCATTAAATGTTTTAGTTTCCAGAAGTTTTCAGCCCGACGAAATGATGTTGGCATCAAGTCTTGGAGCACTACACTTTCTTATTTTGTGGACAAAAAAAGGTGCCTGGAAGTTTTTAAAATTTTCGAGTCTATTATTTGCATGGGCTGTATTGATAAAACTGGTTGCAGTTATATTTTTATTTTTACCTGTTGTCTATCTTCTCTATTTTGGAAATACAAAAAGAAAGATTTTCTTAACTCTGACTTACTTGGCAGTTTCTTTATTACCCTCGATCCTTTGGTATTTTCATACTTTCGAAGTTTCAACAAGACTCACTACAGCTTCAGCAACTGCTTTTAATCTCTTAATCTGGTTTGGTCCTGAAAATTTAATAAATCCAAAGTATTATTCAACTCTTTTTGGTTTGGAATATACTTCAGGACTATTACCAATTGGTATGGTGTTATTTTTAGTAGGACTACTTTCAAAACTTAGAAAAAAACAAGTACTTGTCTACTGGTGGTTCGGAGGGATTGTTTTATATTTTCTTTTTTTCAATAAACATAGTATGACTCATGAATATTATCATTTGCCTTTATTACCAATAGCCTCAATCTTTATTGGTATCGGAGCACAAAAAATTATCGACTC
>Ga0209541_10005613_pt1 | contig 21809 bp, 24 predicted proteins | sample RifCSPlowO2_01_FD_184027 | JGI IMG/M metagenome (GOLD analysis project Ga0209541, IMG submission 184027) | Groundwater microbial communities from Rifle, Colorado - Rifle CSP2_plank lowO2_0.1 (SPAdes) (version 2) | ecosystem: Environmental > Aquatic > Deep subsurface > Groundwater | place...
GTCCTTCGGGTGGATCGTAATTCGAGCCGAGTACATTGTTGAGAAACTGACTGGCGGAATCCTGCCCGTCATGGCTCTCATGGTCCTTAGCGCCTTCCCAGAAAGCCTCCTTTTCCTTGTCGGCCATTCTTGCTCACCTCCTTTCATTCCTGGTAAAGTTTCTCCACTGCTTTTTTTACCTCTTCGTTCATTAAACTGGCATAGACCTGGGTGGTTCTGATGGAAGAATGACCCAATTGCTCCTGGACCATCCTCAAATTGTGGTTGCTGGATTTATAAAGAAAACTTCCATAGGTGTGCCTGAGGCAATGGATAGAGTAACGGGTTTCCAGACCGGCTAACCTTAAACACCTTTTAAAAGATTTCTGCAAGGCCCTTTTGGTTAATTGCTGTCCTTTGCTGTTAGTGAACAAATAATCGCTTTTGGGCAGTGCTTTTTCTTTCCAATTCAAATAAAAAAGACATTCTTTTTTGAATGTCTCGGGTAAATAAACGGTTCTCGGCCTGTCTCCTTTTCCTTTTTTAACCGTTAAAGAAGAATGTTCCTCTTTGAGATGCAAATCCGATACTTTCAGATTGACCATTTCCTCCACCCTCAGCCCCGTAAATAACCCTAGCTCCACCATAAACCAGTTCCTGACCGGAACGATTTTGTTTTCTCTTAACGCCTTGTCTTTGGCTTGTAGGCAGGACGCTCTTAGCTTCCTAACTCTTCCTAGGTCGAGATACTTTGTTTCGTTAACAGACCAGGAAAAGTGGTTATTTTTGGGTTTCTTTCGGAAAAGTTCATCTTTCATCAGAAAAGTGAACCTTTTTTGTTTGTCCTGCCTGCTAAAATCCCGTCGCAGTATCTTCTTTTTACCTTCAAAATCTGGTAATCTTCTAAAGTAAGCCTGTTCAGTTTTCTCACCGATTTTCTCTGTCCGCTTTTCTCTCTATTCCTTCCGAATCCCTCTTAATTTCCTCTATTTATTAATCTTTTCTATGTTTTACCTCAAATTCAAAAAGTTCATCAAACTGATGAAAGGTGAACTTTCAACTTTAATATAGCAGAAAAAGGAGATTTGTAAAGAATTTTTTTAATTTAAAAAGGATGATATAATGCCTTACCTTGAGAATCACACATTACTATTGCCGGAAAATCTTTTAACTCTAGTCTTCTTATAGCTTCGGTACCTAATTCTTTAAAAGCAATTATTTCTGATTTGATAATAAATTTGGAAAGAAATGCTCCTGTACCACCAAAAGTTGAAAAATAAATTGCTCCGTACTTCCTAATAGCTTCGCTGGCCTCCTTGTTTCTACATCCTTTTCCTATCATTCCCTTTAATCCCTTAGCTAACAAAAATGGGGTATAGATATCCATTCGTGCACTTGTAGTAGGACCAGCAGATCCTATTATTTGACCTGGTTTCGCAGGGGTCGGTCCTGTATAATAAATAACTTGATTTTTAAAATCAAAAGGTAGGGATCGATTTCTTTTAATTAAATCGACTAAATTTTTATGGGCAGCATCTCTTGCCGTATAAACAATTCCACTAATCAATACCTTATCCCCAGCTTTCAGCTTATCAATAACCTCTTTGGTCATAGGAACAGTAATTCTTTTAAAATCTTTTAAGATTTTTATTTTCTCTGCTACTTTTTTTAATTGCTGCCTTAGTTTCTCTTGTTTTTGTAAAAGTTGGCCATTATTTTGGCCAAAAGTAAATTCTTTATGTCTACCTATATGACAATTAAAAGCAATTGCGATAGGTAGGTTTGCTCGATGACAGCTTGAAGCCTCTATATTAACTCCAAAAACAGTGGTTTTCCCACCAAATCCCATTGGGCCTAAATTAAGTTTATTAACTTCTTCAGTAATTTCTTCTTCAAGTCTTCCAAATTTTTTACTATGTTGATTCATAGATCTATAGAGGGCCTTTCTAGCCAAGTAGGCTGCTTCCTCGAGATCACCGCCTAAACCAACTCCAACAGTTGTGGGAGGGCAATTTTTAGATCCGGCTTCTTTAACTTTACTAACAACAAAATTCTTTATACTCTTTTCTATATTACACGGATATAACATATCTACACAACTACATTGATCAACGCCACAACCCACCGGAATTAAGGATATTTTTAGTTTAGAACCGGGCACAATCTCATAATGAATGATGGCAGGACCATAGCTTCCACAATTATTGCGTTTAAGAGGATCTAAAACTACAGATTTTCTTAGGTAACCTTTTTTACATCCTATTTCAACTCCCCTATTAATTGCATTTTTAATTGTATCTCCTATTATCTCCACATTCTTTCCAATTTCGACAAAAAATACCATTTGACCTGTATCTTGACATATTGGAATTTTTTCTTCCCAAGCAATGGAAGCATTTTTAATCATTATTCTAAAGAACTCTTTCGCAAGGGGAGACTTTTCTTTCTTTATTGCTTTTTGCCAAGCCTTAAAAATTTCTTCTTCAATGTAGTAATTTGCTTCTATACATAATTCGCTAACAACCTTGGTTATCTCTTCTGAATGAATTTTTAGACTTTTCTTAGCCATTGTATAGATTTTACTTTTGTTAACATTTTACTCTATTTTCTTCTTAATTACAATAAAATATTTTAATTTATATATTTTTCCATAGCAAAAAACAGGAGTTTGTCAAGAAAATAATTGTGCTTTTCAAAATAGATGGTGATTACGCTTGAAACTTCTGTAATAGTTCTTTTATGTTTGGATTGTGAATGATTTCATAATTATAATGGCTACCATTTGACTGCATTTTTTCCAAGTGTTTGTTAAAATACTGGATTGTTTTTTTGTCATTATCAACCATAATGCTATGCCTTTTCTCTTCTATACATATTCTACCGGTCGTTCCAGAGCCCGCGAAAAAATCAAGGACAACTGAACCAGGATAGGATAATCCTCGGACAAATCTTCTGATCAATCCCAAAGGCTTCTGAGTAGGGTGCCCGACTCTTTCAGATGAATTAGCAATAAGTCTTTCTATCTGCCATACATTTGTTGGGTTCTTTCCTTTCATTACGCTTTCAGGATTTAATCTCTTGTCCTTCAAATATGCCTTTTGTGTTTCCTTATCAAAGGGGATCCTGACTGCATCAAGATTAAAATAATACTTTTTTGTCTTGGCAAACCAGAGTGCCTCTTCATGCCTGTTAGCAAAAAAGCGATGAGCGCTCATTCCGGTTTTATAATACCATATAACAAGATTAGCAAACCTTAAATCAGAATTATGCCTAAGATAGTGCATTATCTCTAATAAATCCCCCTTCTTAACATCTTGATATTGGAAACCCCCAAAAATTACAAAATTCCCTGTATCTGTTAAAATCCTTTCAATTTCATTCAGCCAGGGTTTCGCCCATTCAATATAATCAGTGAAATTATCCCAATGAGCTAATTCCAAGTTATAAGGCGGATCTATCAAAACGAGCTGGATGGAAGAGTCAGGTATTTTTTTTAAAAAATTAATGGAATCTTCAATAAATATTCCGTGAAAGGTTTTGTTTGGAATTTTAAAATCTATTACAGAGCTATGGTTAATGCCGTCTCTCCTCAATCTATTCATTGTTCTCAAGGCTGGATTGAAATGCGATCTATTTGGCATATTTTTCCTTAATTATATCAATATTTCGAAATCTTTAAGATAATACTTATCAGTCAAAAAATCTTTGCCAAAAGCCTCTTTCAACAAAGAAATTTCCTCTTCTTCCAATATCTTTTTTGAATCCTCCAAAAATACCTTCAATGTACTAATCCTATCCAGAATTTTTCCTTCACTTTCTTTAGGTTGAAGTTGCATAATTTCTTTTGAAATTAAAAATTTATTCACGGTAATGGCGTTTCTTGTCTGAGAAACTACCCCTATTGATTCAAGAATATTAATTAAAAATGGACATCTATGTTTTGCCCCTTCTTCGGTTGCAATCTCTATTCCGTTCTGGTCGCAATACTGCTGAACAAAAGGTGCTTTAAAAAAGCCGGAATAAACAGAGGGTTTTCCAATTTCTTTTTTTCTTTCGACCTTGTAAATATAGTTCAGCATTTGCGATACTGCATCCATGTTTAAGAAAAACTTTTGTACAAATTCCCGTTTCTGCTTTTCGCCTTTTATAAAATTCCAGAGAGATAGGTTAAACTCTTGCGTATCTAATTTCATATCCCATGACGGAACCCCTTCAGAGCCACGATTAAATCTCATATCTATCTTGTTAATCAGCGGTCGCAATAAATCAAAGAGCTTTTTGCCTTCCGGCGTTAAAGATAATTCATACTTCTCATCCAGACCAAATGTCCTATCATCTACAATCAGCCCCATTTCCATTAGCCCCTGCAATTTATATTTTGTCTGCCTCTGGAACGCGCCTAATCTTCCGTCATCCAAATTCCCGCGCATTCTCACAAATTTGTCATCAATCAAAGAACCTTTGCGCTTGTTTTCACCCATAATTTTTAATATGTAGAGCAAGTGTCCCAGATGTGTGCCCTGCGGGTAATGATAGCTTGCTTCTGTGAGCTCGCCAAGTTCACGTAAGAACTTAATCCAAGATCCAAACAACGCTACATATTTGGCAACTTTAAACTCCCCTTGTGCGTTGATATCCTCTTGGGCAGGTTTTCTTCCCAACTGCTCTGCGAGTTTGTAATAAGCATCTATCAGATCCTCTTTTGAAACCCCTAATTCTGCTCTATCCTGGCTATCCAATATTTCTTCGACTTCTGCATCAAAGTGAACTTCGCATTTAGGCGCATATTCATAAATTATTCTCTCAGTTCTTCCATTTGCAGAATTCTTTTCTTCTTTTTTCCCCTTAGATAAATACTGTCTGATTTTATTAGCTTTTTTATAATTTCCGATAAAATCAAGAACTAGAACTCTGTCTTTCCCGCTGCATAGCCTTAAACCCCTTCCAAGCTGCTGCAAAAATATAGTTTTTGATTCAGTTGGTCTGAGAAACAGCAATACTCTAACGTCTGGGAAATCAATTCCTTCGTTGAAAAGGTCAACTGTAAAAACAACTGCATATTTATTGTCCCTGAAATCATTTATTTTTTTATCCCTGCCTTCTGTGTCAGCAGAGGTGATTGCCGCTGCAGGAATCCCATTTTTATTGAAAAATTCAGCCATTCTTTCTGCATGTTTGATAGAACAACAAAATCCTATAGCCTTGTTGCCATTTCCCCTATCGATATATTCTTTTAATATAGCCTCATTTCTTTTTTCAATGATAAGATATTTATCCAAGTCATTAACATTGTATCGCTTGCCATCATACCTGATTTTTGAGTAATCTATGTCATCCTTTAATCCAACGTATGTATAAGGAACCAAAAATCCATTTTCAATTGCCTGATTTAACGAATACTCAAAAATATTATTATAATCAAACAATTCAAATATATCCTTCCTGTCCATCCTGTCTGGCGTTGCTGTCATCCCCAACATAAAATTCTTAGGCCTAAAATGTTTCAAAATAACCTGATATGTCGGACACTGTCCATGATGAACCTCGTCAACAATAATGTAATCAAATTCGTCAGGCTTCAGTAAAGACAAGTATTCCGCACTTCTTAAGGTATCTTTTGAAGCGAAAAGAACTCTTGAGGTATGAATCTTCTCTTTTACTTCACCGGTTAACAAGCCCTTTTCGGCATCAGGCCATACCTTCTCAAAAGCCTCTTTGGACTGGCTTAAAATGTCTAATCGATGAACTATGAACAGCGTTCTTCCGCTGAATTGCTTTGCGTCAAATGCCGAGAGAAACGTCTTCCCGGTTCCTGTGGGTAAGACAACGACTCCTTTTTTCCATCCCTTTTCCCTGTAGAATTTTAATGCATCCAAGGCTAACTTCTGCAAATAATGGGGTTTTATGAACTCTTCGGAAACTAACTCGGGAAGATTTCTTGACATAACCTTGTGAAGAGAATCCATGACTTTGGGCCTGCAGGTCTTATCCTGTAATTGATTGAAAGAAAACCGTTGGAGGAGCCATCCATTATTCAGGATTTCATTTTGTCTTTGAAGATTGTCATCAAACACGTCATTTGGAATGATTCCCTCTGCATGATAAGTTTCCCCGTTTACTTCCAAGGCAATCTGAACGTTATCCTTTATCAATGCAAAATCTATTCTTCTCAATTTACCGCTTGAGTCTATAAAGGGATACTGAGGAATTACGTATTTTATACCCTTCTTTCCAAGCAGAGGATAGAGAAATTCTGAAAGGAATAATTTTTCGCTTTCTTGCACGATCCTGCTGCTGTAAACTTTCAGATACTCATCAAGGCTAACTTCCCCTTTGCCTTCCAGCAGGTTAACTCTGCTATAAAGATTGCGATTATTTTCCATGCTTTATCCTTTTAATTTATATTTCGACTAAAGAGGGATACATTTTTTGCCTTAATAATTTTCTGTATGGCAAAAATCTCTATTAGAATCTACCTTTTCTCACATTTATTATACCAGAAAGGAGCGAAAGCCTAAATGAAAAAAGCTCTCTTAAAAATAGAGGGATGGTCAGAATTTATCTAGTTGATTCGCCCGGCATGCACCAATTACAGGGGTCATACCCATCGGCTAATACTTGAGTTTTAGATGCATAAGGCTTATCATGCCCGTTTCTTATGATTACATCTATTTGACACCCGGGCTTCTCGTTGTAAAGGTCATGAAATTCCTTATCTCCATAGGGATTTATATTAGCAAGATATCTTGTAGAATATGATCTTGGCATAGTTATTTCCTCCCTCCTGAATCTTTCCAGATTTTTTATCAATACTAGATTATATCAAAGGCTGATTATCGATATTATCACTTTCTCTCTTGTCCGGATTATCGCGTAAATATTTTACGTCGTTAATTTTAACCGTATGGTAACCGGGCAATTTATCATCTTGAACCATCCTTACTGCCTCTGCCCTTGTAACAACCTTGCTTGGTCCAATTCTATAATGAGTATTCCCGCCTGAATCATTTTCTCTTCTTCCTGTTATTCTTGGGGCCATAAATCCTCCTTTCATCTTCTAGCAACTATTATTGTGTTTTATTTATTACTTTCTTTATCTCTTTCGGGCGGCATACATACTTTACAAGGCACATAACCTTTGCTTTTTGCTTCTCTAACAGAACTGAAAGTTACTAAATTGTAAGGGCTAATTTTCTTGGCCCACCTGCACCATGTATAATGATATTTGTTAGAATTAATACTGCCTACATAGACAAATTCTTTTTTTTCAGCTTCAATGGTTTCTTTGTTTTCTTGGGATTCCTGTGAGATAGTTTTATATTTTTCTTGGATATAATTATCCTTTTGATGAGTTGGCTGTGAGTCGCTACAACTTGGATAATATGGTGCACATTTTGCAGAAAGAGACGTGCCATCGCAACACCTACATCCACATACTCCACCGTGATGAGAACAACATCCACTTCTTGCTTCGGAAAATGGAATATTATAAAATAACGAAGAGGATAAAATAAAAATAAATAATAAACTGATTTTCAGTATCCTATTTTTGTTCAAACTATGTTCTCCAAATTTATTCTACTTACTCTTTGTGGGTGGCTTACATACTTTACAAGGAATATATCCCGCCGTTATAGCTTCTTCTGGAGAATTAAACACAACTAAATTAGAAGATTTAATTTTCTGTGCCCACTTACACCAGGTGTAATGATATTTGTTAGAATTTCTACTTGCTACAAACTTTGTGTCTCCAGTTATAGCCATACTGCAAAATGTAAGGATGAAGCAGCCAATCAAGAATCCAGATATTATCTTCTTCATAATCAATGCCTCCTTCTTCTAGGTTTCACTGCTTATTCGGATTATATGGCGCTTTGTCGTTATTATCTAAAACAAAGTCATTATCATCATCCTTGTCACGCGCGTTTGAGAGACCATCTTTATCATAATTATATTTATAAGTGGGCAATGTAGAGCTTGACTTGTATTCCTGGCGCTGTTCGCTGCTGGGCTTGCCAAAATTGTTAGATTTGTCAGAATCTGGATTACTGCGGTAATGCGGACGGACATAGGTTCCGTCTTTACGATAATAACCCTTTACCTGGGTGCCTGTTGAAGAATCTGAAATACTCGATTTGCTGGATTTAGGGGTATATATCTTTGGCGATGAGCTTTTATAGGATGAGCCGGAAGATTTATATCCCCCAGATGAGCTTTTATATCCTCCTAAACCCTTAAGACCTCCGGAGCTTTTATAACCGCTAAAACTACGCCCACCGCTTTTTGCATACAATAAGCTTGAAGGATAGAGAATAACAAAAGAGAATAAAACGACCAAACTCATTACCCTGTTTAAAAGCTTAATTCGTACCCCCTTGACTATTCTTCTAATTCTTCGGATTCATCATTATAATCTTCGAGTTCTATACTAACTGACTCGCCTCTTGAATTGGTCCCAGATGCCTCTCCATCGCTAATTTCACCGCCGTATACAGTCATATCTCCACCATTCGGCCAATATACCTGAGTAACCTCGCCGTCTTCTACCTCTACAGGAACAGAATAGCTGCCACTATCAGTTGTAACGGTTGCATCATAAGTGCCGTCTTCTGAACAAATAAAAGAAGGCAAAATTACAAGTAATAAGATAAGGATTAAGCTGATTTTTGCATTCATCTAAAATAAAAAAAAGCCCCCTTAGTAAGAAGCTGCCTTTAAGATATTATGCTAATTGCCTCATTACCACCTCTTTGTAGCTTTGTCTTATTATCCTACCCTATAAGCTTAAAATCAATTGTTTTTTATCTACTTATCCTTTCAAACAGCTTATTTATGAAAATCACCACATCTTTGTTTTCTTAGATTCCAATTTGCCTTCTATATTATCATCAAGCTCATACATGAAATCCAAGCCAGTCAGCTTTTCAATTTCGTTAATGGTAGTGATAAACTGAGGAAGCTTATTATCAGGGTTTTTTTGGTTGGGAAGAATAAATGCTATTGCGTCAAGGTCTTCTCCGGTTTCGGTGCAAGAAACTATGATTTTATAAAAATGGGTAGGAACTGCTACTTTATTAGGACCGATAGTATTATAGTGCCTGGGGTCTGAGAAAATAGGGCCAGTAAAAACATAAATGTTTTTTCTCTGAAGAACCCAATCTCTTACCTTTTCCTCTAATTTTTTCCAGATTCCCCGGTTAAAGCCAACCCCTACCTGAGGCGTCATATTAGATAAAAGAAAACTTTCCGACATTGTCTGTACATCTCTGGCCATGTCTGCGGCAGGAGCCAAATGCCCCCTGTCATAGCCGCTTCCTTTATAATCTATTAATTCTGCCCTCTGGCCATAAGGAAGATCGGGGTCTGGCCTGAAATCTTCGGTTCTTCCGACATTCCTAACACAATAGATATCAGTAAAATGGTAACTGACCCAGTCAGCGAGTTTTTTCTCAGGATTATATCCTAATACATACCCCTTTCGGTAAAGAATGATTTTTTCATGACCAGGATAACCAAAAAGGATATGCTCGTTATCATCGGCTCTTCTTGTATGTGATGAAAGTGCACTGTATTTTGCTGATGAAACACATCCAGAAATTAAAAATAGCGCAATAAACAGACACAGGAAAAGTTTATGTAACTTCTTCACGGCTACCTCATTTTTATCCCAAAAACACCTTCCTAATTTACAAACAAAAACCCTCGCCTTGTGAGCGAAGGTTTTAATTATATTAACGTGGCAGATTCCCCTTCGAAACGTACCACCTTGAATTATCAGTAATTTTATACATCAAATATGGACAAAAATCAAGTGTTTTTGTCGATTCATCTAATTTAAAATTGATATATAAGACTTGCCAAAGCATAAAAGTAAACCTATCGAGTTGCTAAAAGATTAATTAATCCTGACATCAATAAATGGTTTATTGTCATTATTATAACCAAATTTAACTACAATGACGCCGTCTGACCTGGTGGTAACGCACTTCCTTTCTTCCTTATCGCTCCCATTTCTATGATGCACAGTCCATCCCTTACTGACATTACTATATCTGCTAGTAGCACTGCTATCACAGAACCTCCCATCTGAAATAACTGTTAAGTATGGGGTGAAATGTTTAAAAAGCTCTGAATGAAAACCAGAATCTCTGCCATGATGCGGAGCAAGTAATATATCCACATTCTTAATAGCTTTTACAAAATTATCTTTTTCTAATAATTCTTTCCAAGAAGGCGGCTCATTATCCCCGGCTATTATTACCTTACTATTAGCATATGAAATAACAATTACAAGACTGTGATTATTGATATTTGATTTATCGCACGATAAAGGAGAAAATATCTGAAAATCTACACCTCCATTATTTTGCGCCAGTAGAGGATTGCGTTCGTCAGGAAGCGGAGGTGGATAATATTCTTTTATCTGGAAATATCGCTCAAAAAGTTTCTTATCTTCTTCTTTTATGTCTATCATTACATCTTCTTTTAAAAGCTGTCTGGGACACGCAAAACTTTTAGGTGTAAGTTCATAGAAATTCATTATGTCATCAATATGGTCTTTATGAGGGTGAGTAATAATAACGCCATCAAGTTGGTTTACATAGTATTTTCTTTTTAGGTGCAGAAGAGGACTGAAATCTCTATCTCCACCATATGACCCAATTCCTAAATCTATAGCTATGTGTAATCCATTAGGGGTCTCGATATACGTAGCATTACCGTGTTGAGCATCCCAAAATACAACCTCTAAAGGTTCGGGAATCATATTAACTCCTTTGTTGAGTTCTGTTTTCTAAAAGATGCCCAAGATATTTAGTAATTATAATCTTGGTTGATTCCTTCCCTCGGCTTTTTATAAATTCCAAGGCTTTCCCTGTTACTGGTTTAAAGTTTGTTTTGTAGCTATTAATGAAATCCAATTCTTTTTTATTCCAACCACTATTTAAATCCAGATGCTTGCTATCCATCTTTATTGTTCCCAAAAAAGGAATTTCATTATTTTTGTGGAGTAGATAAAGCTTATTGTATATCAATGATCTATTTTTGCTTGAGGATGCTGAATAAGAAGCATAGAGTCCATCCACAATAGAGCGCGTTAATCCTTTTCGATTTTCTAAATACGGAAAAGATGCATCGCTTGTAATAACTGTTTCACAATTTTGAATAAGAATGGATTTTTCATCTTTGTCTGGCATCAAAGCATTAGCACCAAGACAATCATAAGCTCCTCCATCCGTCAGATAAACATCATCTGTTCCATTTAAGCGTAATCTTTTCACGCTAAAAACTAAGGGGTATGCGGCAGAACAAGCCACGGCTTGACTTAAACGTAATTCTAGCGGACAGCGAGTTGTTTTATAAGAACCACAAACCGTCTTACTAAATTTAAAATTAGTGCCTGTTTTGAGTTCAGTGGCATTCAAAATTAAAAGAGGATTGTCTGGAATTTCATAAAGTTTAATAAAATTGAATATCTTTTTATCAAGCACATCAGCAAAAACATCAACATCAATCCCTAATTTACAAATTGTCGAAATGAGCAATTTCGGATGCAATAGTCTATCTATTATAGAATTTTCGAGTCCCTCTCGAAGAATAAATTCGACTTTAGCAGAAAAAACTTCCCAGTCTTTGGAATGAAGATTCCACAAAGCGCCAATTATAGCTCCTCCCGATATTGCAGAAACTATATCTAATTTTTGGTCTATCCCGAGTTCGTGTAGCGCTTCCAGAACGCCGTAATGAAAAGCTATCGCCCTACTACCTCCGCCAGAAAGAGCAATACCAACTCCTTTTTTAACTTTTTTATTTTCCATTAATTAATAAGCTTGGTTTCAAAGTCATTAGCACCGAGAGAAGTAATAAGGGAAACTCCTCCCTTTACATTTGTAGAATAAATGTGTTTTGCAACTTTGCTAAATACAGCAACTGCCTGGGAATCAGGATGCCCATATTGGTTGTCAACACCAGCGCTAATTAATATAGTATTCGGCGCAACAAGAAGAATGGTTTCTGCATTGGCTCCTGTTTTCGATCCATGATGAGACGCGGCCATTACATCTGAACGTAATGCTTTCCCAAATATTCGATTGATTGTTTCCCAGCGATTATTTTCAGTATCACCAGTGATTAGGTAAGAAAACCCTCCCTCGCCGTTTCCTTGTAATCGAAGCACAATGCCTGAGTTATTAGAATTATCCATATCTTCGGTATGTGGAGAAAATAATTCAAAATCAAAATGTTGAGATAAGCCTTTTAACATTCGGGAATCAATTTTATCAAGACGTACAGAAATTCTTTTAAGCGGGCTGCCAGAACTCGCTCTTTCCTTTTCTTGCTGGTCTATAATCTGGAAAACGTTTTTTGCCTGCTCCGTATCTTTGTAATATTTGGGGTATATAACCCAATTGGGCCTATATTTTTTAAGAACGATCCCGACACCAGTAGCATCGGAATGATCTTCGTCAAAACTAGTTAAAATTATACCCCGGACAAGATAATTCTTTAAAAAAGCTGATAGCATGCCTTTTACATAAGCAACCGTATCATCTCCGGATGGTGGAATACATGAATCTATAATAATAGCGTCGTCATTATGGCGAACAATAGCAAGTGCCCCTTGGCCGACATTAACTGTGATTATATCCATATTTTTCTCCTTAATTTAAGAAACTAAAAGATTATCATTTTTTTATCTTTTCGAAGATCTCATGATTTAAATCGTGTTCAAATAAATATATCGCTTTCCAGGCTGAATCAAAAGTTCGCTTTAGATATAACCGATGGCATTGAAAAAGATTCCGACTTGAAGTAGCCAGAGTTATGGAATACGATAGCTTTCCTTCATTAATTGACTCTAGCACAAAAATCTCAACAGATGAGTTGTCGATAAGATTGAGTTTGCCTCTCCAGTAAAGACTCTTCGTTTGTTTTGAAAAAAAGGGTCTTAATTCCAGATACATTTCAGAAATAAATTCTTTATCTCTCGCATGAATCTGATTTATAGTTGGCTCTCCAGGAATTAATGAAACAGGTACGGATTCTTTTTCTGCGGTTTCATCAATTGTTTTTACTTCGTCTATAAATATGCTGCGTTCTTTTGTAATCTTGACCTGCGAGCCGGGAATTTCATAAACTAAAGTTTTTCCCCTTTTGAGTAAGAAGTGTTTTACTGAGTACCTTTCACGGCTATAAAAAGTGCTATTCTTAGCCACGACTAAAAGTGCGTAGAAAAAATCGGTATTATGTTTTTCATGGTTTACAACTCTTTTATAGGTATTAATATCCCCTGGGCTCAGCGTATTCAAACCATTAACATGGTGGGTATGCCAATTGCCGAGATGTTCAATTTCTGGATGTTCAGTTTCAATCTTACGAAAGATGGCTTCTTGGTATTCACCGTCTTGGAAAAAGCTGGTGGGTGATCTACGCGCATTAGGACCAGGACTTATTAAACCGCGGGCTTCTATATTTAACTTGTTATCACGCTGACGATAATATCCAACAATACGTCCGCCTGTCTCATCTGCGCTATTTCTATCGCATTCATCAAAAATGGCTTCTAATACATCTTTGCAAATAGAAATTTTTACTTGAAGGCCTTCTATTTTTTTTCTTTTGAACATACTTGACATCCTTCCTGCGGATTTAATTTAATGCGCTGAATTTCAAAATGTTTTGTAAATGGATGGGTGGGGCGATTTCCCCAAACAATATAATTATCTGGAATTGCTTGCATATATTTCGGCCGTTCTGGCAAGGTATCAGCAATTGCGTCAAGAATAAATCTTGTATGGAAGGCTGTGATAAAAGATATATCCACATTGAGTCCTGGTGAGTCTTTTATTTCTGCTATTTCCATCCCATACATTAATTCTCTTTCTTTTTCAGAAACCAGGTCTATTTCTCTTATGCCATGCCTGTATTTGGACCTTTCGAGAACGCTTTCTAGACATGCCAAACAGCCGCCTACTTCCGGACGATAACCAAAAACCTCTCCACCAATACCGCGAGTGAAAACACGCGCTACTACAAAGGGGATCTTATTACGAACGCAAATCTCATTGATTAAATAGCGGGAGGGTTCATTATCAGTAGCCAAAGCAACTATTGTATGATTTTTTATTTCGGACTCAAGAGCGTCAAAATGCGTTATATCTACGTCGAGCTTCCTTACCTTAATAGCCGGGTTTCTGTCTAATAACATTTCCTCAAGTGCATCAACTTTCTTTTTACCTATAAACTTTCTACCACAAACGTGTCTTATAACATTTTCTAGTCCCAAGGTATCCTTATCTGTGAGAGTAAAGTTTCGGATACCTGACATAACCAGTTGCATGGCAAGATTGCCGCCGCCGGAACCACACCCCACAATAAGAACTTTGGCATTGCCTAACAGCCCTACATCAAATAGTTTTTCTATTCTTGTAAATATCTTATCTTCGCTCATTTATCTTTCTTCACTTTATTTGGCCAACGACCTTTTTCACGCCATTCATTATAATCAGAAAGCCACTTTCTGGCTAACGTCAAGACAAAAACGATATTGTGTTTACCGGGATTCCAGTTCGTCATAGCGCCAAAGATACAAAGTGCTCCATCTTTCCATCGATGAGGCGCATTTTTTATAATGGGGGAAACATAGATCTTAGGAGCGGCATTGGGATATCCGTGAGGCAAAATAACCTTAATCGTAATTTCATCTCTCTTTACGGTTTCTTTAAATAATATCTCTAATTCGTTTTTATCGGAAACCGCCAATGATGGTTTCTCCCCATTTTGACGCAGTTCGTTTAATTCTTCATGGATTTTATTTTTTGGTATATCGGGTAAGAAATACCATATGGGAACTAAGCAGGCTTTCTGTCGGCCATTTCTTTCAATAATAAATGCCTCGCCTTCTTCGTGTACCCTATCAAGAATTTCTCCGGGGGAATTACGCAACTCCATCATTGTTAAAGATTTGAAGTCTAACTCCATAAAATCTCCTTTAATGTTTTATTTCTGCGCCAGGCCAAATTCTTTTTTGTTTCCAAATTTCATATTTGCTAAGCCATTTAGCCGCACGTTGAATAACGAATCTAAGATTATGAACGCCGGGATTCCACATAGTTGGAAACAAATAACAAATATTTCCTTTCGTATAACGATGGGGTACTGAATTGTCAATTGCCGGCTTATTAACATAAACAGCTGGCATTTCATTTGGATAACTATCCGGGAAATAAACGGTAACAACGTAATATTGTTGAGACGTAGGCTGAAGTGCGGCTTTTACACATACTTTGCCGTCAATTGTTGGATGCAGCTCGATGTAAGAGAAATGCTCTTTTGCTTGATTAAATTCACGCTGAATAAGAGAAAGATCCATATTGCCCCCTAAATTAATATTCACCACCAAGGTCTTCCCGCATGGTTAAAGGTTTCTTCCCGCCCCGCTCCGAAGCACTAGTTTGGTTTTGCGCACGGATTTCACCATTAGGAAGGATCTCGATTGGAATTTCTTCTTCCTGATCAAGAATTTTTTCAAGCTCTTCGATCGTTGGTTTTTGTCCCATATTAGCCTCCTTTATTAGGGAAATTGTGCAATTACTATAATTGTATAGTTTAGCGTAAATTTTTTAAATTGTCAAGCAAATTTTTTATTTTAAATCTTTTTCTCATAATCTCGATGGGCGTGCTTCAATTCCTTATCTCCTGATTTATAACGGTATCCTCCCGGTAACTTCCAATCGAGTCCGAAATCAGGAGTCTTCAGTAAAATTCTCAACCGCCCCTCTTACCAATTCGCTTATCTTCCTGCCACTTTTCTCCGTTAATTCCCTTAACCTTTTGTCCTGATCTTTTCTTATGGTGCGCGGCAAAACCTTAAGGCCAACAGGCGGGGTTTTCCTCAAAGGTTCATAAATTAGGCCTTTCCGCTTGATATGTTGGAAATAGGCATCAAGTATCCTTCTTAATATTTCTGACTCGGTTTTGCCCCCTTTCCTGGCTAAATCCCCTAGTTTTCTGGCTAACGCCGGGGTTAAGCCGACATAAATCGTGGTGTAATTCCTTCTGTTGAAATTTGTCTTAACCAATTGCCCTTTATAAGGCAACCTCGCCTCGAAATGCAGCCGGATATAGTTCCGTGTATTGAGCTGGCAAGACGTGGGTCTTGCCGACTCAAAAGAGGGTAAGAATCCCGTTCCAAACGCGGAAGGAATTTTGGGGAGGAAACAGTCAATGTCGATTATGCCGTTAACATTGACTTTTATCGAGGTATTCAACAATCTCAAAATCTGCTTTTTCGTTTCATAATTAAACTTCTTAATTCCCTGTTTTATCTTCTCAATGTAATCAATGCCCTGTTTTATTTCCGCCTTCCTGTCAGTCTCATTTAGTCCCGCTGTTAAATCCTGCGTTGTTCTTTCGAGAGTTTCGCGGTTTTTTTTCAGGGAATCCATTTGTTCCTTTAACTGCTCAATTGAAATTATATTCTGCCGGTAAGCTTCGAGGATTCTCTGTTCTTCTTTTTTCAGGCCTTCCAGCAACAATGAAATCCTTTCGATTTCCTTCTGGGCCGTTTCTTTGTTTTTCAGTTTAACGTCGTCTTTGCCGCTAACCGCTTTCTCTACCAAATTGGAATCCTGGAAAATTCCGCCTACTTTGTCCCATACGGCCGTTTCAAGCTTATCCCCCTGAATGTATCTTAAGCGGCACTTTACGAGTTTCTCATATTTGTTTTTTACGAAATGGGTGCAACGGTAATAAAGCTTGAAATAAGGCCCGTAGTTCTTGCCGTTTTTCGTTTGAAACTGCTTGTCGGCCGATCCCGCGACTGTGTTGCCGCAGTCGCCGCATTTCACCATGCCCTGAAGAAGGTAATGGTATTTTGCGTTTCTTTTGGAATAATTCCTTCTCGTGTTGAGATATTCCTGGGCTTTCAGGAAAGCTTCTTCCGAAACGATTTTTGGCACCCCGACTTCGATCCATTCTTCTTTTGGCCTTAATTTTCCCGTTTGGGAGTCGTGTCGGTTAGCGTACCACCTTCCTATATATATGGTATCCCGCAGAACGTCGTGAACGACGTCCTCTCTCATCAGATTGCCTTCTTTTGTCTTATATCCCAAAACTCTTAATTTTTTCGTTACTTTCGTAATGGAGGAATCCGGCTGGTTGTAAAGCTCGTAAACCAGTCTGACGGCTTCGGCTTCTTTCTCGTAAATTTCAATCTTTTTTGTTTCCTTCTTATAGACATAGCCAAACCTTGCTGGCGAAGAGCCCGAATAATATCCTTCCCTTGCTCTTCTCAACTTTCCCATCTTCGACCGTTCCATGAACGTATTTCTTTCCAGCTCGGCTATCGAGCCGAACAACGAAAGCACGAACTTGCCTAAATAATTTGAAGTGTCAAAGGGCTCTGTTATTGAACGAATGCTGACTCCGGTTTTTTGCAGTTCATCGACTGCGCTAAGCAGAGACAAATTCTTTCTGAAAAACCTGTCCACTTTATAAACAAGGATCATTTGCAACCTGCCCTGCTTTGCGTCTTCCATCAATCTTTGAAACCGGGGCCTGTCGGAACTCATTCCTGAATAGCCGTCATCAATGTATTCATCGTATATTTCGCAGTCGTTGTCTTTGGCGTATTTCCGAAGGAGTTCAATCTGGCCAGCCAAAGAGAAGTTCTCTTTCTGCTCTTCCGTGGAAACACGAGCATATAAAGCCACCTTGATTATCTTCTGCGTTTCTTTCTTGTCTAACAAACCAGCGTTACCCACTACCCTCTCCCTGTTATTCTTTTGAGTTTCTTTAGGTCTTTTTCGGTATAAATCCGATAATTGCTCATCTTGTCTCTTTTTGTTTTGGGAATCTTGCCGGTTTTCTCCCAATTGTAAAGAGTCCGCCTTGTTACCCCGAGAATCCCCGCGACTTCCTGGCTCAAAAATCTTTTCCGGGTCTTTTTCATAGGTTTTCATATGCTACCGCGCCTTTTAATGCCTGTCAAGAAATTTCTTCTGGATCCTCTCCGACTCCTCTAGGCTCTTATCGGAAATCTCGATGGCCAGGAGGACAAATCTCAAAAGCTGGGTGGACAAAACAGCATCTTCCCTGAATGCTATTTTGAGGTTCGGCTTTAATTCTAATTTTTCTCTTCTCAATATTTTTTCCATAGTGTTTGCGATAGTGTTTTGAAAACACTATCCATCCGGTTTGTATCTCTTTAGTTTCCCCATCGTTGCCGCCTTTTTCTGGAAATTCCATCCCCCGACTTATCTGGTATTTCTCCTACCTATTATTAGTACCCAGAGATACTTAAACATCATCTTAAGCACCTTCCTTATGGTAGGGGGTATAAAAAGAAATCCGATACCCAATAAACCAAGAACAACTAATAAAGGAAGCAATAACTCTAAACTCCTGATAATCCCCATTATTAAGGTAAGAATAAAAATCCAGAATAATACCTTAATAAAGACCATCCACGAAGGAAGCGGTTTGGAGGTCTCCGACAGTTCGGCGCTTCCGCAATTTCTGCAAACTAATGCCTCGTGAGGATTAGCTTCCCGGCAGTGATGACAAATCCTTACCCCGAAAGTCCGGCCACAGTACTGACAATGGACAGGCCTCCCCGGATTTATTCTTTTACAAAACGCGCAGTATTTCATCCTTAATCCTCCAAAAGGGAAAAAAGGGAATCCTTGGCCGGCCGCTGCCAGATTTTGGTCAGGATTTTTTCAGACGAAATATCCCCCTGGACCGCCAGCCAGAACATTCTATCGGTCTTTTGTTCAATCAGTTTTTTGAGATTTTTTAATCTGGCTGCGCTTGGACAGACGATCAGAACCCTGAAAAACTGGAATCCGGATTGTCTCCGGTAATAACCGTCAAAGCCGTACTTCAGGTAATTCTCCAACTTTCCCCGAAACCGCTTGTTGGTTTCCGTAGAGCGGTCTATCTCCAAGAAAAGGCTGTAAAGTTTGTTATGATAACCATAAATAAAATAGGCATCCGGGTAAAATTCCTTTTCCTCCAGACGCAGCGGTATTTCCTTTTGAGTGCTCCAGGATTTCAGGCTTATCTCCGGGTTATTCTTTGCGGCCAGGGAAAAAGCCAGCCTGAATTCGTTAATCAAAAGATAATGGGGCAGAGAGAAATTCCTTATTTCCAAAAGCTGCTTTCTTTTTTGTTTTATCTTGAGAGGATCAATACCGGATTTCTCCGAGATTAGCTCCGCTCCTTTGGGCCCAAGAAAACAGAGAATCTTGGCCCTCCCCTGTAAAACCGGGAGGAAGCGCCGGGATAAATAGCCGTTATCAAAAAGTTTTCTTAACCTGATGCCCGCCCTGACCCGGCAGCTAAAACCCGCAAGGAGCCGGATCTGCTCCTGGGTCAAAAAATGGTAATCATGGCATAAGGCGATAATCTTTTTATCCCTCTCCTGTAAAACCATGAAATTCCTTTCCCTCTTAAAAGGACTTCTTCTACCACCCATCCTGACCCTCCAGAGGATTTTTTCTGTTTAAAGAATAATCGCCGACTGTTTTCTTTGTTTGTAATTTCCGATGCCTTTCCTCGATTTCCTTTTTTACTTCCGGCAACGGCCTGGTGGAAAAAGAAAGGGAAGAATTTTTAAATTCCTCCACGACTCTAGGATGAACGTCAGGCGCAACGGGAAAAGGGATTTTGACCAGCCGCGTCGGCTTTCCCTTGATTTTCAAATACGCCTCGCCGATTCTTAATTTAATCAGATTATCGCTAAGCATGTTTTTATCCGCCGGGCTTAACTCCGGCGCCAGGGTAAGAGCGTCTTTATAACCCAGCCGGAAACAAAGCAACGCGCTGACGTTACCCAGAATGGCGTTCAAAAGAGAACTGTCCAGCTGGGCTAAATTTTGATGAGCCATGGTCAGATGTAAGTTATATTTTCTGCTTTCCGAAAGCAGCGTCTCAACGTCACCGGCATCTCTGGCGTTGATAAAATTCTGGAACTCATCGAGATAGATATGGGCCGACTGACGCTGATGAAAAGAAACGTTGGCCCTTGAAAGACCTGCCAGCTGAAGTTTTGCCAGAAACAATCCGCCCAACAACAAGGCGTTCCCTTTTAATCGTCCCTTGGCGATATTCAGAATCACCCATTTGCCCTCGTCCATCGCCTTTCTGAAATCAAGAGTGCTTCGTGCCTGGCCGAGCATGTACCTGATGTTCTCGTCCGTCAGGAATTCGGTGATTTTGTTTAGCACCGGCTCCCGGTATTGGACTTCTGATCCCTGGCTTAACTTGTTATACCTATCGAGCCAGTAGGATTTGATTTCCTGATTGGCGAGATTTCCCACCAGCGAATCCCTCGCTTCCCTGTTGGTTAAAAGAAGGGGCATTTCCAATAAGGTGAGTTTGTTTTCGCCCAAAGTCACGAGGCAGGTTCTGAAAAGCTCTTCCATCCTTGGGCCGAAATCCCACCTTGCCTTAAAAACATTCATCATCTCCAAGGAAGAGGCATAAACGGAACTCCCCGGCGAAATTTCCAAAGGATTAAATCCCGTCACCCTATCGTGGTTAAACGGCTCAACCAGAATCAGGCGCAGGGCCATCTCTTCTTTTTGTTTTCCTTCTTTCTTCTGCCAGATAGAGGCGAGGAATCTTATTACTTCCTGGGAAACATCGCCATGCACGTCCGCGAGAAGCCAACCTTTATTTTGAAGAGTATCGTGGCGGATGCAGTTTTCGATAAAAGTCGTCTTGCCGGTTCCCGTACCGCCGATAACATAAAAATGTCCTCTTTTTTCCTCCGGTGAAAGAAAAATGTTTTCTTCCTCGAAATGGTTATATAGTTTCGGACTCCTGCCCAGATAGAATCCCGAAGGATAAATTTCTTTTCTGCGGCTGGGGGAAAAAAGTTTTTTCTGCCCCGCCTCAAATATTTTTATAGCCATCTTTTCCAGGAAAGAACTCAACATTTTAACCCGTCCTTTTGGTTAGCGCAGATTAAGCATCCCAGCCTTGTTTTTATTAACGCAGAGTTGCTGGGAATGCTGCCGTCTAAATAAACGACTCTATAATTCCACGTTCTGTTTCGAGGCATAATCAGGGTATCGACAGAATAGATAACCAGGCCGCCAACAGTTTTGAGGATGTCCTTGATAGCCGGAGTATTCGGGCAGGGATAGCGGAAAATTTTATTGTTTACTTCCTCAGCCGCCAGTGGATTCAGGCAGCCGAAACAGGGAGAATCCTGTTTTGATTCCTGGACAAAAACATAGCCGGAATTCCCATCCTCGGAGACCGCGGTAAAAATCACCGGGGTTTTTCTTTTGAAAAAATAAGAAGCCGCGCGTACCCGGCAGGGATTATTGTCCACTCCGACAACGGCCACCGAGCAGCTTAAATCTATATTCAAAGCGAAAGCTTCTTCAAAAGAATAGGAATAACCGTAAAGGGCTGTCTTGCCAAAACCAAACCAGGAGAGATTTTCCGCCAGGGATACGGCTTTGTTTTTGTAAATGTTTTCTTTGAAGAAGAACTGCCGGTTCAGATTGGACGGCTCGACTACATCGGCATCAAAGATTTTTATTCTGCCGACACCTTTTCTCGCAAGTCCCTCGCCGATTTCTCCGCCCAAGCCTCCGGCGCCGATCAAAACAACCGTGGCTGAATTAAGTCTCTCTTGATCAAATCCGGGAATGCGGGACTGCCTGTCAAAAACATTTTCTTTGAGAGGCTTGGTATAAAAGATTTTAAATTCCGGTTGATCCGGGTTTAAGGGTGCTTTCATTTTCTCTCCCGCTGATTGTAGAAACCGCCTTTATTCTTCTCTCGGCCATTTTTATATATTTGGGATTGAGTTC
>Ga0209541_10005617_pt1 | contig 21801 bp, 17 predicted proteins | sample RifCSPlowO2_01_FD_184027 | JGI IMG/M metagenome (GOLD analysis project Ga0209541, IMG submission 184027) | Groundwater microbial communities from Rifle, Colorado - Rifle CSP2_plank lowO2_0.1 (SPAdes) (version 2) | ecosystem: Environmental > Aquatic > Deep subsurface > Groundwater | place...
CGATTGACCGGGTATGACTGGATTATCAAACAATCGGAAGTGGTTAATTAGGGATGGTATTAGAATCTCCGGATCGTGGGGTGAGACAAATCAGTGGCCCCGCCCTTTCGCTTTATCCAGTTGGTCAGTTTTGGAAACCGGGCGACGCGGGTTTCCATTATTCAGTACCCCGTAGGCTTATCGCCTTCCCTGGAGAAAATAATCCCGATGCCAAAATCCGAGTCGATGAAGGAGGGACTGCGTGGATCGAAGGAGATGTTAAAGCTTTACCCGTCGATGAATACAGCGGTGAAGTTTTACGGACCGAGCGAAAGGAGGATGTTTATGAAGAACAAGTAATCGGCGGCGTCCGAGAGGAAGTGCTCGTGGGAGAAAGGGTTGTAGAACTAACTGATGCGGAAAAAGAAGAGGCTGCAAAAGTTGCAAGTAAGCTTGCCGATTTAAAAGCCACGAAAGGCTAGTATTTGGTCCGTCTCAAAAACTGATCCCGACCGAGACCCCTCACTGAGGAGAGGGAAGTCGTCTCCGGAAACGTTGTAGTGGTTTCACTGGGTAAGGTTCTGCACCGAGAGTGTCAGCAGTGTAGCCAAAGAAACCTCCCACGCTCCGGCGATGTCAATACCAATATGAAGCACTCCCCTTCTCGTGTTGGGTTTTACCAGGCGATTGGATTAGCCGCCTATATCGCTGTTTTCGCGACCATTCTGAGCCAGGTACAGGCGTGGACTCAAACACACCCCGTATCTATCCCTCCCGCCGTAGGCATCTCGCTCTTCCTCCTTGCCTTTGTTATCTCGGCGCTCATCTCTGGCTCCATCGCCCTTGCGCGTCCCGCGATGCTCTTTTTTGACGGACACAAACTCGATGCCGTGAAAATTATTTTTTGGAACGCTGTCTGGCTCGTCGCCATCCTCCTCGTCGCGGCGGTCGTACTATTCACCATGCGCTAGGAATATCGTTTAGCCAGCGGATGCCGACGAAGTTGCACGACTTCTCCGTGATGATATTCTGAAAGTATGGATTATCTCCTCACGACGCACGCGGAAAAACGTTTGGCTGAACGTTCGATCCCGAGAAAACTGCTTGATGAGGCCTTGCGGGAACCAACCAAAATATCGTATGATGCGGCAAACAGAGCACTCATCAAGAAACTCTACCGGAAGCATCGGCAAGAGCGGCTACTGCTGATTGTCGGTGAAATAATGGGCTCAACCCTCAAAATTATAACCGTCATTGACACCTCGAAGGTGAAAAAATATCTATGAACCGAAATAAACCTCGCATCTGCTACGATAAGGCAGGCAACGTACTCTCCATCGAGATGAACCACGGGAAGAGCGTGGATTCCGATATCCAAGGGAATATCGTACTTGACTACGACCGCAAAGGCAAAATCGTCCGCATAAACCTCTATCAGTTCGATTTCGACGCGTTCCGAAAGAGCCGGCGGACCCTCCAGCGCTTCGCGCGTTCATCCCTTCAACCAGCGCGTATGTAAGGAACGATTTACTACCTGATGCAAAAACGGCCTACGCGGCCGTTTTTGCGTTGCGGTATTTTTGGAGGAACGCTCGGCAGATGATGCTCGTGAGAATGCCGACGAGCGCGCCTGCGATGATATCACTTGGCCAATGAACGCCAGCTTGCACCCGGGCAATCGAAAGATTGAGCGCCGCAAGATAAAAAAGAATGCTCGTTTTCGGATAGTAGCGCCCGACGATGGCCGCAAGTGCGAAGAAAAAAACAGCATGACCGGATGGGAAGGAACCGCCACCGTGAAATTTCGAAATAAATCCTCCCGGCGAGATGAGCTGGTGAACATTTGAAAGTACCTCAAACGGACGCGCGCGATCGTACCAGAATCGTATCAACTCAACGATCCCGAATCGTGCTACCGTAGCAGTTCCGAGCGCGAGAAAGATCATTTCCCAATTCTTTCGCAGTCGCGCTCGCGCGCGAGGAAACACCGGGATGAACGAAATCATCCCGAACAGCAGCAGCGCAAGAACGATCCAATATCCGAGAAATGTCGCTCGAAAAATGATAAGCGTATCCATCCATGGCCTCCACAATGCCCACGAGTTCAGCCATTGGAATATTTGCAGATCAAAATTCGGAATCATATATCAGTCCTGACTCGCGAGCACGATAAGATTTTTGAAAATCATTGCCACCGTAAGCGGGCCGATGCCGCCCGGAACGGGCGTAATGAACACGGCTTTCTTCGAGACGCTCTCGAAATCCACGTCGCCAACAAGCGAAGCTTGTTGCCCTGAGATTGCTTGCGGTGAGCCAGTCGAATCCGTCGAAAAGCTACCACTTGACGTGCCGGCGTCGATGACGACCACCCCCTCCTTTACCATGTCCGCGGTGACGAGACCGGGCTTCCCTGCTCCGCTGATGATGATATCGGCATTCCGGGTCGCCGCCACAATGTCCCCGCCCTCTTCAACCATGGTGAATGTAGCTTTTTCGAGGAGCAACCACGTTGCGATGGGCTTTCCCACGAGCGCTCCCGCGCCGATGACCGCGACGATCTTGCCGCGAAGATTTATTTTATATTCATCGAACAGCGCCTTCACGGCACCGACCACGGGCGGGAAGACCGGCGACTTCCCTACCGAAAAATTTCCCATCGCCCGCGCCGAAAGCACATCCACGTCCTTTTCCGGCGGCACGGCGTTGAGGACGGACTGCGCGTTGATGGCTGGCGGAAGCGGTAACTGCACAATAATGCCATCGAGACGCGCCTGATGGACAAGCGCGGCCATGTTCGCGCGGAGGTCATTCGTTGAGATGGCAGCGTCATATTCGTAGATGCGAAAATCCACGCCGAGCTCATCGGCGATCCGCTTCTTCTCTGCGATAAACTTGGCAACGACCGGGTCGCTCCCGACCACCACCGCGCCAAGCGAAAGCCGCTTCGGGATTCTCTGATACTCTTCCCGAAGTCCGGCGATAATCTCCCCGGCAAGCGCTTTACCGTCGAGCAGTGCCATACCCGGTAATACAACAGTTGATAAAAACGATAGATGGAATAGAAATGGCGCGCGAGGCCAGAAGCAAGTGTTGCCGAGCAGTGAGTGTTGCACTACCGGGCATAGGGTAGGGGGAATTGTTTGCAGATTCTCGCGACCTCGGCGAGCGCGGTTTTCGGCTTCATGTCGCGACGGAGAACACGCGCGATGAGCACCGCGATCGCCTGCATCTCTTTCTCTTTCATCCCGCGCGTGGTAACGGCAGGCGTTCCCATCCGCAGGCCGGAGGGCTTGAAGGGCGATGTATCGCCGGGGAGGGAGTTGCGGTTCGCGGTGATGCCGGCTTCCTCGAGGAGATCCTGCGCCGTCATGCCGTCCATGCCGAACGGGCGCACGTCGAGGAGGAGCATGTGATTGTCCGTGCCGCCGGTGGCAAGCGCAAATCCTTCTTCCTTCAACGCCGCGGCGAGCACACCGGCATTCTTCACGATCTGCCGCTGGTACGCTTTGAATTCCGGCTTCATCGCCTCGCCGAACATCGCGGCAATCGCGGCGGTGACGTTGTTATGCGGCCCGCCCTGGAATCCGGGGAATACCGCGCGATCAATCGCTGCCGCAAGGTCAACACCCTCGTGATGCGTGATACGTGATTTGTGTTTCGTGAAAATCACCGCCCCCCGCGGCCCGCGAAGCGTCTTATGAGTCGTGGTCATCACCACGTCCGCATGGGGGAAGGGCGAGGGATGGAGGCCGGCGGCGACGAGCCCCGCGATGTGCGAGATGTCGGCGACATGATAGGCGCGCGCTTTTTTCGCGATTGCGCCGAAGCGCGCGAAATCGACTTTCCGCGGATAGGCGGTGATGCCCGAAACAATGACCTTGGGTTTGCGCTCGCGAGCAAGTCGCGCAACGCCCGCGTAGTCAATGAGTCCGGTCTTCGGATCAATGCCGTACTGCACCGCCTTCCACGCCCTCCCCGAAAAACTGACTTTGTGGCCGTGGGTGAGGTGCCCGCCCGCGGCAAGCCCCATGCCGAGGAACGTATCCCCGATCTCCATGAGCCCGGCGTAGATCTCGATATTGGCGGGTGAGCCGGAGTACGGCTGGACGTTCACCGACCATGCCTTTGGAGAAAGACGAAAGGCCTTCAGCGCGCGCGTTTGTGCGAGCAACTCGATGGCATCGTAATAGCGATTCCCGGGATAGTAGCGCTTGCCGGGATACCCTTCGGAGTATTTGTTGGTGAGCGGCGAGCCGAGCAGTTCCAAAATACTCGGGGACGTAACATTCTCCGATGGAATGAGATCAAGGGTGGTCTCCTGGCGCAAGAATTCCGCTGCGGCGAGGCGCGCGAGCTCGGGGTCGGTTTTCTTGATAGAGAGGATGTCCATCAGGTGATGCTAATTCGCGGCGAGTATCTTGTCGAGTTCTCCCTTAGTGATAGCGCCCATCCGCAGGATCTTCGGGTTTGACGGCATCGTGAGATCGAGCACGGTCGAGGGGCCGGCGGACGCTATCCTCCCGCCGTCCACCAGAAGATCCGGTTCGGGAATATGGCGGTGGAAGGTGTTTTGCACCTCGCTCGGCGATTGCGCGGGCTCGCTTCCGGATAGGTTCGCCGAGGTCTCGGCGAGCGGATGCGGATAGGCCGCGGTGAGCGCACGAATGAATGGGTGATCCGAGATGCGGAATCCGACGGTCTTCATCCCGCCGGTTACCCCGTCGGGCATCGCGTCCTTTTTCCGGAGCACCACCGTGGTCTTGCCGGGCCAAAGTTCCTCGAGTAGTTTCATCACCTTGGCATCAATGAAGGCATAGTGCTTTGCCATCGCGGCGTCGCGCACGAACACGGGGAGCGCCTTTTGGTAGGAACGCGCCTTGATGCGGAATATCTTCTTCACCGCGGACTCGCGCGTCGCATCGGCAACAAGGCCGTAAACCGTGTCGGTCGGCACCGCCACCACCCCGCCGCGCTGCAAGAGGTTCACGACGTGATCCACCACGGCGCTTTGGTTGTTCTCGGTGAGATGCAGAATGTTCATACCTTCGCATTACATTCGTATCACTGGCGTACCATTCGTACATTCGTGTCGAGTTATATCACGATACTCGCGATTTTGCCCGGAATGTAGATGAACTTCTTCGGCTCCTCGCCGCCGAGCTCGACTTTCATTTTGGGGAGCGCGAGTACCCGCGCACGGACCTCGGCTTCCCCGAGGTCGAACGGAATCTCGATGCGATCGCGGACCTTGCCGTTCACCTGGATCACGACCGTCGCGGTCGTGGAGAAAAACTCGCGCGCATCCGCCTCCGGCCATTCGCTCCGGTGGATGCTCCCCTTCTGTTTCATACTCGCCCAGAGTTCCTCCGCAAGGTGCGGCGCGAACGGCGCGAGGAGTTGGAGGAAAACGAGCGCGTCGCTCTTCGAAACCGAAGCGCGCTTCTCCATAAATGCATTCAGGAGCACCATGAGCGCCGAGATCGCAGTATTGTACTGAAGTGCCTCCGTATCCTTTGTTATTTTCGCAATGGTCTGGTGCACCGCGCGCGAAAGCGCCCCATCGGTTTTTGCGGCGAACTTCAAGCCGTCGTAAAACTTCCAAACGCGCTCGAGGAACCGCGTGATGCCGCGAATGCCGGTATCGCTGAAACTCCCGCCCTGCTCGAGCGGGGCGAGGAACGCAAGATACATCCGGAGCGCGTCCGCGCCGTAGGCATTGAGGTAATCATCCGGGTTCACCACGTTCCCCTTGGACTTCGACATCTTCGCGCCGTCCTTCGTGATGATGCCGTGCGCGCGAAAACTCGTGAACGGCTCCTCAAAATGCGTAAGTCCCCAATCATGGAATACCATTCCCAAGAACCGCGCATAGAGGAGGTGCAATACCGAGTGCTCCACGCCGCCGATATACATGTTTACCGGCAGCCACTGCCGCATTCGTTTCGCGAATGCGGAATTTCCAATTTCCAATTTCCAATTTCCAACTGTCATCAAGTAACCAATGAAATACCAGGCCGAATCGAGGAACGTGTCCGTCACGTCGGTTTCGCGCCGCGCCCATGCCTTGCACCCCGGACACCGCACCCGGCTGAACGCCTTGCTCGCGGCAAGGGGCGAGGCCGCGGTGCCGGTCGGTCGGAACTCCTTGAGGAACGGGAGCTTCACCGGGAGGTCTCTGGCCGCAACCGCATACCACCCCGGCATATCGTCCCTCTCCCCTAACCTCCTGCCCCTGCACCCTTCGCAAAATATCATCGGGATCGGCGGACCCCAGTAGCGCTGGCGCGAGAGGAGCCAATCGCGGAGACGATACTGCACGACCTCGCGCCCGCGCACGAATTCGGTGATGGCGGCTTTCGCCTGCTCGGATGGCATGCCGTCGAATTTCCCCGAATGGGTGAGGATGCCCGCTCCCGTATACGCGCGCCCCTCGGCGAATCTCTGGAGTACGTAGCGATGCAGTGGATCCGTGATCGCGCGGCTCGCTTCGCTATTTTTCATCCAGCGCACGCTGAATTTTCCTCGCTCGACGTTATCCGGCGCGGGCTTCATCTGCTTGCGATCGATCAACTGGAAATGCAGCCCAACCGCTTCGATGCGCCGCGCGATACTCCCCTTCGCAACCGCAACATAGTGATGGTGGATACGCTCGGATGATGCGATGAATTTCATGCTCGTATATCCCGTTTCCTCCGCGATCTCGCGGCGCGCGGCATCAATCGGATCCTCGCCCCCTTCGATGCCGCCGCCGATGAGGAGCGTACCGCCCGCTTTCGCGCCCCAATCAAGGGTCAGCACCTCCCCGGTTTTCGGATCCTCGACGAACGCGACGATGCTCTTGCGGAATTCCTCGCCCTCCCGAGGGTCGCCGGTAACGGGTTCAATGACCGTAACCACGGGCAATTTGAACCTTCTCGCGAAATCAAGATCGCGCTGGTCGTGCGCCGGCACGGCCATGATGGCGCCGGTGCCCACGTTCCCGAGAACGTAGTCCGCGACCCAGACGGGAATAGGTTCATGCGTCGCCGGGTTGATCGCCGTGACGCCTTTCAGCTCAACGCCGGTCTTCTCACGACCTTCCGCAATGCGCTCGTCATCCGTTTTCGCCTTTGCTTTTTCAATGTACGTTTCCACTTCTGGCCAATTCGGGATGCGCGGTTTCAGCCGCCCGACAAGCGGGTGTTCGGGCCCGAGCACCATATAGGTCGCCCCGAAGAGCGTATCCGGACGAGTGGTGAATACCCTGATCCGCTCGAGGCACGCATCCAACACCATCGGCTCGACTTCGCCGCAGATATGTTCCTCCTCGGCCTTGAAATCCACGAGCCGACCGCCGACCGCGCGATACAATTCTAAAACACGATTCGGCGTGACGAACGAGTCACCGATGTCGCGGAGCACCGTGATGTCGCGCGCGTTCGCGCGGATCTTCATGAAGTCGAATTTCCAATCGAATCTCTTGGCGAACTCGCGATGCTCGTTCGGCCGCGGCGAGATGAACCCGGCCGCAAGAACGAGCTTCGCGATGGGGCGCTTCAGTTGCTCGGCGACTTTCAACGCAACCATCGTTCCGAGGCTATGACCGAGAAGAACGGTATGCTCGTCGAACGAGGCGTGCGTGACCACGTGCTCGACCTGCTCCATCACGTCCGGGTTTGCGGGGTTCGGAAGCGCCACCGCGGTCACGCGATGTCCGCGCCGCTCGAGCTCGGCCTTCAACCACGGAAAAAAATTCCGTTGTGGCGAACCTTGATACCCGTGCACGAAAACATAGTTCGCGCTCCCGGGAATATCAAAATCAATTTCCGCGCCCTCGGAGCGCCCAATCCAATTCCTCTGCGCGATCTTCACCTTCTCCGCCCAATCGATTTTCTCGAGATTGGTGAGCAGGCGCTCGGCGTAATCGGTAATCTTGAAGAACCACTGCTCCAGATCCTTCTTCTCCACCTTGGTCCCGCAGCGCTCGCACTCGCCCGCGATGACCTGCTCGTCCGCGAGCACGGTCTTGCAGGACGGGCACCAGTTCACCGCCGACTTCTTCCGATAGGCGAGGCCCTTGCGGAACATTTCGGCGAAGATCCACTGGGTCCATCGGTAGTAGTTCGGATCGTAGGTCTCGAGCCGTTCCTCCCAGGCGAAGCCGTTGCCGATGGCGCCGAGTTGGCGGTAGAAATTCTTTTCCGTGATCGCGGCGAGTTTCATCGGGTGGCGCTCGGTCTTCAAGGCGAAGTTCTCGGAATGGATGCCGAACCCGTCAAGCCCAATCGGCTCGAAGACATCGTGCCCCCGCATCCGCATGAACCGCCCGAAGATGTCCACGCCCGTGAACGTCCGCACCCCGCCGATGTGCAGCCCTTCGGCCGAAGGGTACGGGAACATCATCAAGAGGTAGTAGGGCCTTTTCGCGCGCTTGAAATCCGGCTCGTAGGTGCGAGCCGCAAGCCAGCGCTTCCGCCACTTCGCCTCGATGTTCTTGGGGTCGTACCTCATTGACTCTAAATGGAGAATAGTTTAAGAGTACAGAAGGATTCAGCTCATCGCAACAAACCCGAGTTGAGGAGGAAGGGATCATGGACTTGACGATCACGATTCGTATCCCCGACCGAAAGAGCGGCCGAATCGTCTCGGCACGGAAGATTCTCGGCGCAATTCGCAGGTGCCTGAGACAAGAGTTGTGGTGTCAATTCGAGACGACGAGGGTAGGCCATCATCTTCTGATCGTCCCGAAAGGTACAACAGAGGAGTGGGAGGAAAGAGCTTCGTACGGCTCGGGAGCTTGAAAAAACATCGATCGTACCACCGCCGCCCGGAACGAACCCGGGCGGCGCATTCTTATATTCCAAAAAGTTGCTTTGCGTTTGCGATGGTCATGGCAGCAACTTCGTCTCGACCAACTTCCTTCAATTCCGCAATTTTTTTCACCACCTCAACGATGTATGCGGGCTCGTTCCGCTTGCCGCGGTACGGGGCCGGCGCAACGTATGGCGCATCGGTTTCAAGAAGAATGCGATCGAGCGGCGTCTTGCGAACGACATCGTCGTATTCGCGGGCAAAGGTGACGACTCCGCCGAATCCGAGGAAAAATCCGAGTTCCATCAAGCGCTTGGCGTCGTTCCACGAGCCCGAAAAAAAATGAACCACACCCGCGGGCGCAGTGAGCAATGGACAGTGAGCAGTGAGCAAAATGACCAAATCCGTAAAGGCCCTGCGGCAGTGAATGACCAGCGGTTTCTTGACTTCCTTTGCAATTTCGATTTGTTTCAGAAAAACCTCTTTCTGAATATTTTTCGTGCTGTTCACCGTTCCCTGCTCACTATTCATTCGATAGTAATCCAGCCCGCACTCGCCGATCGCGACTACTTCGGGGTTTTGTGCCATCTCCAAAAATTTTTCATGCTCAAACCCCTCGCGATGGAGTTCCCGAAGCTCCATGGAATCGTGGTGCGAATTCTGACCGATGTGCCCGGGATGGAATCCGACCGTTGCCCACATACTGCCGGGATGTTTACGCGCGAGGTTCACGGCCGCTTCGGACGTTGAGAATTGCGTCCCCACGTTCACCATGCCCACGCCCGCGTCCCGCGCGCGCGAAACCACCGCATCGCGGTCGGCATCGTATGCGGAGAACTGGATATGCGCGTGAGAGTCAATGATGGTGACAGTTGACATGGGTATGGAATAGCGCACAATGGGAATACAGAAAGGAGGGGATAACGATCATCACGATGGCTCCTCATAACAGAGAGATTGTCGGTGTCTTGCATCTTGGGCGGCAACGGATTCGCATTACTCACAGCGGATGCATCCCGAAGGGGGAAAATACGGAAGTTGTTTTCCGGTGCGACGGAACGAACTCTCCCTGCTACTATTGTGGCCGCCCTCCGGTGCTGCAGCCTGGAGAGCTTCCCTACGTCAAGCCCGCACATCCGGTCGCCGCGCCCTAGAAACGGCACGGCCTGCGCCCTAGGCGCGGCGAGGGAACAGTCCCTCGCCGCGTTTTACTATTACCTCTCCGTCTTTCAAAGAAATCTGAGCACGGATGCGGCCGGTGGTCCCGGGAAGATACGGCTCGATGAGGTCGGCGACGGCGACCACCACGGCGCAGGCGTTCGCGAGCACAACGCGCAACTCCGCCTCATCTTCGATGGCCCAGGGTTTGGTCTCGTTCACGAACCGGTCGGCAACCCCGATGAGCCGCCAAATATCGGCAAGCGCCTCGTTGAACCGGAAGGAATCGGTCGCGCTCCGGACCGCTTCGCGGGTTTCGCGGGTCGCGGCGCGAATATCCTCGCGGAGCGATACCTCAACAAGCGGGATGGGACTCACTCGCTCGCCGAGCGTCGCAACGCGCGCGACCAAATTCCCGAGGCCGTTCGCCAGGTCGCCGTTGTAGCGCTCGACGAGTTTTTGCTCGCTGAAGTCGCCGTCCTCGAAGGCCGGGATCTCGCGGAGTAAATAGTAGCGAAGCGCGTCAGTGCCGTACTCCCCCGCGATCTCCTTCGGGACAATGATGTTCCCAAGCGTCTTCGATATTTTCTGTCCTTCCACGGTGATATAGCCGTGGACAAAAATTTTCTTCGGCAGCGGAAGGCCAGCCGAAAGCAGCATTGCCGGCCAATGGACCGCGTGGAACCGGGCGATACCTTTCCCGATGACATGCAGCACCATATCGCCATCGCGCCAGTAACGCCGGAATGGCTCGGCGTCATCGGCATACCCTAGCGCGTTGATATAATTCGTAAGCGCGTCGAACCAGACATACTGCACCTGGGAAGAGTCGCCCGGCACGGGGATCCCGAAACCGTGAGAGCGCGCACTCGACCGTGAGATGCTGAAATCCTGGAGTCCCTGGCGCACAAAGGAAAGGATCTCGTGGCGGCGGGTTTCGGGGATGATCTCGAGACGCCCGGACGCGATGAGGTCTTCAATCGCGTCCTGGTACTTCGAGAGGCGAAAAAAATAGTTCTCTTCTTCGACCGCCTCAAGTTTCGTATGCGGATGCTCCGGGCAACACCCATCGGCGAGGTCCTTCTCGGTTTTGAATTCCTCGCATCCGGGACAGTAGATGCCGCGATAGGATCGCTTATAGATATCGCCCGGATCGCACGCCTGCCAAAATTTTTTGGCGCCGCGAATGTGGCGCGGTTCGGTGGTACGGATGAAATCGTCCCAGGAAAGATCGAGGACCTCGCGGAGCTCGCGGAACGCCGCGGCGTTTCGCTCGATGAGATCCATCGGTTCCATGCCGCGTTCCCGCGCGGCGAGGAAATTTTTTAGCGCGTTCTCGTCGGTCCCGGTCACAAATCGAACGTCATCGCCGATGAGGCGGCGATGGCGGGCGACCACGTCCGCCTGCACGAGCTCCAGCCCGAAACCAAGATGCGGCTCTGCGTTCACGTAGGGAATTGCTGTCGTAATATAAAATGTTTTTTGCGTTTTGAAAGCCATGGAGATAGCTCGATTGTACCATGCCCCCGCGGGCCGGCGGGCGCAAACCGGACAAAGGCAGGCGGAGGCCTGCCCGGAACCCGGACGCATCGAACGGAACGGTTCAATGCTCCGCCGCTCCGCCCTCCGTAAAGAGACGGCGACGGCGATCGGTGTCCGTGAGGAACTCGACGAGGACCGAAGCAACGGGAACCGCGAGGAACATCCCCATCACGCCCCCGAGCTTTCCCCCGACGAGGAGCGCAATGATCACGAGGAGCGGATTGAGACCCACGGCCTGCCGCATCACCACCGGCACGAGGAGGTGCGACTCGAGCTGCTGGATGAGGAAGTACGCCACCGCAACGGTGAGGCCGAGTTCCGGCCCTTTGAGAAAGCCCAGGAACACGGCTGGAACCGCAGCGAGGATCGGCCCGATAATGGGGATGAGCTCGAAGATCGCCGCGATGAGCGCGAGGGAAAGGGCGTACTTAATGCCGAGGATGGAGAGCGCGAGGTACACGACAACGCCGATCGTAAACCCGAGCAGGAGCTGACCCCGGAGCCAGCGGCCCAGTTTCGCATGCGTCCGCATCCAGAGGTCGATCACATAACCCTCATCGCGAAGCGGCGTAACGAGGCGCAGGAAGTGCTCGATGCCCTTTTCCTGGCTCGCGAGGTAGAACGAGACCACGACGAGGACGACGCCCGAGAAGATGCCGCCGAACACGGTGAAAAATATGTCAATCGCGCCCGACCCGACGCTCCGGAGATCAACCGGCGGATTCAGGATAATGCTCTCGGCGTTCTCCGAGAAAAACGAAAAGAACGGAAGGTCTTGAAAGGACCGCAACTCCTGGAGGAGAATGCGCTGGTAGCGCGGCACCGATTGGAGAAAACTGTTGACCTCATCAACGAGCGGCGGAACCACGAGATAGAGCGCCCCGACGATGACGGCAATGGCGATGACGTAGATCAGGAGCACCGCGACGATGCGCGGTACGCGGAAACGAGCGAACCACCGCACCCCGGGCTCGATGCCCGAAGCGATGACGACCGCGAAGAGCAGCGCAACTACGATCTGGGAAAGGTAAACCAGCGCCGCGACAACGGCGATGACGATTGCGGCGCGAATGAACGAGCCGTAGGTGATGTCAACAGTGGTGCGGTTCGGAGCTTCCGGCATGGGAAACGGAGTTAGGAGAACCCTTCGAGAACGGCATGCGGATCGCCGGCTTCGGGCTCGGGCCCAAGAATAGCCGCGTTCAAGCGTTCGGGGCGAAAGAGCTCTTCGGCAACAGCCGTGCAATCAGCCGCGGTAACTTGGTCAATCCTAGCAAAAACCTCATCCGTTGTCAGGGGCTTCGCCGTGAGCATCTCCTCGCCCCCGACGTGGCTCGCCACGGCGTTCGACGTCTCGAGTTCCATCAGCATCCGCCCTTTGATGTAGTCCTTGGTGCGGCCAAGTTCCTCGGTGGAAACCGGTTTCTCGCGGATGCGGCGGTATTCCCCGAGGATCGCCTGGACCGTCGCCGGAATACGGTCATGGGTTACGCCCGCATACGACAAAAAATAACCGCGATTCGAGTAGTTCTCCGACGTGGTGAATACCGTGTAGGCGAGGCCGAGCTCCTCGCGGATGCGCACGAACATGCGCGAGCTCCATCCGCCGCCGAGAATCGTCCCGAGGATGTCGGCGGCGTAGCGCTTCGGGTGGAACGCGTCGTAGCCGCGGAATCCAACGAGAAGATGCGTCTGGTCAATGGCTCGCTTCTCCCCGCGGAACTGGGGCTCGGTCTGCATTTCAGCCACGGAGGGCTTCTGGCGGGGCTTCCCGGTCCGAACATCACCGAAGAGCTCCCCCACCCGCCCGACGCCTTTTCGCTCATCAAAGTTCCCCGCGATAACCACCGCGGTGTTCTCCGCAACATACTGATGGATGAAATACTCGAGGAAATCCTTCCGACCAAGACCGCGAATAACCCCTTCGGTTCCGATGACCTCCCGCCCCGCGGGCTGATCGCCCCAGAGGAGCGATTCCCAAAGCTGCCAGATGTACGAGGTTGGCTCGTCGCGGCGCATGTGCATCTCCTCGATGACCACCTGTTTTTCCTTTTCGATCTCCGCTTCGGGGAGGAGCGAATGCTTGTAGATGTCGGCGAGGAGGTCAAGGCAACGGTCGAGATACGGCGCGCCCGCCTTGACGAAGTAACCCGTGGTCTCGTGCGTCGTAAACGCATTCGAGAGGGAACCCATCGCGTCGAGCTCCTGCGAGATGGCGAGGTGGTTCGGCCGCTTATGGGTACCCTTGAAGAACATGTGCTCGAGGAAATGCGAAATGCCGCCGATAGGGGCGGGTTCGTTATCGGAGCCGGTTCCGCACATCACGAATACGGTCACGGTGTTCGTGCCCTGCATGGGCGCCGTCAGGATGCGGAGGCCGTTCGGGAGGGTGAGTTTTTTGAACATGTAAAGGAACTACCGCGCGGGGAACGCGGTGAGTTTTTCGTGGAGGCACTGATCGAGTTCCAACACAGGAACGCGTTCCTGCTTCATCGAATCGCGATCACGCACGGTGACAGTGTCATCCTCAAGTGTTTGGAAATCAACCGTGACGCACCACGGGGTGCCGATTTCGTCCTGACTGTAATAACGCTTGCCGATGTTGCCGCGGTCATCCCAGGCAACGGGAAAATGCTTTTTCAGGCCGCGGTATATCCCCTCGGCCTTTTTCACCAAATCCGGTTTGTTCCGCAATAGCGGGAAAACCGCAACGGTATACGGCGCGAGTTTTGGATGCAGTTTCAGCACCACGCGATCGTCTTCCTCGTGATAGGCGTCGAGCAGGAGATACATAAGCGTCCGCTCAACGCCCACCGATGTTTCAATCACCCAGGGAATAAAACGCTCGTTTGTTTCGGCGTCAAAATAGCTCAGGTCCTGGCCACTGAATTTTGCGTGACGCGCGAGATCCCAGTCGCCCCGATGGTGGATGCCTTCCGCTTCCTTCCATCCGAACGGCGTTTCATACTCAATGTCGCAGGCCGCACGAGCATAGTGCGCTCTTTCATCCGGCCCATGCTCCCGGAAGCGAAGTTTATTGGGATTGAAACCGAGTAAAAGGTACCACTTCATCCGTTCCTGCTTCCAGAAGTCAAACGCGGCCATGGCTTCCGTCTCATCCGGCCGGACATACCACTGCAACTCCATCTGCTCAAATTCGCGCATGCGGTAGGTGAAGTTCCCCGGGGTGATTTCGTTGCGAAAGGCCTTGCCAATCTGCGCAACGCCGAACGGGATCTTCGGATGCAGGGAATCAAGAATGTTTTTGAAATTCACGTGCACCCCCTGCGTAATTTCGCCGCGGAGATACACGCTTGTTTTTGCTCCTTCCACCGCTCCGAGTTTTGCCTCGACCAGAAGATTAAACTGTTTTGGCTCGGTCCAGCTCGCTTCCTCGCCCGCTGCGCGATGCGCCACTTCGTGCGCTTTGATTTCCTCGTCCTGATCCGCGCGCAACCGCTCATGGCACACCTTGCACTCCACCAAGGGATCGCTGAACGCCGCGGTGTGCCCCGATGCTTCCCACACTTTCGGATTCATCACAATCGAGGCCTCGAAGCCAAAAATATTCTCGCGCCGTCGCACCATGAAATCCCACCAGGCCTGTTTGTAATTGAACTTGAGCTCCGAACCCAATGGGCCGTAATCCCAGATCCCGGCTAACCCGCCGTAAATTTCAGATCCGGGGAAAATAAAACCCCTGCGCTTCGCGAGCGATACGATTTTTTCCATTCTATGTTCGTGTTCGCTCATGGTGTGCGCACTCTCCCCTGCCCCCGAATCCTCGCTACGGAACCACCTTCCATTCGGCGCCAACGCTCCGGATGTCGGTCCGAAGATCGGTCGTGATATCGTCCGCCGTCGCCGAAAGATTGAAGTCGGTGAACACGTCGCGGCCGGTCGCGCTGATGCCCTGGAGAAGTTTCGGCGCGCTGCCGGTCTGGTTCTCGGCCGGGATGAGCCCAACCTGGATGACTGCGGCGAGCGGCGCGCGGAGGATGCCGGTCGCGGCCGGGAGGTCGCGGATTTTCCAGGAGATCTCTTCGGTCGCGGGATTGAATGTTACGACGCCGAGATCCGTCGCAACGCGATTCTCCCAGGCGACGCCGCCGGGAAGCGCGGCGCGCACCTCGACGTCGCGAATGTCGTTGGCGCCGCTCGTCACTTGGAGGTAAAGCGTATAGGTGGTCTTGGCGCGGACCTTGGGCGGAAGCGGGCCCTGGTTCGGGAACGGAGAATCATAGTACGCCGAACGCGCAAGAACGCCAAGGGTGGAAGCAATCTTGTATTGCGTCGTATCCTGGGAGCGAAGCGAAACCCCCTGGTACTCCGCGGGGGGGCTCGCGCTGTCAATGGTCGCCGTAACCGGGAAGGTAAAATTTTTGTCGGAGAATACGCTGATGGGAAGAGATGACTTCATGGTGAACGAGAACCCGAGCGTCCCGTCGCCGCCCGAGGGAATTTCCTTCATACGCGATTCGGAGGTTGGCGTCCAGGTGATTGCTTTTTTCGGAACATCGTAGAACCCGCGCTCGGCGCGAATGCTGCGGAGATCCACGAGTTGCTCGGGAAAGGAAAACGTAATGGTTACGTTCTGGACCTTGGCGGGAAGGTTATTGCGGAAGTAAATCGTACCCTTCACCTGCGCGCCCGGGGCAATGCTCCCCGACCGGGCGCCATTCAAGGTCGCCTGCGCGAGGAGGAAGGGCGACGAAATAATCGGACTCGTCTGACTCTCGGCAACAAGCACCCAGCGTTTCGAAGACGGTTCGTAGGAGCCGAGGCGCAGACGGAAGGTCTTCGCCTCTTCCGGTTCCCCGGAGATCTTTCCCCTGAGCGTGATTTTCTCAGAACGGCCCGTTTCCAGATCGCGGAGCGGCCAAATATAGTCATCGCCGGCAAGGGGTTTCGGATCCGCGCTCTTGAAATCGAATCCGGACGGGAACTCGATGCCGAGCGACATATCGGCAAGCGGCAGCGTGAGCTCGGAATCCACGCCGACGCTCAGCGTCACGTCCTGGCCGGAGCTCAAGCGTTCGGGAACTTCCATATTGATAGCAATGGGTACGCGGGCGATGCGGACGGTCACGTCTGCCTGGCGCGTGAGCTGGGACGCAATGTTTTCGGGCTGATACACGAGGAGACCCGTCACGGTGTGCGACTGCCCCTCAACGCCGAGGATGCGTACGCGCACCTCTTTCTCGGCGCGTCCCCCGGCGGGGATATCATCGAGCATCACCTTCATGCGAGGCGGGTTGAGGCCGATGCGGGGATTTTCGTCGGTAATGGTGCCCACCGAAAAATTCAGCGTGACGGAAGGGTTCTGGAGCAGAACGCGGCCGCGATTCACGACGGCGATTTTGAACACTGCCGGCTCGCCGGCGATGACCTCTCCGGGTCCGGCGAGCGAGAACGAAACGTCGGAAGCAAGGAGGAAGAGCGTGTATCCGAGGTACGCCCCCCCGGCGAGGAGGAGCGTACTGATGATAAACGCCGCGACGGCGATACGGCGGCGGCGGCGCTTCTTCGACGCGGAGGAGATGTCCGCGGCCAGAGCCGGCGTTCCGTTGCCGTTCTTTCCCCAGGAGAGCGGGAGCGGCTTCCCGCGATCGGGCAACCCGAGGGGGAGGTCGTCCTCCGGCGGGCGGGTCGGTTCTTCGAATTTTCGCTGGTAGATCGCCTCGCGGAGCTTGTCCAATCGCGCCATAGACCCATTATAGCGCGGTATCGGTGACGCGCACATACTCGGGGATTTCGACCGCGCCACGGAGATGCCGCATCATTTCCTGGAGTTCGTCGAAGAGCGCGTCGTCCTGCAGCGGGACACGCGCGGCATCACCCGCATTCCGAGCGCCGAGCGCGAGGAGCATCCCCGAACGCCCCCCTTCCCGCGAGTCGGCGTCCGGAAAAAGCCCGAGAAACGAGAGTAGCCGCACCGTGAACCAAATGGAAAGGCGGCGCACGGCGGCGGCGTTCGGGGCTTCATCAATCGCGGCGAGAAGCTCCTGGAGCATGGCGAAGAACAGCGCGGCGTCATCGCCGTCCTCGAAAAAATTTCGGTCCACCGCGGCGAGCACAAACGCGAGCGCGCGGTTCTTCACAAGCGAATTCCGTGTGCCGGGAAACAGCGCCCGGGCCCGGGCGGTCGTGAGCCGATACCCGTTCCTACCGGTCACGAAGGAAATATCCGAAATGAAACCGGGCTCGAGATGCCCCTGGAGCTTTGCGCCGTGCTTGCGCGCGCCCTGGGCGAGGAGGCGAGTCCTGCCGGAAATCGGCGTGAACGCCGTAACCAGGCAGTCCGCCTCGCCCCATGCGTCCTTCCGAAGTATCAGCGCCGGCGCGTGGTACATGCGCGTCTTATGCCTTGCGAATGCCGATCCAGAGCGAAGCGCCGTCAAGCGTAACGTCGCGCTCCGCGAGAACCTTCCGCTTCCCGCCGACCGAGACGTCTCCTGCGCCAACTTCTCGTTCCAGAAACGCGCGTGCGCTCCCGATGAGCGCCGTGAGCGCCGCGTCGCCATCCACCTGCACATGAATTTTTTCAACCGGTCGGAAACCCGCATCGCGGCGCATCTCCTGGATGTTACGGATAAGTTCGCGCAGAAGCCCCTCACGGCGCAATTCCGGCGTAACCGTGGCATCGAGCTCGATTTCGCTTTTCTGTTTCGGGTCAACAACGATCTGCTTCACATTCACTTCATCCTTCAATAACTCGAGTACCTCATCGGGAACTTTGAACTTTAAACTTCTCACTTTTAATTTCCCAAGCGGTTGCCTCACCCTGATCCCCACTTTCGCCCGCTCGGACAAAGCGAACGCCGCAATGCGCCGCACCTCGGCCATCGCTTCCCGCAGCCCTGTTTTTTGTTTTTTGTTTTTTGTTCCTTGCGCCCGCGGCCATTCCCGCAGATGCACGCTCTCCTCTTGCAATCCGAGCTTCTTTTTCAACTCTTGATACACCGCCTCGGCGAGGAACGGGGTGAACGGCGCCATCAACTCCGCGAGCGTGAGGAGCGCATGCGCCGTCACCGCGGCCGCCTCGTCTTTCTCCTTTCCCGACTCCGGTTTCTGGAAGCGGCGCCGCGACCGGCGGAGGTACCAGTTCGAGAAGTCATCCGCGATGAATGTTTCGATCAGACGCGCCGCGCCGACAATATCGTAGGCATCGAGCCGATCGGTTACGCCGCGCGTAAGCTCGTCGAGCCGCGCCATCGCCCACTGGTCCAACACACTTCGTGAATTATGAATTATGAATTTATAATTTATGATTTTTTCAACGTAGGTATCAAACAACACGAAGCTGTTCCACAATGTGGCGAGCGGCCCGCGGAGCTTGAGTATGAGATCCTTTTCGTCGAAGCGCTTCGGGTCGCCCGGCCCGTTGATGGTGAAGAAATACCAGCGGATCGCATCCGCGCCGTATTTCCCGATCATGTCCTCTGGATCAACGATATTCCCTTTGGACTTCGACATTTTCTGTCCTTCTTTATCGAGCACGTGTCCCAGAGAAATTACATTCTTATACGGCGCCTCGCGTCCGAGTGCGGTTGCAACAGCAAGCAGGGTATAAAACCACCCTCTTGTTTGATCAATCGCTTCGCAAATATAGTCCGCCGGAAACGGCAACGCTGTTTCTTGTTTCCTGTTTCTTGTTTCTTTCCCTTCGTCAAAGGCGAAAGGAAAATGGTACTGCGCAAACGGCATCCCCCCCGAATCGAACCACACATCGCACACCTCCGGCACGCGGCGCATGGCGCCCCTACACCTTGGACATTCCAATTCCAATTCATCCACGAACGGCCGATGGAGGTTCACGTCACCGGTCTCATCGCGGGGCAGGTTGAGCCACGTAACATCGCGAAATCCAGCAGGTTCAACGAACATAGTGTGCCGCGGATGCCTATCAACAATTTCTTCGTTATTGAGTCCCTGCCCGATCCCCGAAAGCAGCCAGATCGGATCATTATGGCTCACCAGTAAAATCGTTTTCCCTTCATACTCTTTCTCGAGTCGCCTCATAAGGCGTGCAACGCGCCGCTTCACGTCATTGAGATTCTCTCCGCCCATCGGCGCTTTTGTGAAATAATCAATGGGCGCGCTGCAGAGTTGATGATACCCGGCTACCGGTTTTCCGCTCAATATCCCAAAATTGGTCTCACTGAGCTCATCGGCAATTTTGGCTTCTATGCCTAATGCCCTTCCTGAAATTTCAGCGCTTTCCTTCGCCCGGAGAATCGGGGACGAGAAAATGAGATCAATTTTTTTGTCTTTTAACTTCTTCGCCGCATTTTCAATTTCTTTTTTCCCTTTTTCGGTGAGCGGATACGAATCGTGTTCGCTTGATACAATCCCCAGCATCATGGCTTCCGACTCTCCGTGTCGCAGCACAAGATAGGTATTTTCCGACGGCCCGGCATGTTCTGACAATTCCTCAAGCGACCCAATCACTTCATGATGTTTGCATTTCTCGCAGACCCACACTGGAAGTGGGGTCCCCCAGAAGCGTTCGCGCGAGAACGCCCAGTCGCGTGCTTCTTTGAGGAACTCGCCAAAGCGCCCCTGCTTGATGTGCTCCGGCACCCAGTTGATCTCCTCGTTGTTCCGAACGAGGTCATTTCGCAAAGAAGACACCTTCACCCACCATGCTTCCCGCGCGTAATAAAGAAGCGGCATCTCGCAACGCCAGCAGAACGGGTACTCATGCTCATATTGCTCCTCGCGGAAGAGCAATCCTCCCTCCCTCAGCGATTGAATGATTTTCTCTTCCGTTTCCGCATCCTTCACGGGGAGCCCGGCCAACCCCCCGCCGAGCGTTCTGATGAAGCGGCCGGTCTCGTCCACGGTGTGGAACGTCGGCAATCCGACCTTCTTGCCCAAACGATAGTCGTCATCGCCGTACATCACCGCGGTGTGCACGACCCCGCTTCCCTCCTCCATGGTCACGAAATCCGCCGCGTAGACGCGGTGCGATGCGTCGGACGCGAGTTCCCTGACCGGGAACAACGGCTCGTAGCGGAGACCGACGATCTCTTTCCCCTTGAATGTATCAATATCATCAAGCATGAGGGAGCTTCGATATTCGGGCGGAAACTTCGATTCCTCGACCATGGCGCGGAAGCGTTTCTGTCCCATGATGACCCATTGCTTCTTCGCCTCCGGATCCGGGATGCAGACGTAGTCCTCATCGGGGTTGATAGCGAGCGCGACGTTCCCGGGGAGCGTCCAGGGCGTCGTGGTCCAGGAAAGGATGCTCGTATTCGCCCAGCGCTTCTCGTCCGACTTCACGCGGAAACGGATCCAGACCGATCGGTCTTTGACGGCCTTGTAGCCAAGCCCGAGCTCGTGGGTGGAAAGCGCGGTCTCGCAGCGCGTACACCACGGCACTACCTTGAAATCGCGGTAAAGGAGTTTCTTTTTTGAGAATTCCTTGATGGCCCACCAGAGCGATTCGATGTACGGGGTCTCGTAGGTAATGTAGGGATGCTCGAGATCAAGCCAGAAGCCGATGCGCTTCGTGAAGCGATCCCATTCTTCTTTGTATCGCCACACCGACTCGCGGCACTTCGCGTTGAACTTTCCAATGCCGAATTTCTCAATTTCTTTTTTGGACTTCAACCCGAGCTCCTTTTCCACCTGTATCTCCACCGGGAGCCCATGGGTGTCCCATCCGGCTTTCCGCTCAACGTAAAACCCCCGCATGGTTTTGTAGCGCGGGATGCAATCCTTGAACGCGCGCGCCTCAAAGTGATGGATCCCGGGACTGCCGTTCGCCGTCGGCGGCCCCTCGTAAAACACGAACGGCTTCCCTCCTTTTGTTTTGAGAAGGGTCTTCTGGAAAGTATCGTGGTCCTCCCAGAATTTGAGAACTCCTTCCTCGCGTTTCGGGAGGTCTAGTTGCCGACTGTCGTTACGTTTCGTTATATTCATAACTCTTACCGGGTAGGCATACAGGAACTTCACATCTCCTCCGGCGTCTGGATGCCGAGGAGGTTGAGACCGCGGGAAAGCGTGAGCGCGACGAGCGCCACGAGCGCGATGCGGATGCTTCGCGTTCCCGCATCGGGCTCCTGTGAAACCGGATGCGAGTGGTAGAACTCGTTCGCGAGCTGGGCGATGCTGAAAAGATAGTTCGCAAGATGACTCGGCGCGTAGTCAACGAGCGCGTCTTCGAGCGCCTCCGGCAATCGGAGCGCTGCGACGAATAGCCGATGCTCAAGCCCGTCCATCTCTATGTTCTCTATTTTCTCTATGTTCTTTATATTCTCCGCATTCTCGGCGCCCACTTTCCTCAAAATGCTCTTCAGCCGCGCATGGGCGTACTGGAGGTAC
>Ga0209541_10005618_pt1 | contig 21801 bp, 19 predicted proteins | sample RifCSPlowO2_01_FD_184027 | JGI IMG/M metagenome (GOLD analysis project Ga0209541, IMG submission 184027) | Groundwater microbial communities from Rifle, Colorado - Rifle CSP2_plank lowO2_0.1 (SPAdes) (version 2) | ecosystem: Environmental > Aquatic > Deep subsurface > Groundwater | place...
TGTAAGAATATTTTTCCTCCATCCATGCTGGGAAATTCTACTAAATCTTCGCTTCCACCAGAAGTAAGTATGGTGGTACCCACAGCTTGGTAAGCAGTAAGAGTGATAAGAGGTAAAGAAATAGTAGCTTGCACTGGATGTTGAGCAAGGTAAAGTGTATCTTGGAATTTTAATGCAACTCTTCTTCCTGCGATCATGGTTTTTATAAAATCATCATAGGTCAAATTATTGGTTCTAGAGAGATCTTTTACTTCAAACATAGATACCTGTTTCTGACCATTTTTGTATTCATACAAGAAAGTATAATCATTTCCTCTCAAAGGAATAGGTATCACTCTTAATTCATTATCCCTTAAAGTGGCTAAAGTATTATCATCTTTACAAATCAAAACTTGTTGAGTATCAGCATCAAGATCTTGACGACAAATACTAAAAACACCTAACTCTTGTGATAAACTAATGCCGCCCATTACCGGTGGCGGTACCATAACCACCACATTCTGTGGAGTATTTTTAGTAAAAGGTACTTCAAAATCAGCACTCAAATTAGCTTCTACCACATATGCTGCAGGCGCTTCTCCTGGCTCTAAAGAAGAAATGACCATCGATCCACCAGTCATAGTTACTACGATAGTTCTTCCTCCCATCACATGAAAGAGATATTGTGCCGTGCCTGCATAAGGTTCAGCAATGTAGACAGTTCCCACAGGTATATGAGTCAATTGTAAATTAGCGGGATCAAATAAAGTTTGACCAGTAGGGTACGATAAGAGATAATATTCTCCGGCTAATTTAATCATCAGGCGTTGTCCAGCAAGAAGATTAGCTGCAAAAACACCTGAAGGGTATGTTGTTGGAGCACGAGAAACATCCGAAGTTAGTATAATATGTACTGTTTTTGGTTGACCTTCTAATGGAGCATCGTAAATAAGTGTCTGCGTTCCTATTTGAAATGGTTTGCTATTGATTGATTTTAATAATAACGTGGAATTAATTACTTTAGTGAGAGCCCCGCCTGCTCCGTAACAAATGCTTGCTTGCTGTAATATGACTTCAGTGCCACGATCACAAACAGTGATACCGTTTTCAAAAGGAGCGGCACTTACTATGGACATTAACAAAATTACCATTCCCAAGAATATTATTATTTTTTTCATTTTAATTGGTAGTAATTATTTGATTTAAACCGTCTCCTTTCTTAGCGGTAATTTCATATTTTTCGCTGGCGTTTAATTGGAATGATAATTCAACATTACAAGATGGATCATCAAGGTCTATATTGGTATCATAATCATCATCTAAATCATTATTACAATTGGTTTCTACGATGGAAATGATATTATCACCATTACAAGTTATTTTAATGTTGGGATCCACTATTGGACTTAAACTCAAAGAAGCACAATCACGCCAAGTAATTCCATCACAAATAAAATTATGAGTCTGCATTTTATACATCCAGTCAACAGTACAAAGGTGTTGACATTTACCAGCACTATCGGCGATGTAAATTTGTTGAATTTCAGCTTCAGTTAAAGCACGATTGTAGACGGTGAATTCATCAATGAGACCGTTGAAGAAATGTTTGCTTAATGGATCATTACTACCTCCCGGACCAGCCCAATTTCCGCTTCCGCCGGGCCAATTAATGTCCCATACCCCACCCAAATTATATACATATCCTTTATCATTATTAGGTACCCCTAAATTATTATAGGAGCGTTGAACAAAAGGATCTCCAGCTCTTCCTAGTGATCCTTTTAATTGACCATCTAAAAATACTTTTTCAGTAATACCGTCATAAGTAACCGCAAGATAGTGAGGAACATTATCCACCACATTATCATCCAAAGTTATTGGAACAGCTTGAGCAACTAAGGATTGTACATTTCCCCAGAACATTTGCACTCGTAATTTTCCATCTAAACCTATGTAAATGGCAGGAACATATCCCCGCAATACATCATTGTATTCAAATCCATTTTGTCCTAAAATGATCCCGTTAGATGAAGTTTTGAACCATAGTTCTACTGAGAAAGGAGTACGGGAGATACCATTCCAACGATCATCATTAGGATTAGTATCATTTCTAACCAGGTCATCATGCCCAAAAGGATAATAAAACACATTTCGATCTTGAAATTTCTGAACCATAGCTACAGAATCAACACCATTAAACTTGAAAGCTTTACCTACTTTTCCAGATTCATAAGCTAAATTAAATGGTTCAATCAAATCCCTCTCTGTTGGCAATTGACTTTGAACATTATCCTCCCCTCTCCACCATCCCACTACACCAGAGGGAACAGGAGCACATACTGCCGGTTCTTCTCCGACTTTCCCCACCACTTTATCTGGTGCAAAATAAATTAATGTTCCTACTAAAAGTATCAATACTATGACTGCTAATGAGGTTAAAATGACTGCTTTCTGCGCTTCTGTATGACGAACCTCATGATTAACAATAAAACTACTTCTACTTTTCACCATCCTCTTTTTCTTCATCGAGGTAATTAAACTTTTTGCCTTTATAAATTTACCGCTGGTTGAAAGTTGGTTTCAGATCAGAATTCCTTTGCGAACTGCTTCTGCAACTATACTAGAATGCTTCTTCTTTTGTTCAAACTCGGCAGAGTTATGAAAAAATTAAAGGTTACCAAATGTAGTTTTAATTTCATCAACTTGTGTTAAATTCAAATTCCGGTTATAAACGTCAACATCTAAAATAAAAATCCCCCTCGCAGCAATCAAGTCACTACGTTTGTGGGTTGCCTATCGGCAACAGCTGCGGGATATTAAACCTAAGAAAAAAGTAAAAAAACGCCACAGGCCGGACTTTCCTAATCTCCTTGTTAAGGGAGATCTATTTGAACCGGCGATCCCAGAGGGACGAGATATCTGCGGAGAATTGATGCTCATAGATGGAATATTCCTTCTTGCATCAACGCATAGCAATCTCGCGCAATACCAGGTTATGCGACTGTGGCGTAAGGTCAAGTCGCGATCAGAAAGCTTTTTCTTTCTGAGTATGCCCAAAGCAAAGCAACGACTTTGCTTGGGCGCCAAAAGTCTTTCTTGACTTTTGTGCGCGACTGTGACGTAAAGTTCATTTCATTTATATTACTTTTAAATGTTTCGGGTATTTAGAACTAGAATTAAAACTTTATCAAAACTAAACTAAAAAAATAATACAAAAAATTTATTCCGGTACATCCACAGCCGAATTCTGTCTATGAATTTTCGCAAAGTAAGGAACCGCTACAACATAATCTTCGCCAAATCCAGCAATATCTCCCTCAATTGCTTCACAGGTTTTACGTAGCTTGGAAATAGCTCTTTTCAACTCTACTAAATCCTTTTCTTTTAAAGGCCTAATGTTAATGAGAGCGATAGTGGTACCTTCCCGTAGAACATCAAGAACTTCTTTTATGTCTTCAAATTCTTCCATTACAAATGGACGAACAGTCACTTTACGTTTATCTTCCTTATTGCTAGAATTAGCAACTTCTACATAACTTTCCCCGCTCATCGACTCATCCTCAGCAGGTCTCGTAAACCTTTCCTTCAATTGCAAAAAAAAGTCCTTCATTTTTCCACACCCTCTCTCTTTGAATGTAATTTTTTATGTAATCGATATGACTCCCTTCTATATAAATGTTTTTATTGTGCAGTGTTCTATTTGAAATAGCTAGTTTACTTCGCTTTGCTTAAACTCAATTTGCTAATATTGGAATAGGCCTTGCGTATTCTTCTTTTTCTAGGTGTAAACTCAGCCACAGCACGAGGTAAACTAAATGTTCCCAAGATATTAATTTTAGCTTTCAGATGGTAGGTGATAATCCTATGCTCACGACCATCTAACTCTGCTATCAACCAAATTACTTTGGTCCCATGCATAGTTTGCTTTATTTCATGCGGTTTTAAAGTTCCTAACTCTAATCCTTTTTCTAAATTGGCAATAGCGGGAACTACATCCGTAATACTAACATTTTGGATGGGCTTGCTGGATTTATTTTTTACATTGAGAGTTATTTTGATATCAGAAAGTTCACTTTCATCACCACTCTTTACAGTGTGGGAATGCTTGGTCATTACAATAGGAGATTTAGCATACCAGTAGAAGATTAAGAATAATAATACCGCCACTAACAAATATAATCCCAGACGATAATTAATGACTTCCATCACTATTTTTGCTTCACCAGCTTTAAGACTCAAATCCCACACCAAAAATCTCTGCGAATTTTCTTTTACCAATCTACTTTCTCCTTGAGAAAAAACAGATTCCAAAAAAGTTACCGGAGTTTTAACTTCTTGAGTGCTCAACACATTTCCAGGATTTACTACTGTTAATTGCTTGAATTTTTTTAAGTACAACTGGGTTTCTGTTAAATCAGAAGTGAAAGGCAAGTGATTGATTAATATCTCAATTTTTTTCTCTACTACTTTTACCGGCTGATTTTCTTTCTCAAAAGTGAAAAAGACAATATATTTCTTTGGTTCCTGATAAGGACTAGCTACCAAAACTAAATCTATAATCTTTCTTTCGAAAGGCGGAAGAGAAATATCTACCTCTTTATTGAAGCCGGGTAGATCACTTTGTACTGTAAGTTTCAAATTACTTAGATCCAAAGGATTACGATTTTCTAAAAATAATTTTGCTGAAACAGGAATAGTAGGATTTATTTTCTCGTCCATATCTATAGTTGCAGTAATACTAGGCAAGTAACTTGCCGGAGAATCTGGAGCTAAGTACATTTTCATTTGAACTGTTTGTCTTTCTCCTTGATCACTCTCTACGGTTAAAGGGATATTATAAATTCCTGGAGCAAAAGCTTCCAATGGTTTTACTGAAATGATGATATTAGTCTCATGGCGAGCACCTAACTCTACTATTTTGTTACGTAAAGGAGTAGGGTGAACATTCCATCCTTGTCCGTCCATTAGTGAGTATAAAGTATAACGCTGAGTTATATCAGCATTATTTCCGAGAGAGATATTATACTTAGCCTCATTTCCAAAAGTGATTTGATTGTAGATAGAATTTACAATGATACTAGAATCAGGAAGAGCAACCGCGGAAAAAATGGAAATGATTAATGTAACCACAACCGCTAAAATAAATTTGTTTTGCACTTTCACTCAACCTCTTAGTAGTTTCTTAAAGACAATACTACTATTTAAAGCCTTCGATTTTCAGTACGTATTAAGTCTACCACCAAAATGCTTGCCCGACCAAGAAGTTTAGGGTGGCGAAAATATTAAACTCAACATCTAATAACTGTCCAATTCACATAAACATTTTTGCCACCTTAGACAGCCAGGAAAACACTCTTCTCTTTGGGACTTAATAGGTACAATTTTCAAGAAGGATCATTGGTAAAATATACCGCGCTTCATGAAATGATAGGGTTATCTTATTGAATGAATAACGGCAGGCCGCCGGCTCTATCGCTTTTAAATCATGTTTAATAGAAGAAATACCATACTTGTTTAATAGAAGAAAGCGAACAATAATTTTGTGCATAGCAGTCGTAGTTCAGAGTCGGCCTCTTGGCCAGGCCGTCATTCATTTAGTAGACTTAATCTAATGAAAGAAACATTTATATACTCCATTCTTTTAATTGAAAACATAAAAGGAGGCAATTAGGTTGGTTGAACAAACAAGTTTTAGGGCTGTCATAGTGTTCCTGGATAAATTAGGAGTATACGATGTAGTCTTACCTTTTCTATTGGTCTTCACTATCGTTTTTGCCATTTTTGAGAAAACTAAGATTCTAGGTGTTGAAAAGTATGATGGAAAAGAATACACCAAAAAGAATCTTAATGCCATGACTGCGTTCGTCATTGCTTTTTTCGTTATTGCTTCAACTCGTTTAGTTGCCATTATCAGTGAAGTTATGTCCAATGCCGTGTTATTATTAATCTTGGGAGTTTCATTCTTATTATTGGTAGGAGTTTTCTTTGGAGACAAAGAGTTTACTTTAGAAAAATTCCCCGGCTGGATTAAGTTAATGATGGTTATAATGTTCATTGGCATCGTGCTTATTTTCCTTAATGCTTTAGATTGGCTTCAATACATCTGGAAACTGATTAATAATTTCGGAGCAGATTGGGCTACTTCCGTCATCTTTTTCATCGTTATCTTAGCATTCATTTATTATATTGTGGCAGATAACAAGCCCAAAGAATCAAAGAAGGAAAGTAAAGAGAAATAAGGAGGCTAAACAATGGTAGGCTTAGGTTATACTTCATGGATAAATGTACTTCAACAATATGGAGTATTAGATTTTCTTCTACCATTTTTGTTAGTATTCACCATCATTTATGCCATTTTAAGTAAAACGAAGATCCTGGGTGGAGAAGAAAAAAAACAATTCAATATCATTGTTGCGTTAGTATTAGCGTTATTATTCGTCGTACCACACATGTTAGGAACATATCCTTTGGGTTATGATCCAGTAGCAGTATTGAATGCCACTCTTCCCAGCATCTCTTTAGTTGCTGTTGCTGCTATAATGCTTTTATTGCTTATGGGTGTATTTGGAACTGATTTTTCAAAGGCAGCCGCTCCATTCATTGCTGTAATTGCCATCTTATTTGTAATTTACATCTTTGGAGCATCATTAAGTATATGGAGAGGACCATATGATATCTTCTATTGGTGGACTACCGATGTTACGGAGCTTTTAATTGTACTAATAGTCTTTGGATTAATTGTATATTTCATCACTAAAGAACCAACTAAAACCAGCGGAAATAGGGTAGTGGAAAGTTTTGGAAAATTGTTTGAGAAAAAAATGTAACTATGGCAACCTTCCTCGATATCGGGTTACTGCAATCGTTTAGCATCATTTTCCCAGTATTGATAGTTTTTGCACTGGTTTTTGCCATTCTATCCAAAACCAAAGCAGTGGGAGATTCTCCCGGGATTAATGCCATTATTGCCGTAGCTGCAGCGTTTCTGGTTCTTCTTTCTAAGACTGCAGTACAATTGATCAATTTTATGGTTCCTTGGTTTACTATCGCTTTAGTATTTTTCATCCTGTTGATTTTGATCTTCCAGGTAATGGGAGCTAAAGAAGTTGATATACACAAAGCACTTACAGCAGATAGCACTATCTCTTGGGCCATTATTGGGATTGCCATAGTTATTATGGTCGCCGGGTTTGCCAGCATAGCCGGACAAACCTTAACTGATGCTGCTTTTACATCAGGCACAGGCTCAACTACTACCATCGATGCTTCAGGGGTAGCAACCAGTAATTTTAATCAGAATCTGTATAGTACTCTTTTTAATCCAAAAGTGTTGGGAATGATTGTTCTATTTGGAATTGCCATCTTTGCCGTGGCTTTGTTAACAGGATCAACGAAGTAGTACTTTTAACTAAAATGTCAAAGAAAACCGACCACTGTTGGTGAATAGACCAGCGGCACAAGAAATCAAGCAAGGACTTGGATTTCTGTGCAGAAATGCGGATAGTTGTCGCATTTCTTGCATGCTCGCTTCGCTCGGATCTGTTTTCTGACCCTACTAATCCCAACAAAGTACTATTAAAGGTTCACCACTCGTGAACACACGAGTGGAATTAGCAGATTAAAAAAACAATATGCAGTAAAAAGATAGAAAACCAAAACCTATTTCTTCATCCTTCCCGTAAGCGAAGACAATTCTTTCACATTATCCACAAACTCAGGAATGACATCTTTAAAAACTTTACCTACTGCAGCTAATTCTGTTCCTACATCTCTCATTCTAGCATCATAATCATCCAACTTGCCTAAGACTCCCTGATGTAATAATTTAAAATCTTCTTTTAACCTATCAACATCATTCTGTAATTTCTGCTGATTGGTTTCAATACGTCCTTTCCATTCAACTATTTTTTTAACTTCGGCAATTAATTCATCCCATTTTTGATCGATTAAACTCTCAGTAATTTCCTCAATGCGATCATAAATATTACTATCTGGACTAGCCGAAGCATTTGATGTTGATGATGGAGCAGGATACGATCCCGAAGTAGGATATTGCTGCGATGAGGGATACTGGGGTTGTGGTGAAGGATAAGGTTGCTGTGCAAATGCAGGACCAGTTTCTTCATAATTCAACTCAGATGCAGGTTGAGAACCGCCTGATTGAGATAAAGCCATCTGCACATCACGAGCATTATAACCCTGCTGAGTTAATTCTGTAATTATCAAATTATCAGTCAATCCCTGCTGGCGCAATTGCGACGCCTGAGAAACTAGATCTGGAGTTGGTACCATTTATCTATCACCTTTTTTGTTAGAGATACTCTGTTCTTTTTTATTCTTTTCTACTAAAGTGCGAGTATTTGAAGTAGAAGGGATCATAACCTGCGCGTCAGATTTCTGGATAACTGCAGAAGGAATATTCATTTTTTCCATCCTAGCTTGAATTGCTCTATCTAAATCCCTCTGCGTAACAAAATTCATCGGATTCCAAAATTCTAAATATTTTTTAATGACTTGAACTTCTTCTACTGCAACAGTACGTTGTAATTCTTTGATAATTAGGTCCATCTTTTCCAACATTTTATTTTGATTACGTTTCAATTCGAGGATGTCATCGTTAACAGTTTTAAGATCTTTTTTGGTATTACTTTGTTTTTTAATGAAATCATTCTTGATCAAATCCACTTCCCTAAGGAGATTATTTACTTTACTCTCTAGTCCTTTGACCCACACATACAATTTAGCGGGGTCGAAACCACTTGGCGGCTGAGCCGGAGTATTGCTAGGCATAAGCTTATTTAAGAGGGAAGAGGTAATAAAGTTATGTGAGTATCCAAAAGTAGTCATTTAGGTAAAATTTATAAATTCACCCCTTTAGTAAAAACTATGTCTGTATCTATTTTAACTACAAAAGACCAGTACAAAGGAACAGCCACCTTCGCTGTGTTATATGATGAAATGACTTTTATTTTAAATTACAGAGCTCCACCTATTTTAGTTAATCACACTTATCCCCTCCTAAGATCAGGGATGCAAATATTAGATTTAGGTGTAGGAACTGGATTAATAGCTGAAGAAATAGCTAAAAGAGAATTAGAAGTGGTTATTGATGGAGTGGATCAGTCCGAACATATGCTGGAAAAAGCCAGAGACAAAGGCCGCTATCGTCATTTAGTAAAAGCAGACGTAACCAAATTACGAGAAACTCTACTTCCAGAAGAAGAATATGATGCAGTAATAAGCTGCGGAGTGTATGGAGATTATGTTAATCCAAAATATTTGGTACAAGCAATAGAATTAGTAAGAAATCAAGGAATAATAGCCTTAGCCGGAAGAAGTAAATTTCAAAGAACACTTACCCTCAGAAAACTAACTGAAATTGGAATTGAAGTGTTAATTAATGAAATGGGGTATGCCTATAACTCCCAAGGGTTATCAACGGTGAATTATAATTATTGGGTTGGTATGAAAACGATGTCGAAGTAATGTCTATTATTAGCACATTAGCTATATGGGAAAAATAATTATTTCAAAGTCAATTCCAGTAAAAACACCCAAGCATAAATTCGCGATTCTTGTTGGAAAATATTCACTTTGCCTTCCTGATTCAATTTCCAATACTCCGCAGCGTTATCTTCTACAAATTCTTTAACCGGGCTCTCATCCAGGGCCACAATCCGAGCAATATAATTTGCCATTATTTTTGACATAGTCTGGCGATAATTGCTGACGGAATAAACCATAATTAACAAGCGTGAGTTTTGGTGCATATATTCTTGAGCTATATCTAATAGTTCCAGCATTTGAGCATTACCTTCTTCCCCGCCGGAAATGGTGAATGCCAATTCTTCTCCAATTACAGATCTATAGGCTAAGGGGATAATTTCTTGAGGTAAATTGGCGATAATCAAGTCATATTTTCCTTTGAATTGAGAAAAGTAATTCCCCACACTAAAATCGACGCTTACACCATTTCTACCAGCATTATCCTCAGCCAGAGCAATTGCTTTATCGCTAATATCAGTTGCGCTAACTCTGGTGCCTGGAACCGAAGCAGCCGCAATGGCAAAAATTCCCGTTCCCGTACCAATATCAATAACTCTTTCTTCGGGATGCACTACTAAATGATCTAAAAGAAATAAACCGTGAGCAGATGGAGGAAAAACGAGAGGATCAAGCATGATTTCTAAAGATTGTTCCCGATAAGAACCATCCCGTGGCAATCCAGAGTGATACATATAAGTACGTAGTTCTGGTTGTGGTACAAAATGTTCTACTCTCACTTTCCCCGGAATATCGTCTAATGGCGTCATTACTATCAAATTAGAAAGGTAAGTATATCAAATTAACTGCATAATTATTTGACAAAAAGGAAATATTTAAATATAATAAGTAAAATAAATACAAAAATGAGCCGATTTGAACTAACTAAAAAAGATAGAGACATTCTGTTTGAACTAAGCTTGAATGCCCGAGCCACCATTACTATGATTGCTAAAAAGGTAAAATTGTCCAAACAAGTAGTCAGCTATCGGCTGGACTTACTGGAAAAAAACAAAGTGATTTTGGGATATTATGCTATAACTAACATTTACCTGCTAGGTAAAACTCACTACCGAGTATTTGTAAAATATCAAAACATGAGCTCGGAGAAAGAAAAAGAGTTTATGGGTTATCTAACCCACAACAATAACATAAACTGGAGTTCCTATTTTGAGGGAGATATGGACGCGGCATTTATTATTTGGGCCAATAATATTCGTAAATTTGAAGAAATATTTGATGACATCAACGAAAAATACGGGATCTATTTTCAGCAAAAATATTTTTCCATTGCAACGAAAATAGAATATCTAAAATACAAGTTTCTGAATAATACCAAAGACACCTCTTCATTAATATTTGGAGATGATTATTCAAACTTAGAATTAGATACCATGGATCAAAATCTTATTCAGGAATTAAACTTAAATGGCAGAGCCACTCTAGTTTATTTAGCCAACAAATATAATTCTTCAGCGAAAGTGATAAGAGAAAGAATCAACAAACTTCAGCAAAAGAAAATTATTTTAGGATATAATCTTAAACTGAATCATAACATATTGGGATATACACATAGAAAAGTTCTGCTCAAGCTGAATGATTGTTCAAAAGAAAAGATACAACAAATATCAACATACCTTAAAAATAATAAAAATGTAATTTATTTAGTAAAACCAATTGGCGATCAGGACTACGAATTTGAATTGATGACTGAATCTAATGAAGAGTTTCATCAAATAATCACAGAATTACGATCTAAATTTGCCCAGGACATTAAGAGTTATAATACTGTGATCCATTACTTCGAACCTAAATCCGGACAGTGGTGATAGAAGAAAAAACAGTATCTTTACGGGATCTAATAATACTGCATCCTCATAAAGTATTTAAACCGAGAAATAAACAAAGAGTAAATAAAAAGTAAATTAATAATAAGAAAGCAATCAACTAAAAGTGATGAATCATAGAAAGAGGAAGCAATAACAAAAAGATGGTGACAGATAAATCTTGTTTCGAATACGAAACCTATCATGAGGGAGAGAATAAAGTTCTCAAGATAAATACAGAGAAATGCACCTTTCCTCCCAGCATAGAATACAGCGAGGAATGCATGTCTAAAGTAATCGATCTTCTGCAAGAAAATAGGGGGATTACCACCATCATTCTTTCCCAATTGAGGGATTATGAATACGATTTCCCTCAAACCAAACTTCTGATCGAATTGGCAGCTATGTTCAAACGATTAAATAGAGATGAACGCGAAGCGTATTCTCAACTCATAACTAATCACGAATCTGAAAGATACATCCGATCCAGTTTTGCCCAATTCCAACTCATCCTTTCCAAACGATTGAAAGAAGATCCTTACGGTACTTTTCATCAACTGAAGAGATTAGAATCTAGGGAAAAAATAAAATTAGATGTTTTGGTTGATCCGCTACATGCTCATGCTCAAAAAATGTTTGTGCAGATGTTGAATGAAGTGATTCAAATAGTAGGCCAATTGCAAATAATTAAACAGCTCGATCCCCATGTTAAAGAGTATATTTTGGGAGAGAGAGGTATTTACAATAATATTTTCCATCCTATGACTCGTCCTGATTTTATGTACACTAAATTGATCACTGAATTTCCCGACGGAGAATTAGAAGAGAGTTATGAATTTACATCTGAGGAAGATACCTGTCAAGTCAATATCTTCACTTTTGATGATTCCATCAAAACTATGTATCATTTAATCCCTCCAGAATTTGTGTTTGAAGAAGAATTGTATGAATTATTAGATGATGCTAAGAGAATTATGTCCGAGCATAAGCCCACCAGAGAAGAATTTGTTGATCCGCAAAGAATGAGGGAAGTATTTTTTACTATTGGAAAAGATTTGCTTAATGATCTTATCCAACATCGAGGGATGAAATTGTCTGAAGAAAAAGTAAATCAATTAACTCAAGCTCTTCTTCGGTATACCGTAGGATTCGGATTAATAGAATTATTATTAGCTGATCCTAAGGTTCAGGACGTAAATATTAATTCACCTAATGGTGAGCTACCCATATTTATTGTCCACCAAGATTATGGGGACTGTTACACTAACATTTACCCCACTAAATTAGAAGTAGACAGTTGGGCTACTAAATTACGTTTAATCTCCGGCCGTCCTTTGGATGAAGCTAATCCCATTTTAGACACAGAATTAAAAGTTACCGGGTTTAGTTCCAGAGTAGCTGCGATTACCGCCCCATTAAATCCTAGTGGCATGGCTTTTTCTTTCCGTCGTCATAGAGATTACCCTTGGACTTTTCCATTATATATGCAGCCAAAAATAAAAATGATGAACGCTACCGCCGCAGGATTATTAAGTTTCCTCATTGATAATAGTGCCACAGTATTAGTTGCTGGAACCAGAAGCAGTGGAAAGACCAGTTTGTTAGGAAGCTTTCTGGTAGAGGTTTTACGCCGAACTAGAATAATTACTATTGAAGATACTTTCGAATTACCCCAAGAATCGCTGCGAGAAATGGGATATAATATAGAATCGTTGAAAGTTGCTTCAGCTTTGTCTGCACCCGGATCAGAAGTAGATGCGTCTGTGGGAATTAGATCAACCTTACGTTTAGGAGATTCGGCTTTATTTGTAGGAGAAGTTAGATCGAAAGAAGCAGTGGCGTTATTTGAAGCCATGCGTATTGGTGCTGCGGCAAATATCGTTGCCGGAACTATCCATGCTGACTCTGCGTATGGAGTGTATGATAGGGTAGTTAATGATATTGGTGTACCCAAAACTTCTTTCAAAGCTATTGACATCATTGTACTCACTAACCCGGTTATTTCAGGATTAAAGAAATTTAAAAGAGTCCTGCGAGTTACAGAAGTACGCAAAGAATGGGATGAAGATCCTTTGAAAGAAGGGGCTTTTGTGGATTTGATGATCTATAATGCTGCAACCGATCAGCTGGAATTAACTCCCGATTTAATGAATGGAAATTCTGAGATTTTGAAACACATGGCTGGAAGGATTAAAGAATTTGCGGGAAACTGGGATGCAGTGTGGGATAATATTAAACTACGCGCAGATGTAAAACAAGCCATAGTAGATCTATTTACTGAAACTCAGGACAGTTCCATATTAGAAGCAGATTTTGTAGTAAAAGCTAATGATCAATTCCATCTCATTTCAGATAGAGTCAAAGACAAAACTGGAAAATTGGACTCTGCTACAATCTTATTTGAGTATAAAGAATGGTTAAAGAAAGAACTGAAGAAGAGGAAGATGGAGTAAATCTTAAAAGTCGTTTTTTAAACTAATTGATGGAGAAAATAAAAAAAAATAATTAACTTATTCTTTAGTCAAATAGTAGATTAGGTATAAACCAGCTAAACCTACTAAAATATAGACGATTGTTTGCAAGATTGGTATCGAACCTAGCAACAAAGCAACTAAGTCTAGTTTGAATAAACCAACTAAACCCCAATTAACTGCGCCTACAATTACTAAAACAAAGGCAACCCAATCAAACCACATTTTTTCTGCCATATAAACCACCTCTAATTTAGGCATTATCTCTAGATTAATAAAAGTTGCGGTTGATAAAAAAAAACAGATAGGAATAAAAATCCCAATCGCAGCAGAGCTGTAGGGCATGACCCCATTTCTCAGGAATCAATAGAATTAACTCATTCATCTACTTTATCCACTTCTTCTTCAATTTCAAAAATTCATCATTCTCAATCGCTGCTCTAATCTCTTTCATTAGCTTATAGAAAAAATATAAATTATGATATGTCATCAAAGTATAAAATAATAATTCTTCCGCTTTGCATAAATGACGAATATAAGCTCGGGAAAAATTCTTACACACATTACAATCACAATGAGGATCAAGAGGATTTTTATCTTCTTTAAATGTTTCATTTGTTACTCTATAACGATATTTATTCTTCAATTTTCCCCCACTCTCTGGACCAATAAATACGTACCCCTCTCGAGCCAATCTAGTGGGTAGAACACAATCAAAAGTATCTAATCCCAATTCCACATACGTGAAAAGATCTTCCACTGCACCTATTCCCAGCAAATGTTTTGGTTTATTTTCAGGAAGAAATTTAACCGCGTGAGCTACTAATTTTCTACTTTCTTCTTTAGGATCACCAAATATACTACCTATGCCAATTCCATCAAAAGGAAGAGAGGCTACAAACTTAGCGCTTTCTTCTCGTAGTTTTTTGAATCGGCCACCTTGAACAATTCCATACAGTGCTTGAGATTTATTTTTGTTAAGTTTAGTGAATTCCTTCAGGCTACGTTCCTCCCAAGAATGAGTTCTAGCAAGGGATTTCGTAGTAGTTTCTTCATCTGCAGTAATAGCTAAACACTGATCGAAAGCGAAAATAATATCCGCGCCTAACGTACGTTGTATCTGCATAGATTTTTCCGGAGTGAAGATATGTTTACTGGCATCAATATGGGACTTAAACTCAACACAATCATCATTGACAGTACATAATCCTTTATTCAAACTCATAACTTGAAATCCGCCAGAATCGGTAAAAGTGGGTTTATTCCAACCCATAAATTTAGCTAGCCCGCCCTGTTTCTTTACTGTATCCGGACCTGGACGAAGATATAAATGGTACGTGTTGGAAAGAATAGCCTCAAATCCGATTTCATTGATTTGCTGGGGAGTAAGAGATTTCACTGTCGCTTGGGTAGCAACAGGAATAAAAGCAGGAGTATGAATAGTACCGTGAGGAGTTGAAATTATTCCTGTTCTTGCCAGAGATTTTTTGTCTTTATGGTTTATTTTGAAATTGAACATAGATATTCTAAACTACCTCTCCTTTTAAATATCTTTCACTACTTTTAAATAAAAGCACAGATTATTGGACAAGATGAATGGAAATGGAGATTTAGAAGATAAGTATTGTGTGTCCATAAAGGGAGAAGGAGTATCTACATCCCATCCTCATGACACCATGCCCGTCCTATTAGAAGCGGACCAAACCATGGCCCCCCTTCAAATTTTCGATTCCATAGATGAAGCTGTTGAAGCTGCCAGAATAGATCAAAGAGATCATCCAAAATGGGGTTATGAAGTTAGAAAGTATTTGGGAACCAATCTTTTAATGCCAGATATAATTAAGTACGGCAGATGGAAAATAGGGGTTGATATTTTAAGAATGGTTTGATAGTATCTATTTTTGAGTGATAAAGTATATAAATTAGTCTCTTTCTTAAACAGGAATGAGATTGGAAGACTTTCTTACCGGAAGTGGTTTTGTAGATCAAAAAAGTTTAGATAGAGCGTTAGAAACAGTATCTAAAGACCAAGAACTCACTTTAGGAGAAATTATCGTTCGTCAAAGAATAATTCCAATAGATAAATATTCTGAATTTTTAGATGTCTACATCGATTTTCTGGCTAATAATCTTGATGCAGTAGCACAAAGCAAAGGATTTATTGATTATTCTCTCGCTGCTAAAGTGGGAGCAGCGTATTGTAGAAAAAATCAAATATTCCCCCTTGAAAAAGTGGCTGCTCGAGGAAGCTTAGCTCTCAAAGTGATGGTTAAAGATAGAAATAACGTTGAAACGCTGGATCATGTTAAAAGAAGTTGTTCAACACTCCCACAGCCCCTTCCCACCAAAAACTTTCACCCCAAATTGTTGGACAAACTACTAGAACAATTAGAGCAAAATAAAGATGATAAAGATGATAAGATAGAATGGGAAATAGGAATTGCTGTTGAAAAAGATACAGTCAGTACAGAAGATAAAAGAATTGTTGAAGCGGTAAACAGGATTATAAAACATGGTGTGGAATACCGTGCTTCAGATATCCATCTTCGTATAGAACAGGGAAAAGCGGAAGTTCGATATCGAATCGATGGTGCTCTGGGTAGAACTCATTCTTTAAAACAAGAAGAATATGCCTCCATAGTTTCGAGAATCAAAATAATGTGTGGAATGGATATTGCAGAGAGAAGAATGCCCCAAGATGGGAAAATAAGATTAAACTATGGAACGCGAGGATCGTATGATATTCGAGTATCAACGCTGGCGCGACAATTTGGAGAAGGAGTAGTGATGAGACTCTTGAGTCAAAAAGCGTTAGAAGATACAACTCTGGATACTTTAGAAATGGAACCCGAAATTTTAAATCCTTTCCGGAAATCACTTCTGGCTACAAAAGGATTAATTTTAGTAACAGGTCCAACTGGTTCTGGAAAAACGACAACATTATATGCATCATTGAAAGAATTATTAGCAACTCGACCAGAAAAAAACATTGATACCGTTGAAGATCCCGTTGAATACACACTTAGAGGAGTAAATCAGTGTTCAGTAGATTATAAAATTAATAAAACTTTTGAAGTATGTCTGCGAGCCTTGCTTCGTCAAGATCCGGATAATATCATGGTGGGAGAAATGAGGGACTTGGAAACTGCAAAAATGGCGGTACGAGCAGCATTAACCGGCCATTTAGTTCTAAGCACTTTACACACAAATAGTACGGCAGAAACTATAACCAGATTAATGGATATGGGAATTGAGTCTTATTTAGTTGCACCAACATTGTTGGGTATTATGGGACAACGATTAGTACGAAGAATTTGTGATGGTTGTCGAGAAGAAACATTACCTCAAAATACAGAGTTATTTATTGCCGCAAGTTTAGACCCGATTGTATATCAAGGAACAGGATGTGGACAGTGTTTTAATACTGGCTATAATGGAAGAATTGGCCTTTATGAATATTTCCCTGTTGCACCAGCTTTTGCTCCAGATATTAGTTCAATGGAAGCCATAAAAAAATTGCAACAAAAACGAGGGGTTATTTCTTTTTTAAATTACGGCTTACGTAAAGTGACACAAGGACTTACCACTGAGGCAGAAGTATTAGAAAACACAGTAATATAACTAAGTTTGATAACTAAATTTAGGCTAGGCAGACCATATTTAGGCCTACTTACTCGCAATCTTTTTAAACCCGCCAAGATTGGTATCTTCTGAGCGATAGATGGAACCAGAATATAATGATTTAGTGCAAAAGTACAAAGATCGTATTAAGAAAGAATTCGGAGAAGCACCTCAAGAAGAGCCGCAAGTTACTTCTAAAGAATATTCAGAATTCAAGCAAGAGTTATATCCCACTCATTTAAGTGTTTACGAACAAGCATGTAATTTTTCTGAAAATCTGATTAAATTGAAGGTGAGCGGAAAAAGTGCCCAAGATATGCAAAAACATTTAGATATATGCCATCTTAATGTCTCTCCTTCAGGAGTTTTATCTTTTGCCGTTCTTGCTGCTTTAATTACTATAGTCCTTGGACCGTTATTAGCATTAGGCATTCCTCTAATCTTCGGAATTCAACCATTATTATTTTTCGTGGCTTTCTTTTTATTTGCAGGATTAATTATGATCCCTGCCTTCCAGAAAATTCCCGAGTTCATGGCCAACACTTGGAGAATGAAAGCATCCAATCAAATGGTGCAAAGCATTTTTTATATGGTCACGTATATGCGCCATACCTCCAACATTGAAAGAGCTATCGAATTCTCAGCCGATCATCTTGAACCGCCTTTAAGTTTGGATTTTAGAAAAATATTATGGGATGTAGAAACGGGAAAATATTCCACTATCAGAGATTCCGCCGAAGCGTACTTAACTGTATGGAAAGAGTGGGATCGAGAATTTGTGGAAGCATTCCATCTCTTGGAATCGTCTTTATTTGAATCTTCCGAAGAACGTAGACTCAGTCTTTTAGATAAAGCCTTGGATGTTATTCTCACCGGCACTTATGAAAATATGTTGCATTACGCCCATAATTTACAATCACCCATGACTATGTTAAACATGTTAGGGGTGGTCCTGCCTATTTTAGGATTAGTAATCCTACCTTTAGTAGTCAGTTTCATGAGCAGTGAAACCAGCCCTTTAGTCATGGCCACCTATATTTCCGTAATTTACAATATCAGTTTCCCAGTCGTAGTTTATTATTTAGGAAGAGTCATACTCACTAAACGTCCTGCGGGATACGGGGCAGTAGATATCGGAGAACAACCGGGAGTTAAAAAGTTTAGAAATGTAAACATCCCCATTGGCAATTATGAAATTAGTATCAACCCTTTATATTTTTGTATAGTCTTTTTTGCCGTTTGTGCCATCATCGGATTCAGTCCACTGATTTTACATCTTTTAGGTACCCCTGATTTTGCGTTAGATGCCAATGGCGCATTTAAGTTCATGGATTATGTCTGTCCGCCCGGTTTGCCAGGATGTGAAGAAATAGATAAAATTGGACCATATGGCATGATCGCTTCTATACTTTCATTATTAGTAATTATAGGATTAGGCTGCGCTATCGGAATATATTATTCGTTAAGATCAAAGAATGTCATAGCTATCAGACAAAAAACACGTGAATTAGAAGACGAATTTTCTTCAGCTTTGTTTCAATTAGGAAATAGATTAGGGGATGGAATACCGGCAGAAATAGCATTTGCTCGAGTCGCAGAAACCATGGAAGGAACTACTTCAGGAGAATTTTTTTCCGTAGTAGAAATGAACATAACTAAATTAGGAATGGGGTTAGAGGAAGCCATTTTCGATCGAAAAGTAGGTGCTCTAGTAAGTTTTCCATCCAAGATAATAGAATCTTCTATGAAAGTGTTAGTGGAAAGTATCAAAAAAGGACCACGAATTGCTGCTCAAGCTTTATTGTCCATGTCTCGATATATTAAAGAAATTCATCGAGTGGAAGAGCGATTGAAAGATTTAATGGCTGATGTGAGCGCATCGATGAATTCACAGATAAAATTCTTAACTCCCGCTATTGCTGGAATAGTTATTGGAATAACTTCTATGATATCCACCATACTTACTAGGTTAAGTTCACAACTAACCAGCTTTGCCACCAAAGGAGAACAAGTAAGTGGTTTTGCGGACATGATGACTATTTTTGGCATAGGCATACCTACTTTTCATTTTCAGATAGTGGTAGGTGTTTATATCGTTCAAATCGTATTTATTCTGACTATTCTCAGTAGTGGAATAGAAAACGGCGCAGATAAATTGGGTGAGAGATATGAATTAGGCAAGAATTTAGTTAACAGCACCTTGATGTATTGTTTCATTGCCGGAATAGTTATGGTTTTGTTCAACTTATTTGCTGCAAGTATATTGAAGACAACTTTAGCGGGATGAGGACATCAAAACCGGTTTCAGAAAAGAACTTTTTCTAATCCAATCCAACCAAAATCCTTATAAATAGATTACTCATTTTAACTTCAGTTGGGGTTGTAGCTCAACCTGGGAGAGCACTACGCTGAAGACGTAGTTGTCGAGGGAAGGTCATAAGTGATTCTTATACCTCTCGTATTCAAATCCCTCCAACCCCACCTTTTATATTTTTGATACTTCTAGAAATGTTTTCTTAAATCATTTATCCATTCACACCCACGATAATATCTTTGACGGAGAATGATAACTTGTATCGCCGCGCATACGCAACTCAAATATACGGCGATGATAATCATAGAATTTTTGTTTAGTCCCATATTTATGAGCAATGAGAGCATACTTATCCCACGCATCTTGATACTCTTTTATCGTTCTTTCACGGTGAGGTTGTGATCCTGTTTTTAGATAGGTATCAATCTCTTCAAAAATCCAAGGATTGCCTACTGCTGCTCGGGCAACCATAACTGCACTGCATCCCATATCCAACATTCTCTTGGCACTGGGACCATCTACCACCAAACCATTTCCCACAATAGGAATTCTGGCTTTCGCAATTATTTCTTGCAATGCTTTCCAATCCAAAGGAGCAGTAGATTTATCCGCAGCAGTTTTTGCATGAATCGTTACATAATTCAAACCAACGTCATTAGCAATGTCTATTACTCGAAGATACACTTTCTGCTGTTTTTCTTTATCGTTTAATCCCAATCTTATTTTTATTCCACAGGGGAGGGGAGATTCTTTCTTTAAAATAGTTAATAGCTCTTTCATTTTAGCCGTCCGTTTAAGCATAGCCGGCCCATTGCCACTATTGATAATATCGGGAGAAGGACAGCCAAAATTAAGATCTATGACTAAAATATTGGAAAAAACACCCCCTCTTGTTTCAATCCCCTCGCGAATAGTCTTCAAAGCTTTATGAAGAACTTCTGGTTTGCTGACTAACAATTGAAGTCCAGTCTTGACCGAAGGAGTATACGTATCTATCAGACTTAAAGACGCCTTATTCTTTTGGATTAGAGCTAAGGCCGGAATCATTTCAGTAAAGGTTAATGAAGCACCGTACTGATAACAAAGAGTTCTAAACCCTAGGTCAGAGACACTTTCCATAGGAGAAAGCCATAATTTACCAAAAGGAAATTTACCCATAGTGTATCAAAAGATAGATTGGTTTATACAATTTGTTATTTTGCACGCTGAACAATTGTATGACATTGGTATAAGTTAAAAAATTCTGATTATCTACCGCTTTACTTTTGCTAGTATCGGCTGATAATCTGATCCTTTTCCGACCACTTGTTTTCCTTCTGCTTTAGATCTTTTGATAAAAAAGTAATCTAATCGGGGAGGAAAATGAAACTCTCGAGTTGAAAATAAATTGTGAAAGCCCTGTTCTTCGAGTAACTTTAGTCCACTTTCAAAATAAGAGCCAAACAAAGTATTAAAATCACCACCAATAATTACCATGTCATCTTTATTTTTCTCAATTATTTGGAGTAGAAATTCTAATTGTCGTTTTCTTCCTTGCGGAGCAGAAATGTTTTCCAGATGAAGATTGTATAGGCCAATTGTTTGATTTTGTTTGTTCTTTTTCTTCTGTTTGGGAGAGAACGACGTAATCTGCGCATACAGTGCTACTCTTTTCAGTAGATGATTTTTCCCTAAAGTTGGCTTAGTGACTGAGGGAAGAGAATACATTTCAACTTTGGTAAAAGGATATCGAGAAAGTATGAGCTGGCCAGCACTCTTAAAATTATAAAATGGAGATTGGTTTTTAACTTGATGCAAAGGTGCATAGCACTTATGAAAATTGTGGAACAGTTCATCTTCCCAGAAGGAAGAAGAATAGTACACTGGCGCATCTTGAATGAAAATCATAGGGGGAGAGTAGGTATTAAAGATATCCAAAAGAGAATTTTTTATTTCTTTAGGAGTCAAAGAAAACCGCCCACCACTGGTGCAGGAAATGAAGCAAGGACTTCATTTCAGCACAGAAATGTGATATTCTTCACATTTCTTGTGATCGCCTGCGGGCTCA
>Ga0209541_10005619_pt1 | contig 21800 bp, 20 predicted proteins | sample RifCSPlowO2_01_FD_184027 | JGI IMG/M metagenome (GOLD analysis project Ga0209541, IMG submission 184027) | Groundwater microbial communities from Rifle, Colorado - Rifle CSP2_plank lowO2_0.1 (SPAdes) (version 2) | ecosystem: Environmental > Aquatic > Deep subsurface > Groundwater | place...
AACCCCCTATTTCATTTTTCGATCATCTTCTGCGCTGCCTTGTGGTCTGCTGCGACATTAACATCACGGAAATGGATTTTGTTCTCGTTCAGGTATTCCTTCGCCTTGTGGCGCCACGGGCATGTTGGTGTGCTATATACTGTGACTTTTGGCATTTGATTTTACACCCTTTGTTTGTTTTAGAATCCGGCTTTGGCGTTTAATCAGTTTTCGCTTCTATTTGCCGCCCAGCACCATTGACAGCAGCGCCATCCTTATCGGTATTCCGTTGTGGGCCTGCTCAAAATAGATGCTTTGCGGCGCCTTGTCAAGCTGCGGGTTTATTTCGTCTATCCTGGGCAACGGATGAAGTATTTTCAGCTCGGGCTTGGTGTGCTTGAGGAATGACGGGTCCAAATGGTAGATTCCTTTTACATGGTGGTATTCTTCGGGGTTCAAAAATCTCTCCTTCTGGATTCTTGTGACATACAGGACATCAAGGTTCCTGCTTACCTTCAGCAAATCTTCCTCTTCATAGTATTTTATCTTTTTCCTGTCGAGTTCCTTTAGGTATTCTTCTGGCATTCTCAAAGACTTGTGCGAGATAAAGTAGAATGTTGGGTTGAAATGTGCAAGTGCAACAGCCAGCGAGTGTACTGTCCTGCCGTATTTCAGGTCGCCAAGGAAGCCAATCGTCAGGTTGTCAAGCCTGCCGCAGCTTTTTCTTATCGTGAAAAGGTCTGTGAACGTCTGGGTTGGGTGCTCATGCGCCCCGTCCCCGGCGTTTATGACGGGGTTTTTGCAGATATCGGCAGCTTTCTTTGCGCTTCCGATTTCAGGATGCCTTATCGCTATTACATCGCAGTAGCCGTCAATTATCCTCATCGTGTCTTCAAATGTCTCTCCCTTCGCTATTGAAGTCATCGATGGCTCAGAGAACCCTATGACGCTTCCGCCAAGCCTGTGCATGGATGATTCAAAGCTGAGCCTTGTCCTTGTGGACGGCTCGAAGAATAGTGCGGCCATGACTCTCCCGTGCAGCAGGGAAGCGTACTGACTCCTGTTCTTTTCAATCTCTGCTGCTTTCTCAAGCACTTCAAGTATTTCTTCTCTTGAGAAATCCCTTATTGAGACTACGTCCCGGTTAAGCCACCCCATCAAAAATAGTTGAATTGGGCGGCCAATTTATAAATTTATTGCCAGCTGGCAAAATCGGCAGGTTTTTTTGACGCACACTTTATGGCTTCCTTAATCTGGCAGGTATTGAGATTGCTCCAGTAGATGTGCCATTTTTTGATTTTCTGCATCCCGGAGCACAACTTCAGGTACCATTCATTTATGTGGTTATCCGGCCTTGCCCTCCAGAACGCTTTCCCGCACGAGTTCATGATGCCCGTTATCATGTCGCGGGCCAGCCCCTCGCCCTGCACTTCAGGAAGCACGGCAAGCTTGTCAATGTAGCTAAGCCCGTTCAGCTTTTTTACTATTGCAGCTGCCAGGTACCTTTCCTCAACGAAGAATGTGGCGTTTTCCTTCCTGGAGGTTTCAAAGTAGCTGTCGCCAAGCTTCCTGCCAAAGCTTTCCTCAAGTAGTCGCTTCAGCTTTTCCTTGTCCACTTCGTCGCTGCCCAGCTTGTATATCTTCGGGCCTTTCTTCACGAAAGTGCCGCTTCCCTTTATGGTGAAAAGCTCTGTCAAAAGGCCGTTTGGCGGCACAATCTCAACGCGGAGCTTCCAATCAGCCGAGGCAATGGCTCCTGCCGCAGTTTTCAGCACGCCTTTGTATTCTGCGGCTGCTGTTTTGCTTATGCTGGCATATTCGTTTGGCAGGTTTATGTAGCTTAACAGCTCGCCTTTCCGCGTCCTAACGCCGCCTTGCCTGTTTAGTATTACGAGTTTCCCTGGCTTTATTTCCTTGAGAAGCTGGTTGAGGGTTTCAGCATGGTTTTCCGTAACTATTGCGGGAATGGTGCCCCTGCTTATGAGCTCTTTTGCCTTTTCAGATATGCTTCTGGCGTTTGCTTTTCCGCTGAATATCCCTGTGATTATCGGCTGGCATTTACCACCGTTTGCCCATATGTCCGATACCAGTTGCTTGCCGAGGGCGCCTGTAGCATCATGGATGACTGTTGGGTTCAGTCCAAGGCTTGAGAGGTAAGCAAGGGCGAAGGCAACATCCCTCTCATTGGCTGCCAGCGTTTGCGAGTCTATCGACACGAGTGCAAACCTGTGCGGCTCCACGCTTTTGAAGAGCTTGAGGTACATCTCGGCCTCCTTTTTTGCGCCGATGTTCCGGAGGTACTCCAGTATTGCATCAGCCTTTATCATTGGAACTTCTTCCCGATTGCCTGGTAGGCATCCCTGAATGGCACGCCTTTTTTCACAAGTTCGTAAGCATCATTTGTCGCGAAAAGCTCTGGCGTCATCGCTTCCCTGCATTTTTTTCCGTCAAACTTTAAGTTTGCCATCACCAGGGACATCACGTTGACCGTTTCCAGCGTTGTTTCAATCCCGTTTATTAACGGCTCTTTTGTCAGCTGGAAATCCCGGTTGTAGCCGCTTGGAAGGTTTGCCGCAATGGCAGTAACGGCAGCAACGCATCCGGCCATGATGCCATAACGCCCTCTGGCCAGTTCAAGCACGTCATAATTCCTTTTCTGCGGCATGATGCTGCTCCCTGTGAGGAATTTCTGCGGTAGTGAGATGAATCCGAATTCGGAAGTCGAAAACAGCATCAAATCCGTTGCCAGTTTGTTAATGTCAAGCATGAGCTGCTGCAATGTTTGCAGGGCCAGCAGCTCAAACTTCCCCCTGCTGTTCTGCACATAGGCCGTTTCCTGAACTTTTGCAAATCCAAGCAACATGGCGGTCATCCTCCTGTCTGCTTCAATCGGCAGGCCGTAGCCAGCCCCGCTTCCCAGCGGGTTTTGGCTGAGTATTTCTTTCACGGCAGAGATTAGTTTCATGTCATCCGCTATCGCTGCCGTGAATGCCGAGCACCACATTGCAACGGAGGATGGCATGGCCTTCTGCATGTGCGTGTACCCTGGCAACGGGACGTTTTCGTTTTTTTTCGCAACTGCAAAGATTTCATTTTGCAGTTTTTTCGCTGCCGCGGCTGTTTCAGATAACTTGTCCAGCATGTAAAGCCTCAGCGCTGCCGCAACCTGGTCGTTCCTTGACCTTGCCGTGTGTATCTTCTTGCCGGCTTCGCCGCATGCTTTCACTAGGTAGTTCTCGATTGCAGTGTGGCAGTCCTCATCACTTTGGCTTATTCCAAACTCCCCTTTTTCAGCGGCTGCCGTGATTTCGTCAAGCGCCTTTTTTATTTTCGTCAATTCACTGCCGCTTAAAATCCCGGTTTTGGCGAGCATTTTCGCATGCGCCGTGCTGGCAATGGCGTCATATTTCGCCAGCTTCAGGTCAAGGATGCAATCATTTCCGACAGTGAACCTCTCAATTGCCTTGTCAGCTTCATATCCCTTGTCCCAGAGCTTTGTCATCGTGCCATCTTGCCTTCCACCTGCTTCGCCAGTTTCATTTGCAGGCTGTAAAGCTCGATGAAGCCTGCGCTTGCATTCTGGTTGAAGCTCATGTCCTTCATGAATGTTGCAAGCCTGCTGTCGTAAAGCGCGTAAGGCGCATCCACTGCCACGGCTTCGGCCTGTCCCTTGAAGAGCCTGACTGTCACTGTTCCCGTAACTTTGGTGTTGACAGAATCGTTGAATGCATTTATGTCATCCATCAGTGGCTCAAACCACAGTGCACCGTAGCAAAGGTACGCCCATTTTGTGTCCAGTATTGCTTTCATCTCGTTCTCAAGCCTCGTTGAGACATATTTCTCAAGGTTGCGGTGCGCAACTATGATTGTGTGTGCGCCTGGCATTTCGTATACCCCGCGCACCTTCAGCCCCATTATCCTGTCTTCAATGTGCGTTAAAATGCCAACGCCATGCCTTCCCCCAATCTTGTTCAGCGCCATTATCAGGCCAGCAAGCTTCATCTTCTTGTCGTTGAGGGCAACAGGCACTCCGTTTTCAAAGGCAAGCTTTACCATCTCTGCCTCGTTTGGCGCATTCTCCGGAGAGGTGTACGTTGTCAGGAACTTCTTGAAGTCTGGCACCTGCGCAGGGTCTTCTATCTCCCCGGATTCCCAGGTCATTCCCCACATGTTGTCATCAACGCTGTACGGGAAGTCTTTTTTGGCCGGGACAGGTATCCCGTGCTTTTCAGCATACTCTATTTCCTCATCCCTTCCCATGCTCCACTCCCTGACCGGGGCTATCACCTTGATGTCCGGCTTTAGCGTCAATGCAGCCGCCTCTATCCTCACCTGGTCGTTTCCCTTGCCAGTGCAGCCGTGGGCGATTGAGTCAGCCCCCTCCTTCTCTGCAACCTCTATCGCCAGCTTTGCCATCAGGAACCGGCTCACCGTGCTTATATGGTAGTCTCCTTGGTATGAGCCGTTCGCCTTTATCAGCTTGGAGAGATATCCGTCTGCAAACTCATCCCTTGCATCTATCACATACGCCTTGATAGCCCCGAACTTGAGCGCCTTCTTCCTTATGGCATCAAGGTCATCTCCCTGCTGCCCCAGGTCAAGCGTGAGCGTTACGACCTCTGCGCCGTATTCATCCTGCAGCCATTTCAACATGCAGCTGGTGTCCAACCCGCCTGAGTAAAGCAGGACCACTTTCTTGACTTTCCCTTTTTCTGCCTCATAGCTTGCGACTTTCGTGTATTGTTTCATCCGTTCATCACCTTTGCAATCTCACAAATGTTCCATAATTAACGAGATTCGCTATTACATCAAAGGTTGAGTAACGGTACGCCTTTAATAAGCTTATTGCCCCATCCCCGACAAAAATAAACAAAAATGTCCTAAACAAAACATTTATATCGTCCAGGTAGCAGCAACTGCAGCAATGAACATAGCAAAAACGACCGGAAGCTACATTGAAAATCACCCTAGCGTCAAGGACTGCGTGAGGCAGCGGCTGGTCAACTATTCGCACCTGGCCAGGCGGATAATCAGGGAATGTGGCATGAAAAGCAGCGATTTTGATGCCGTGCTGATAGCGTGCCGCCGTTTTTACTGGAAGCTCTCCAAGTCGGCCGTGGAGGAAGTGAAAATAACGGGCATCCTGTCAAAGAGCCGTCTGGAAGTCAGGAACAGGATTGCGGTGGCTGTCCTTTACAAGGATGTCCTTCCCGAGGACATGATTGAAGTTGAACGGTATGCCAAGCGGCACCGGGAGGCCTTTTTTGCCATTGAGGGCTCCGCTGCAATCACCCTCGTCATTTCGGAAGAGCTTCTTGGCAGGGTGAAGGCCGCTTTCGGGTCAGGAGTGAAAAGGTGCTGGACCGGCCTGGCGCTCGTGATAATCCTGAGCCCCGAAGGGGTTCAGGATGCAACCCCTGGCTTCCTGTCATTCCTCACCGGGAAGATAAGCCAGGAAGGGATTAACATCCTTGAGATAATGAGCTGCTGGTCCGAGACCCTGTTCGTGGTTGCCGAGGCAAACATCGCGAAGGTGCTGGATGCCTTGAAGTCCCAATAGCCATTTTTTGCTGTTGTGTTATTTCTTTTGAGTGGTTAAATTAGAAAGGTTTAAATAGTTGAGTTGCATCCCTTTTTGTTTATGGTGAAGTTCCTTGAGTTGCTTGTGAGGGAGCTTAATCCTGTGCATGATTTTGACAGGGTGAGGCGTTCAAATAGTTTTACTCCTGACTTTATAGAGAATTATGCGTCCGAGTTTGTGAACCTGGGTTATTTCGCGCTTAATACTGTTAAGCACTTTGTGCGCGGGGGTGTTGCTGGGGCTGGGTTGGGATATGTTGCTGGTCAACTGATTGGTGCAGATGCAAATCAAAGCACCCATTTAGGTCTTGTTTTCGGAAGCGGTTTTGATGTTGCCCAATACTTTTATCGGTTCGCTTTTTGCAATGCCGTGCATCCCGTTGGGAGAGGCGTTACCGATGTGATTCGCAGCATTCGGCATCATTTTTCTGATAGCAAGGACTGATGTGCGCTTGCAGTCTGGCGAGCTTCTATCTGGTCCATGTTGCCGCAAATCTTTTTAAACGGGGACTGTTGCCCTTTCTGCCGCATGGCTGGCGAGGATGCTGTCAGGGAGAAGCTAGAAAAGGGCTACATGAGGGCCCATGCTGTTATTGAGATAGTCGGCTCTCCAAAGGAGCACGTTGAGGACACCCTGCGGCTGGTTCTTAAGAAGCTTCGTGAGGAGAAGGGCGTTGACATTGTTGGCGGGAAGGTTCACGAGCCAAGGGCCCAGGGCGCTTTTTTCAGCACGTTTGCCGAGCTTGACATTCTAATCAGGGACTTTTCAACCCTGGCTGGCGTGTGCTTCAACTACCTGCCTTCATCTGTTGAGGTCCTTGAGCCTTCCAGCTTCAAGCTTGCCCCTGCCGAGCTTGCGGGACTCTTCAACGACCTTCTGGGGCGGCTTCATGAGATGGACCTGCGCCTTAAGAATACAAATGCCGCCAACATACTTCTTGATGGGAACCTCGGGAATCTTCTGAAGAACTTCGTGCTCATGCTCCTGGGCTCAGGCAGCAGGACGCTTGGTGACTTGTCAAAGGCGGTTGGCATCGCTGAGCAGCCGCTTGAGCCGTTCCTTGCGCGGTTTGCAAGTGAGGGGCTCATACGGAAGGAAGGCCACCACTACACAAGCGTTGTCAAAAGGTAAAATTTTAATAGCAGCAAAGCCGGTTCTGCCTGCATGTCTGAAAATGCCAGGCCTGATTTGAAAAAGCAGCTTGAGGCTGCCCTGTTCGCTTCAGGCAGGAAGATGTCTGTTGAGGAGCTTGCGCGGCTGTGCCGAACTACCAATTCATCAGTGCAGGAGCAGTTGCAGCAGCTGAAGGTGGAATACGAGGCAAAGGATTCATCCCTTTTGCTTATTGATGAGGCGGACGGTTGGAAGCTCAGCGTGAGGGAGCAGTACAGCTCTGTCGTCCAGAAGATAGTTGCCGACACGGAGCTCACGAAGACAGTCATAGAGACACTTGCAGTTATAGCCTGGAAAGCCCCAATCCTGCAGTCTGGCGTCATCAAGGTGCGGACAAATAAGGCCTACGACCACATTGCGGCGCTTGAAAAGGCCGGTTTCATCGTGAGGGAAAAGAAGGGCCGCTCCAAGCTGATAAAGCTTACCGAGCGCTTCTTCAGGTACTTTGACATAAGGGACCAGCAGGAGGTCCGGGAAAAATTTGGCGGCGTCTCAGTGCAGCTGCCATTGCAGGCGGCAGTTCAGCCGCAGGGTGATGCAGCAAAGCCTGTTCAGGGTGCCGATGATGTTCCTTCTTGAGTGCCCAAGGTGCCATAAAAGGATGAAATACGCGCCCGTTGGCGGAGTAAGTGATTTGTCCGGGAAGAAAAAGGCGTGCGTTTACTGCAACCTTTCGTTTGGCGTGCAGAAAGCGGTTGTGCGCCCTGTTTAACGGGCTTTTTTGTATTCAACCAGCCTGGCCAGCATTCGCGCTTCCCTGATGCTGACACTGGCTTGTTCCAGCTCAGCCTGGACTATTTGGGTGAGGTTCCAGTGGTGTTCAGGCTCCAGCCAGAGCGCCGTTTCAGCTTCCTTCAGGGCTTCAGCCGCAGCTTCATACCCCAGGATGGCTGCGGCGTAGCAGCCCATTATCGTCTCAGCATCGGCAACTGCCGCCATGGCCGATGCCTTTCCCACAAGCTCTTTCAGTTCAGCCTGGCTTGAGTTAAGCTCGTAAGGAAGAGTCCGGAGCCGCGCATTCTCCTTCCTTCTCTCTGCCTTGGGCTTCTGCCCGTAAGCCGGTTTCATTGCACATGGGTCGGCGCCAGCCGGGTTTATATTTTTTTTGCTCTTTTTGATGGCTTTGTCCAATACCTTTTTAAAGCGCAGTTTCTCCTTGTTTCTCGTCGGTAAAATGGCGGATTCTGGTGGGGGAACTGGCGGTGAAAGCGATGCCGGAAGGCATGCCATCGTGCAGCGTGAAATTGAAGAGGAGATGAAATCCTCTTATCTTGACTATGCCATGTCTGTTCTTGTTTCAAGGGCATTGCCAGATGTCCGGGACGGCCTGAAACCGGTGCAGCGCCGCATACTTTATGCCATGATGGGACTCGGTCTTGAACACGGCAAGCCACACAAGAAATCAGCAAGGATAGTTGGCGACACGCTTGGCAGGTATCACCCGCATGGGGATGTTTCAATATATGAGTCTCTTGTTCGCATGGCGCAGGATTTCTCGCTGCGCTACCCTCTTGTTGAGGGGCAGGGAAACTTCGGCAGCGTTGACGGGGATGGCGCGGCCCACATGAGGTATTGCGTGACTGGCGAAAGCTTGATTGTAACTGAGAAGGGACTGGTGCGAATTGATGATCTGTCAGACGGGGAGGACATCGATATTAAGGTATTATCCAAGGACAAGAAGGTGCACCGGGCATCGAAGCGTTTTGATTCTGGAATCCATCCGACCTTGAGAATTACTACGAATAAAGGATACTCGTTGACAGGGACGGGAAATCACCCTGTCCTGACATTAAGTGCTGGCGAGATGGGAAGGCCGGCTTTTGCCTGGAAATTGATGGAAACCTTATCGGAAGGTGATGTTGTCGTCCTTGACAGGTCCGCAGACGAGTTTTGGCCTCGGGAGATGGATGTTTCTGCCTATTATCCGGCTGTAAAAACAACAACCCGGGTCAAGGTCCTGCCGCGGCAGCTTAGCGAAGACCTGGCGTTTATTCTGGGCTGCTTTGTTTCGGAAGGAACCTTGAGCGCGGATCATAAGATAGAGTTTTGCACCGGGGATGAAATGTGGATTGATTATCTAATCCAGGTATGGAATCGCGTGTTCCCTGACAGCAAGCTGCATAAATTCGGGAGGCAGCCGAATGCCTACGGGCGGCAGGAATATTTTCGGGTTGAGTGCCATTGCAGGTACACGATAGAATTTTTGAGGAATCTTGGGTTGTCCAATGTAACGTCGCACGCGCGGGCTATCCCTAAGCAGGTCCTGGCGTCTCCCAAACCCGTTGTCGTATCTTTCCTGAAAGCGTATTTTGAGGGCGATGGCGGGATTACATTCTCAGGAAAAAACATGGTCGAGTTAAGCTGCTGCTCAAAGAGCGAGCAGCTGATTTCAGAGCTTCAGGTTGTAATGTTGCGTTTGGGTATAGACTCAACAAAGCGGTTTGACAAGTATGGGCGCATGTGGAAGTTTTATATCCGCGGCTTTAGGAACATGTTGAGGTATTACAGGGAAATTGGCTTTGTTTCGGATATGAAGAATAAGAAGCTGGAATATGTGATTCACAGATGTCAAAAGGATTGGTCGGCATCAGATTATGTTCCCTTCATTTCTGATTATATCAGGGATAAGACCGATGCAAGTTTTGTGAGGAAAAATAACTTCGATCGCTATTCAAAGATGGAGCTGAATTATGAGAAGGCGTCGGCACTCGTCTTCCAGGAACAGGGGGTGGATGTCGGGCAAATGTTTGAATATTTCCTTTCCTATGATTGCCTGTTTGAGAGGGTCGTTGCTGTACAGGAAGCGGGAATGCAGCGGGTCTTTTCGCTAAAGGTTGAGAGTGATTGCCATTCGTTCATCTCGAACGGCTTTATCAGTCATAACACCGAGGCAAGGATGTCGGCCATGGCCGAGCTCCTGCTTGAGGACCTTGACAAGGAGACTGTTGATTTTGCGAAGAATTTTGACGGCTCGCTGGAGGAGCCGGTCGTGCTTCCTGCCCTTTTTCCAAGTCTCCTGGTCAACGGCAGTTCAGGCATTGCTGTTGGAATGGCCACAAATATCCCCCCGCATAACCTGCGCGAGGTAATTGCTGCCATCACTACCGTGATAACAAATCCTTCCATTCCTGATGAGGATCTGCTACGGATTCTGCCGGCGCCTGATTTTCCAACAGGGGGCATAATATATGGCACTGCAGGCATAAGAGAGGCGTATCTTGGCGGGAGGGGCGTGATAAGGGTAAGGGCGCGCACTTCAGTCGAGCAGAAGAAGGATCGGGCGTCCATTATCGTTTCAGAGATTCCATACCAGGTCAACAAGTCGCTCCTTGTAGAGGAGCTTGCCGGCCTTGTCAGGGACAAGGTTATCATGGGAATTGATGACATAAGGGATGAAAGCGACCGCGAAGGCATAAGGGTCGTGATTGACCTGAAAAGGGACGCCAACCCGGAGATTGTGCAGAACCAGATGTTCATGCACAGCCGCCTTGATTCATCTTTTCCGATTGCCCTCATAGCCCTAGTGAACAAGGTGCCGCGGCAGGTGCCCCTGCGCGGGCTTATTGACAATTTCGTAATTCACCGGCGTGAGGTTGTCAGGAAGAGGACGTCCTTCCTTCTGAAAGCCGCTCAGGAAAAGGCCCACCTGCTTGAAGGACTGCTTGTTGCCCTTGGCAATGTTGATGCGATAATTGCGCTTATCCGTGGCAGCGAAGACAAGGCTTCAGCCATGGACTCGCTGGTTTCACAATTCAGCCTTTCAGGGAAGCAGGCCGAGGCGGTCCTGGAAATGAAGCTGCAGCGCCTCGTCTCGTTGGAGCAGCAGAACATAAGGGATGAGCACGGCCAGCTGCTTGCGAGCATTGCAAACTGCACGGCCATACTTGCTTCAGAGTCAAGGGTTTCTGAAATCATAATCTCAGAGCTCACAATCGTAGCCCAGAAACACGGTGATGACCGCAGGACAGAGGTTGTTGAGGTGGGCGAGGAAATCCTCACTGAAGACACCGTCAAGCCGGAGGATGTTGTCGTAACAATAACGCACGCCGGTTACATAAAACGGATATCCGTTGACGCTTACAGGCAGCAGCGCCGGGGCGGTAAGGGCATCATAGCAGCCGCCACTCGCGAAGGTGATTTTGTTGAGAGCGTTTTCGTTGCCAACACGCACTCCCACTTCCTTTTCTTCACCAGCTTCGGAATTGTCCACTGGCTGAATGTTTACGAGGTGCCTGAAGCTTCACGGTACGCCTCAGGCAAGGCAATAGTCAACCTGCTGCGGCTTCGCGATGGCGAGAAAATATCCGCCTTCATACCTGTGAAGGAGTTTTCAGGCAACATCATCATGGTCACCCGCAACGGCACAATCAAGAAGACAGAGCTTTCGGCATATTCAAGCCCGAGGAAGGGCGGGATAATCGCAATTACTTTGGAGGATGGGGATGAGCTGGTTAATGTTGCCGCAACTTCCGGCAGCCAGCAGATGATAGTTGCAACCAAGAACGGCCTTGCTGTAAGGTTCAACGAGAGCGACGTCAGGCCTGTTGGCCGGTCTGCGAAGGGCGTGAGGGCCATGCGGCTCAGGGATGGGGACTCTGTGGTTGGGATGGTGGTGGCAAAGGAAACCGAGTCCTTCCTGACGATAACTGCCAACGGATACGGCAAGCGCAGTCCTGTCTCAGATTACCGCCTTATTTCAAGGGGCGGCTCGGGGGTGATTAATATCCAGACCACCGGCAGGAACGGCCCTGTCGCTGCGGTGTCATCAGTGACGGAGAAGGATGACATAATCATAGTCAGCAGGAGCGGCAACATAGTCCGGCTCTCAGTGCTTGGAATTTCCGAGATTGGCCGGAACACCCAGGGCGTAAGGGTAATGCGCCTTGCTGAAGGTGACGCGATAGTTTCAGTGGCCAAGGTTCCTCGCGAGAACGGAAGCGAAGTGCTTCCGGTTGGCAGCCAGGCGTGATTGTTCAAATGGATTTCATACCCCGCAGCTCTGCTGCGGTTGGGACTTTTTGTTATCAGAAACCATTTTAACCGCGACTCTCAACGCAGCATCCAATGGTGTCTGCTGATGTGTTTGCCGGAGCGGTTCTGACCGTGCCGGGGTTTGAGGATGTTGCCGCTGCCGAAGTCAGCGAGCTTGTTGGCTCCGCAGCAACCACGGCAAGAGGCGGCATCGTCACATTCGTTGCCAGAAGCTGGGTTGATTTGTGCAGGGTGTGCTACCTTTCACAGTCGGCAAATCGCGTCTTTCTGCTCACTGGCGTTTCATCTTCAGGAGATGATATGACCTCTGTTGATGTGATAAAAAATGGTGTTTGCCTGACTCCCTTTGATTCTGGGGAAAGAAACTACGAGATTTTTGGAAGACAGGAGTCGCTTCCTGGCAACCTTGCATACCTCATGTTGCGCGCCTCCGGCTACACTGGGAGGGGTTTCTTTTTTGACCCGTTCACAAGGTCTGGCGGGTCTGCAATTGAGGCCGCGCTTTTCAGCTCTGGTTTCCCTGTTAACCGCTACCGGAGGGATGCGCTTTCGTCTTCGCTTTCACGGATGCAGCAATTTGCGAGCATCGACTTTGGCAGGTTCTTTGCAGTCGCAGAAAAAGAAGCCGCCGCCGCTGCGGAAAGGAGGCTTGGCAGGGTAAAATCGCAAATATTCACATCATCCCGGTCAATGGTCAAAGTCCGGTCTGCTGAGAAGAATGCCAAGCTGGCTGGTGTGAAAAAGCAGATAAGGTTCGGCCGCCTGGACATAAGCTGGCTTGATGCAAAGCTTGATGAGAACAGTGTTGACTTGGTGGTGAGTTATCCTCCTCAGTTTAGGAACGGCGTGGATTCGTTTTCTGTAGCTGAAAACAGGAAGCTCAAGGCAATGTACACTGAATTCTTCCACCAGGCGGATTTTTTCCTTAGGCGGAATGGCATGATAGTGCTTGCACTGGAAACCTCAGCCTGGGTTGCCGCAGAGGCTGAAAAGTCGGGATTTTGCCTGTCAGTCCTGAAGGAAATTAGCCTTGAGGCAGCGCATAGGCCATCTGCAACCCGGTTGATTCCGCAAGATTTGCATCTGGAACTGGCGTGTTTCAGGAAGAAGGGGGCAAATCTTTAAAAACGGCTTCAGCCACCCAAGCCCTTATGTTTTCAGCCCTTGAAATCGTGCTGATTGTCGTGTACATCATCACGCTGTACTATACGATTTTCTGGCTTATCGCATTTGTTGACTACGCTCCCCCGGTTAAGGTGCTCCCCAAAAAGCTTCCGAAGGTGTCCGTGATAATCCCTGCGTACAACGAAGAGAAGGCAATAGCGCGGTCAATAGAGTCAGTCCTAGCGCTTGACTACCCTAAACGCCTCCTTCAGGTTATTGTGGTGGACGATGGCTCAACCGACCGCACTTTGGCTGTTGCCAGAAAGGTTACAGCTTCGCATGGCAGGGTAAAAGTCCTGAGCCAGCCGAACGGCGGGAAGTGGAGGGCTATGAATGCCGGCATAACAGCTTCCTCGGGTGAATACGTAGCGTGCCTTGATGCCGACTCTTATGTAAAGCCGGACGCCCTGAACGTCATGCTGCCCAACTTTACGGATGGCATGGTTGCTGCCGTCCTTCCAATGCTTTACGTTGACCGTCCAGGGAACATGCTGCAAAAAATGCAATGGCATGAGTACGTTATAAACATGTTTTACCGGAAGATAGCCGGTATGCTTAACTGCATTCATGTAACTCCCGGCCCTTTCAGCGTCTACCGGAAAAGCATACTCACTGGCATAGGCGGCTTCAGGGAAGGCCACGCTACTGAGGACCTGGAGATTTGCCTGCGCCTTCAGAGTCGCCATTACCGGATCGTTCAGGTCACTGATGCAGAGGTCTTCACTGAGGCGCCTGCCAAGATGTCAGAGCTTTACAAGCAGCGTCTTCGCTGGAATCTCGGCTCAACACTCAATATACTGTCATACAGGCACATGCTTTTCAACAGGAAATACGGCGACTTCGGAGTATTCCAGCTGCCAATAATCTTTCTTGCCACTTTCCTGGCTGTTGCCATCCTGCTGGTGACTTTTTACCTTAGCATCCTGAGGCCCAACTACGAGCGTCTGGTACACCTCAAGCTGGTCAACTTTGACATCCTCTCGCTCTTGCAGAACCTCAAGTTCAGCTTCAGCCTGCTTGACATTGACTACTTCCGCCTCTTCATAGGTATTTCATTCTTTGCCGTGAGCACTTCTCTGGTGGTAATGGCGCACAGGGCCATCAGGAAGAAGGTCAACACGCACGGCCTCCCTGCCCTGCTGGCTTTTATGTTCGTCTATTACCTCTTCCTTGGCTATGTCCGCCTTGTAGTGATTAAAAATCTCATCTTAAGGAAGAGGTCAAGATGGTGACTGGCGGATGAGGGACATAAGGAAGAGGCGATACGTGCTTGCAGGCGTTCTTACCTTGATGGTATTCGTGCTTGGCCTGCTTGTTGGCCTTGTTATTGAAGGGAAGAGGGTTGAGATGATAACCGGTGCCTCCCAGGAGTTGAAGGTTGACATAGGCAGCTTGCAGTTGCAGTACGCCTTTATAGGTCAGCTTGCCCAGGTTGGCAACTGCGGTGCGTTCACAAAGACATTTGACAAGAACCTTGACTCGCTCGAGTCAACGAGGATTAAGCTTGCCGGTTATCAGAACGATGCATCCGTGAACAGGCGCGAGTTTGACCTGTTGCGCAGGACTTACATCCTCTCGCAAGTTGAATACCTTCTCCTCTCCATGAAGTCAAAGGAACTGTGCGGCACAGACGTTGTCAACATGGTTTACTTCTTTTCAAGGGACTGCACGAGCTGTGATGACCAGTCATTCGTGCTCTCATTCCTCAAGCAGAAGTTCAACGAGCGCCTTTTTATTTTCGGCTTTGACGCCTCCTTTGAGCAGGAACCACTGCTGGAACTCCTGGAAACAACGTACAACGTCACCAGCTTTCCCACAACAATAATAAGCGATGACAGGTATGTTGGCTTCATGTCAAAGGACAATCTCACACAAACAATCTGCGGCCTTTACAAGTCAAGGCCTGAATACTGTGGCTCATGAAAAACCCTTTTGCAGCTGGAATCTTGAAGACCCACTGGCCGCTGCTGGCAGTTCTCGCCGTTTTTCTCGCCGCAAAGCTTCCTCATTTGTTGAGCTATCACCTGCCGGAATGGGATGAGGCGGTTTACCTCTCCATGGGAAAGTATGCGTACTCTCTTGGCGCTTCAGGCCTTTGGGAGGTAATACGGCCACTCGGCCTGCCACTCTCGGTTGGCTGGGCGTCTCTTCTTTGGACAGCAGCTTCCTACGCAAAAGTGGCTGAGGTAATTGTCTTTATCAGCAGTGCTGGAGTAATATCACTCACTTACCTCGCAGGTCTTCGGCTTTTCGGCAGAAAAGTTGCCTTCCTGTCCGCGGCCATTCTGGCTTCTTCCCCGCTTTTCTTCCTTAACTCATCATACATAATGACAGAGGTGCCATCTGTCCTGTTTTTGCTTTTCTCCCTCCTGCTATTTGCAAGCAGCCGTTATTTTTCAGCCGGGGTAGCAGCTGCCCTGGCCGTCCTTTTCAAGTTTCCAAACGGCCTCTTGCTTTTGGTGTTTGCCCTGGCCGCGTTTTTGCAGGCAGCTGCTTCCGCACAGCTCCACAGGCGGTTCAGGCAGGCCGCGGTAAGCTTGGCAAAGGCTGCTGGAGCTTTCATGGCCGCCATGCTTCCGTTCTTCACATTCAACTTTTTCTTCTACCGCCGCTTCACAGGCAGTTTCGTTGACGCCCTGCTCAGGCCTTTCATCCTAGCGGGCTGGCACCAGTTCAATCCCGCAAAGGCAGTGTCATCCAAAATTGCGAGCTACACGTATTATGCCACCTCTGCGCTGAAGCAGCATGTTTTTCTTGGCATGGTTGTTGTAGCAACCATTATGTTTGTGAAGCGAAAGTGGCACCTGCACCCTTCAAGGAGGTTGTTTGGCTGCTTTTTGCTGGTGTATGCTGCCTACTTTTCCATAATCCCTAACAAGGACCAGCGCTTTTTGCTGCTTTTCCTGCCGGCAGCGTGCATATTTGCCTCGGCAGCATTCTTCGACCTGCTGTCATACCGCTCCAGGGCAGCAGCCATTGTGCGCGTTTCCCTGGTTGGGCTCTTGCTGGTTTCCTCTTTTCTTGCACTGTCTGTTGATTACCGGCTTTTGGCCTGGTGGCCGCCTTCAGAGCCGGGCTTCGTGCAGGAGCTTTATGGCTCTATCCAGAGGCTCGGCATAACGGGCCAGGTAATGACATCCGACCCTATCTTTTCTGTTTATGGCGAAAACCTTTTCCTTCCCTACTATGACTCATCAAGAGGCATTCCGGAAGAATTAAAGCCGTCCTGGGATGTCTCAGGCAGGCCGTTTGAGGCAGTTGTCTACTCCCCGCAAAACCTCTACTGCCCATGGGGTGATTTTGCCTGCTACTCTGGCAGGGACAAGCTTCACGAGCGCATGCTTTCAAGCTATTCACTGGAATTCAACGGCACGTACTACGGCACATCGTCATACTATGTGTTTGTAAACCGCACCGCGCTCCGGAAGTGACTCACCTTCTCTTAATCTTTATGAGGTCGCCCAGCGTCAACTCATCCTTTTTCGGCTGCGGCACCGCGTTGTCGTCAATTTCAGCCTTCTCAACAAACTTCAGCCCAAGCGCCTTCCCAAGTCGCCTTGCTTCCTCTATGCTCGGCACGAACTGGCTTGTCTCCATCTTGTGCAGTATGGATTCCTTGACGGCAATCTTCCTTGAGAACTCGTCCTGTTTCATGCCAAGCCGCTCCCTTTTCTGTTTCAGGGCGTTTCCGAAGTCTGAAACTACCACTTCAGCTTCCTCATCAGCCATTGGCATCCTTCGCTCGTCCTTCCTTGCCGGGGCAGCGGCAGCAATCCTCCCTACGACCTTGCCATACCTGCCGCAGCCCTGGCACACTGCCAGCACGCTGCCCTCAACAGATGCCCTTACCTCGGCCTCCTGCCTTCCGCACATCTCGCAGTCCATTTTATTCCTTGCCTCTTTTGAGCAGCTTAACAGCTTCGTTAACCAACCTGTCAAATGTTTCGTTGTTAATCCTTGCAAATGGCGCTTCTACGAGACTTTTTTCAATCTGCAGGATTTTGTCAGTTCTGATCCGGCTTTTTAGCGGGAGTGCGCCCTCTGACAGGTTTTCTTGGTTGAGCGTGGTGCTGTACGGTTTAGGCTCAAGTTTTGATGTTACAGCGCACACAACAACATTCTTGCCTTGTCCATTATAGCTGTTATTGGACACTATGACCGCAGGCCTGATTTTGCTTCCGCTGAAATCTGAGAAAGGCAACTTTACCCACACAAGGTCTTGCTGTTTCATTTGTTCACCGGGTTGATACCCGCCGCTTGCTGCGGTTGGGATTTTCATTTTTTTGGCGAGAGACTCTTTTCAGCAATCTTGTCCCACACTTCGTCTTCCTTGCTCCATGCGTTTTGCAGTGCTCTTTTGGACAGAGCATCCCAGAAGTTGTTGTTGAGTCTCTCAAGAAATTCAGACTCCTTTTTGAAGACAAGTCCCTCACTGGATTCCACCAGGACAAGCGTTGAGTTTCCCCTTATCCCAAAATCCTGCCTGATGTCCTCAGGTATCACGATCTGGCCGCGCTCATTCACTCTTACAGTCCTTATCCGCCTTGAAGTTACAGTAGTCATACCAATCATACTGTTCGTATTAATATGAACCTACTTAAATGGCTTTTGTTTTTATTCCTTCAATGCACGCGGCATAATCGGCCGTTTCCGTCCACCTGCATTTTCCCTCAACGCACCCGCAACTGGTCATCTTCAGGCAGCCGTATTCCTCGCGGTATTCGCACGTCGTTATCAACCCAGCCGCTTCCTTTGCAGTCGTGCATACCTGACCAGAGCAGCCCCCTGCGCCGCAGTCAGAGTCAGATGAGCACTCGGCCGTTACGTTTGGCTGTGGCAAGGGCTGCTGCTGGATTGTCTGGCACGCTGCAATAACAACTGCTGCGGTTATTAGAAACATTTCCAATATCTTCATGCCCTCCTTGCGGGTTCGTCTTTTTATAATTGTTTCGCAGAGCATCACAGCAACGGGCAGAAATTATGGAACTTTAAAATATCGGTTTTCCACCAGTGTTTCACGGTGGTATCTCTGTTGGACGATGTTGTTGGTGGAAAATGCTTTTTGCTGCAGGTCATCTCGCAAGGAAGTTCCACCACGGCTTCTTTACCTTGAGTATTTCGCCTTTTTCAGCGTCAATGTGCGTTTCAATCTCAATTGAAACAGGAATCAGTGATAATATTTTCCCGGCCTTCTTTGCCTTGATGACATATACTGGTCTGCCTGATTCTTGTATTAGCTCTACATCGCTGGCGTTTACAATTCCGGTGCTTGACTCCGCCTTGCTGATGGCTTCTTCCGGCATTACGGTAACCCGCTTTTTTTGGGATGGCTCTGGCATTTGCATGTACAATTTTGAGTTCTCAACGGATAACAGACCTTCTTTGAAATAAGCAGCCGCTTTTGCCGTTTTCAGCACTCCCCGTGCCGTAACTGTGTCTGAGGTAACTGTTGAAAGCTGGTAGTTCTGTGGATGTGTTGTTCCTGCTCGTATTGTTAATATTGTAATAGTTTCATTTTCTTCGGTACCTTGGCATTCTGCCCCAGTGCACGCGCATACTGCCGATGGCGGGTATCCCTCCAGAATATTGCAGCTTGTTCCTTTGAGGCAGTTGAAGTAGCTGCAAGGTTCGGGCTTGGCGCATCTGGGCCCGAATTTCGGAAAGCTAATGCATTCCAGCCCTTCGGGGCATTGCCAGTTCTGGCCGCATTCCTGCGCTTCAGGAAGGCCGGGGTAGCCTATTCCCGCATTTTCTTCAGATAGTGATTTCTTTTCTGGATATTCCTTACCGCCTGATAGGCACCTTACCTCAACTTTATTGAACGCAAACGCCTTCCCTCCGTAAGTGCCGTATTGGTATAGGTCATGCAGGTATGCAAGCCCTGTCATCACTTCCTGCCCGCATCCGCTTGGGAAAAAAGTATAGCCTGAAGGGTACTGGTAGGAGAAGGAATATTCCTCTCCAGGTGCGAAAGTTGTCTTGCTAAATTCTTCATTGTACTGGTTGACATTATTCATCTCATTATAGCCGAAAACAGCTATTCCGGCCTGGCTTAAAGTGACTGGCTGGCTTCCTTCATTCTTGATTTTGACATAAACCCTGTCTGATTCGCCGGAATTGCCGCCTTCTGTGCTGAAAACCTTGCGTGCTGGCTCGTTCTCAACAGTTATCTCCTTTATTTTGATTGGAAACTCCGCATTGCCATTGAGGTAATCAGCGCTGCAATCGCCAATGATGTTTGGGCAGTTTGAGCATGCCGGTGTTTTTGTGAAGAAATCGCTTGCATCAAAAACTTCGTTGTTGCATTGTTCTTTCCTAATCAGGTCAGTATCCCTTGTTACTATGACCGTGGCGGCTGTTGAGTTTATGCTTTCTGCCGCTATCTGGAAATAAATTCTATCAACCGTCTGGTCATCAATAGTGAAGTTGGTAAAGAGTTGGCTGCTGTAATTGAACTCCTTTCCGGTGTTGTTATAGGTCAACCCGTTACTTATCCCTGGAAAAAGCTTCTGTTGCTCGTTGTCATAACCTTCCAGGGAGTCAAAAAATGCCGGGTTTGCAGCATAAAGCGGGTTTTTGCCTTTTATCGTGTACCTTGCCCAGTAGCCGTCGCTGCCGCCATCAATGGACTTCCTTTCCCCTGTCCTGTCAAGCATGATATCTGCATCATATCCGCTAATGTGGTGGCTCTCACCTAAGTTTAGCTCAAACTTGTCCACAAATATTTCTTTTTCCAGCTCTTGCGCAGCAACTGCCTGCATTGCAAAAAGCACGAAAATTACCATTAAGGTTGCAGCTTTTCTCATCCATGCATGGCATACGTCTTTCATTTGTCATTCACGTTGATAATGTGCGCTTTTAATCGTTTTGCAGGTTAACGCCGTTTATCTCAGCCATGTCATCAAGTCCGTTCATCTTTATCATGCTGTCAGAGATTGTATATAGGACGTCACCCATGTAAAGCGACCTCCTGACCGAGCTGGTCTGGTCGAAGTAGCTCTGCCTGCCGCCTTCGCCAATGTGTGTCACCCTTCCCTTGAGCTGGAACCCGTTTTCGGCATCCAGGTTGAACACGTATGCGCCCTGCCACGTGAACTCGCCATACGCGCTCGAAGGCACGTTCCCGTTGGCCTGCAAGTCGGGATTGTATCTCGTCCTGTCAATCTCGGCAAGCGTCACCGGTATCACAAGCAGGCTTTTCTCCCTGCTGAACAGGAATGCCTTGTGGTCCCTGAGCGCTTCTGAGTCAGTCCCCCTGTCGCCAATGTTGTACTTCGCAACCTCCTTTGGGTTTTCCGGGTCTGAAACGTCAAACAATGCAACCTTCAATCCTTGGTACCACGCAAAGTCGCCCTGCTCAGCCTCAACAGCATCTTTTCCTATGCCAATGATGTGGCTTTCATCATAAGGGTGCAGGTAGTCTGAGTATCCGGGTATCTTGAGCTTGCCGAGCACTTTCGGGTTGGTTGGCTCGCTCAGGTCAATGACGAACAGCGGGTCAACCTTCTTGAACGTGACCAGGTAAGCCCTGTTTCCCATGAACCTCGCGGAGTAGATGCTTTCCTCGGGAGCAAGGTCCTCGACTGAGCCGACAGTGTCAAGCTCACTGTCAAGCACGTAAACGTGGTTTTGGGATGTCCGGTCCCATGAGTTGCCGGTGGTGGTTGCCATCCTGAAATTGCCTTCATGCTCGTCCATTGAGAACTGGTTCAGGACGCGGCCGGGGACGCTTCCCTCTGCCCGGTATTCAATTGAGCTGTCGCTTATTGCTATCCTGTGGACGATTGTCTGCTCCCTCTGCTTTGCAATTTCCCTTTCAAGTTCGGCTGCTCTTTCGGCCATGCGCTGCTCCAGTTCCCTGCTCTCCTCCCTGCTGAGGCTGTTGGCATGCCGGTTGATTTCCTCACCAATCCTGCTGCGCTTTTCATCATTGTCCGCGTCAGACCTTTCTATCTCCGAGATGCTTGACTGGACAGACGGTGGCATGGAAGGTAGGATGACCTTTTCCATGATGTTGTCAAAGCTGTCAAGGTTGTTCAGCTTTGTGTACGAGATGTAGATGCTGCCCTCAGAGACATACATGTTCTGGGTGCTTCCGGCAAGGAACGACCTGCTGTTATAGTCCTCGCTATCATCCTGTGTGTCAATTGCAAGTATGTTGACGTAGCCGTAGCTGTAGTCTGGGTTGTCAAAGTAATATATCTCTGTGGCAGGAACTTCCCGCACTTTGCCGCCTTCTGCTATGGCCGGGAGGGGGACAGGTCCGTCTCCATACGGCATCTGCTGGTTTATGACGGCGTATGCGTAATCGCCAATCATCCTTGAATCATGGTAGTTGCCGGTTACAGTGATGTTCCTTATCAAAGCCGGCCTGGTCCTGTCGCTTATGTCATAGACCAGTATTGCAGTATTCACGCCTCCGCCATTTGGAGGTGCGACAATCACGCTTGCCATCTTCGCTGCGGGAGCCGTGGTTTCGTAAGCGTGGTAATTGTAGGCCTGCGCAAAAACAACCAGCCTGTCGTTGTTTACCAGCAGCCCCACAGGGCTACCCTGAATCTCAATCTCTGACACTGCCTTCGCTTGCTCTGCCGGGTAGGCATCGACAATGGCAACTTTGTTTCCACTTACGGCATAGATGTGCCTGCCGTCATTCTTCACTATGTCTGCCTCGTCAACCCCGGAAACCTGTACGTTGGTCCCGGAATAGTCTGAAGCTGCTTGTGAACCCGTTGTGCCAGCTTCTGCCATGGGTGCAGCCATGCTTGATACTTTTGTCAAGCGGTTTCCATAAAAGCCAAATGAATAGGATGCCTTCTCCTGGCCGTTCCTGACAAATTCAACCAGCCCTTCGTAAGAAGCGAACCTCTTCGCTTCATCATGCGATTTTTCCCCTGCTTGATTGCCAGTA
>Ga0209541_10005620_pt1 | contig 21797 bp, 21 predicted proteins | sample RifCSPlowO2_01_FD_184027 | JGI IMG/M metagenome (GOLD analysis project Ga0209541, IMG submission 184027) | Groundwater microbial communities from Rifle, Colorado - Rifle CSP2_plank lowO2_0.1 (SPAdes) (version 2) | ecosystem: Environmental > Aquatic > Deep subsurface > Groundwater | place...
AGAGATGGCGGGAACGAAGAGTTGTTTTGTTTAGAATGGGGTGAAAATGACTACCAGGCAGGGAAATCTCTATCTCGATATATTTTTCTTAAAACTATCTGTTACATAAGCTAAATATTTATAAATTATTTTTGGTGTGAATTCTATAGAAGTCCAGGTTGTTCATTATCTGTTACACTTGGACTTCTAATGATGACTCTAGTCATCATATACGTAAATTGCAACTTCGCAATTTCCGATAATGATAACTGAAGTTATCATATAATGAAATTACAACAACGTAATTTCATATAATAAGCAATCCAATAATTTTATACCTAATTATCAGGTTGGATTGCTATAAAAGGTGATTTAGCACTATGGAGCAAAAGCAACTTGACGAATTGGATACTTATACAGAAGAATTTATTGAGGATGAAACTCCGGAGGAACATATGGTACTGAAAGCAAGAAGAGAAAGAAAAGCATTAGCGATGAAACGTTTAGCAGAACGAGCGGCAAAAGAAGCGGCTGAGAAAGAACAATTAGTTAAGACAACGAAACAAACGGCGAAGATGAAAATGACAGAAGTAAAGATGGAGCCGATTAAAGTAGAAACGTATACTGATGATGAAATAATGATAACGCCAGTAAAAGAGGAATTGAAATTTGTGAAAACAGCTCCACCAGTGGAAGTGTCAACACCAGTTAATCCGTGGGCGACTGAAGAGAAGAAAAATGAGCCAGGTTTAGAGACGGGGTTTTTTGAAGATGTTTCAACGTGGCAGGCATTTACAGGGATTTTGATCATCCTGTTGATTTTTTCGATATTTACACAAGGATTTCAGTTTAAAGTGGAAGGGACGGATGTGAATGCCGTAGGAGCGGAATTGAAAAGTGCAGGAGATGCTGCTGCTGTGGTTGCGGCTGATGGAGAAGAGAGTGCTACAACTATGCCTGTAACAGATTCTAGTGAGGTTTCTTCGGTAAAGACAGAAGAGGTTGTACCAGCGGTGGCTGATACTAAAACAGGGTCTTCTTCAGATGTTAATAGTGATTTGGTAAACGATGGGAACACGAGTTCTACGACAAATGTGACAAAGAGTGATACGACAGCAACGGAAAGTACAGTGAGTGAAGCGCCGGCAACTAGTACTGTGAAAACGGTGCCACGGCAAGTCTCATTAGGTGCAAAAAAATGGAGATTTAGCTCAGAAAAAGTAACTGTGAAGCAAAATGATCATGTACTTTTAACAATACGCCCTGAAAGTCTCGAATTTACGTTTGCGATTGAAGAGTTAGGTGTAGAAAAAGTGGTTTCTGGTACGACAGTAATTGAGTTTGATGCTCTTGAAAAAGGGATGTTTGAATTTAGCTGCAGTAGTTGTGAAGAGTGGAGAGGGATGACTGGGACGCTTGTTGTGGAATAAGCAGTTAAACAGGGGAGTAGACTTACGCAAGTGATAAGCTTTTTATACTTCTTGCTTTTTCTTTGATTACTTTATGTCAAAAACACGAAATTTGTTTGGAAAAATATTTATGATTGCGTTTTTAGTGATGGTTGTCGTAGGGTTTACCGTGCCGATTGTGCTGAATAATATTACTCCAGACTCAAATATGTATGTTGAGCCAAGATTATGTCAAAGCGATGTGGATTGCGGATTACTGTGTGAAGATCAGCCAGTGATGGTGTTGTGTGGGCAGAATATTTGTCAGCAGAATGCATGCACGCAACAAAGTTATTATCCGTTTACGGAAAAGCCGATAGTATTTACATTACAAGTTGATGCGGGGAATGGAACAATTGATTTATCTTCTCGTGCAGATACTAAAAATTTCTTTGTAACGGTTGAGAAAAATACAGTGAAAGTGTATACGAGCGGTTTGACATTAGGACAGATTTTAGAAAAAGTGAAGGTAAAAATGAATGGGCAATGTATGATGGTTGATCAGACGTACTGTACGGCAGAAGGGCATACATGGGTGATGCAGGTGAATGGGGAAGAGTCACCGTTATTCGAATATACACCGCAGGAAGGGGATACAATTGAGTTAGTGTATTCTTAGATTGGCTTATTTTTACCTTCTTAAATGTTAAATAGAGGGTATTGAAATTCTAAAGTATTATAAATGAGTTCTTTTATTTTGGTAATAATGGTAGAAAAACAAAATGCGTTAGATTTTCATCAGTTTCCAAAAGCGGGAAAGACGGCGATTATGCCCACAAAACCGTGTAAGACGGCAGCGGATTTATCGCTTGCGTATACACCAGGAGTTGCAGTACCTTGTTTAGAGATTGCGCAGAGGCCAACTGATGCGTACAAGTATACAAATAAAGGGAATTTAGTTGGGGTTATTTCTAATGGGACGGCGGTGTTAGGATTAGGAAATATTGGTGCGCTTGCGGGCAAGCCGGTGATGGAAGGCAAAGCGGTGTTGTTTAAGCGGTTTGCGAATATTGATGCGTTTGATATTGAGATTAATGAGACGGATTCGGTGAAATTAAAAGAGATTATCGCGTCGCTTGCGCCGACGTTTGGAGGGATGAATCTAGAAGATATCAAAGCGCCGGAATGTTTTTATGTTGAGGAGGAGTTGAAAAAAGAACTTGATATTCCGGTGTTTCATGATGATCAGCATGGCACGGCGATTATTTGTTCTGCCGCTTTGTTAAATGCACTTGAGTTGACTGGGCGAAAGATTTCTGAGATTAAAATTGTGTTTTCTGGTGCGGGGGCGGCGGCGATTGCGTGTGCGAGATTGTTAATGGAGCTGGGAGTTGGTCGAAAACAGATATTTTTAGTGGATAGTAAAGGAGTTGTGACAGTTGCACGTGAGGGGGAGTTGAATGCAGAGAAGAAGTTGTTTATGCAGACGACTGATGCGAAGACTCTTGCGGATGTACTTGTAGGAGCGGATGTGTTTATTGGGGTGTCGCAAGCGAATGTGGTGACTCCTTTGATGGTTCAATCGATGAATGTGAAACCGATTATTTTTGCGATGGCGAATCCGAATCCGGAGATTACATATGATGTGGCGAAATCGGCTGTGCCGGATTGTATTATGGCGACGGGCAGGAGTGATTATCCTAATCAAGTGAATAATGTTCTTGGTTTTCCGTTTATCTTTCGCGGGGCGTTAGATGTACGGGCGAAAACGATTAATACAGAAATGAAATTGGCGGCAGTTAGGGCGCTGGCAAAGTTGGCGCATTCGGCGGTGCCGGCGGAAGTTGTGGCAGCGTATGGGGGGAAAGAATTTACGTTTGGAGCGGAGTATATTATTCCCAAACCGTTTGATCCGCGGGTGTTGTACCATGTGGCGCCGGCGGTGGCGCAGGCGGCGATGGATTCAGGAGTGGCTTTGCAGAGCGTGGAGATTAAAAAGTATACAGCAGAGTTGAAGAAGCTGGCGAAGCGATTGGCGAAAGGAAAGTTTATATAATTGAGTTGCTCTTTCTGTCGTGGTGGAGAAGAAAGATGTCATTTATCAAACAAATTGTTGATTCGTTGTATTCTGAGAGTGCTCTGGCGCGGCGTGAGCGACGGCTGATTGATAGATTGATTGTAGATGAGACGGCGTTGAATGATGCGCAGAAGAAGTTAGAGAGGATTTGTAGTGCATCTTCTCTTGATGTTAGAACTATACAGCAATTAGATACAAAAATTAATGGGTTGGTTGTCAAAATTACTGATGAATTGAAAGATCTACTTGCAAAAGAGAGTGTGGAGCTGCAAAAAGAGATTACAACGCCACAGGAAAATTTAAGTCATGTATTAATCGCAGTTGAACAGTATTTGAAGTATCTTATTTCTGAGAAAACGATTAGTGCGCAGACAGGAAAAGAGTTTCGACGATTGTTAGATGAAATTAACAAGGAATTTTTAGGATTGGAGGCGGTGCTTGAGAAAGTAATTTCACAGAGTCAAACGTTGTTTACAAGTATTTATCAGCAACGAGGGACGAGTGGGTTTGAACAAGTGGATTTTAACAAGTTTCTTGCGGCAGGGGATGTGTTTGAGAAAAATAAAATTGCGCTGTCACGAACGATTAAGTCGCTCTATAGAAAATTACATAATTTAGAAAAAGAATTACGCAAAGAGATTAATCGCTATCATCGAGAACGTAAAAAGACGGTGAAATATACGATTGCGGAGTTGTGTAAGAGGCAACGTAACGCTATTGTTGCGGCGCATGCGTTGTTGGTTACGAGAGGGGTGGCGAAACCGTTGGGGGAGAGAGATCAAGAAAAGATACGAGAGAGGATTCTTGAAGCATTGCAACTGGAGACACAGATTATTCAAGAAATGAATTCGCTTGGGATTCCGGCAAAGCTGGATTTAGCGGTGCGTGAGCAAACGGGGCTTGCAAAAAAGCAGTTTCAGACGCTGGTGAATAAGTTGAAGTATTATAAAACGAATTCGGGAGTATATCCGTTTGAATTTTGGTTAGGAGAGAAGCGAGCATTAGGATTTCTTAAAATTAATGATCCAAAGAATTTGGGGTGGTTGAAAGAATTGTTGGAGGAAGGGTTACTGCATGAACAATATGGAATGTTGAGTGAGCGAGATAGCGGGATACAAACATTGATTGCGCAAGGATTTTTGAACACGGCGCATGATGAATTTTTGCTCTATCTTGAGGATTATCAGAAAGGATTTTTGGAGCTGGCAACTTCAATTGAGAAGCGAGCAGAGATTTCATCGCAAGTGTTTTCGATTTTAGCAAGTGCAATGTTTCATACAGAAAAAGTAATTGAGCAGACGAGAAATGTGACGGACGCGGCGGTGAAGAAAGCACAAGAGCAGGCGAAAGGCAGAGAGGCCAAACTGAGTGTGATTGTTAATTGGGAGAAGATTCGAGCGCAGGAAGCTGCGGCTGTGAAACTAGAGAGGGAAAAGATACGACAAGAAGCGGGAGAAACGATGGCGACGCTTGGGGTTACGCGAACAATGGAGCGGAGAAGTCGAGCTCAAGGATTATCATTTATGCAGAAAGCGTTGATATCGTTAGCGTTGGTATCACAATTGATTTCAAGTTCAACTTCACCTGCAATGATGCAATCTCCCACTCAAACCCCCATTATACTACAACAAAAAGGAGACGATTTGTCAAAAGCAGCAATGAATGGGGAACTGTCACCACAATTTCATATTTCTCCGTCGTTATTTGAAAAAGTGGGCTCTTTTTTAAAAGCAAAGAAAGATGTGTTGATGATGATTACAGAGGGAAAAGCGTATTCTACTGAATCGGAATATAACAACGCGATTAAACAAGAGCGCAAAGTGATAGAACCGTTTCTTGAAGAAGTGAAGAAAAAAGGATTAAAAATAGAGTATTACCCTGGTGAAGAGCTGATGCTTGTGTATACAAAAGATGGAAAGTTGATTACGGATTTTCAAGTGCGAGGAGGTCCAGAAAAAAGGTATGTTGATCCAAAATATACTGACCATTTTTATGGACCAACACCCGCAGGAACGTTTGAGGTTAGTAAAAGTAAGATTAAACCGTATGTGAAACGAAATAGTGCATGGTATATGGCAAGAATCAAATGGGGAGCAAAGATTAGATTGGCAGATGATGGTGAAATACAGGTAAGTGAAAATGAAGGAAAAAGTTGGTTTTATGCAACGGGAAAAAAAGCAAAAATTAGGAGTTTTGATAAAGAGGATTTTTATCGAGATGGTGTGCTGCTTTCCAATTGGTATTTTAATCCATTTGGTCATCTAACAATTGAATTGAAAAATAAAAAAGGAAGTATCATGGCAGAAAAAATTCATACGACTCCACCATTGGAGCGAGGAGAACAAATGGGGGAGACAAGAATATCACATGGATGCATGCATATAGCTCCGACAGATATTGATGAGTTGGCAAGATTATTATTAATCAGTCCAGATCAAAATACGGTGATGAAGATACACTCTTACAGCACAGAAAGTGGACATAATAGCAGTTATGTAAAGAGTACACCACGAAAAGGAAATAGTTCTTAAAAAAAATTGAATTGAGATTTAGGGTTTGATTTCAACGAGAGTTCGTTTTTGGCCGTTAGTACAGCCTTGGTCGGCGAATTGGTAGATTTCATCTATTTCATCATTTTTTAAAGCAACACAGCCCCAGGTCCAGTCTTGGGCTTCTCTTGTGTCGCGACCGCCATGAATTTCGATATAACTTCCAAGCAGAGTTGTTTGAGGTGGAAGTTGGCAGTTCTGTTGAGCATTTTGTATAGCCTGACTTTCGCTTTTACTTATCAGGCCATTGAGTTCCCCGCGTTTTGCATCTTCAGGAGATGGATAACTTAATAATAACGCTTTGTAAAATTGACTGTCAGGGTTTTTCTGAGCGATATAATATGTTCCTTCAGGAGTTTTGTTGTCGCCTTCGCGTTCTTTATTACCGATAAAATCACCAAGTGAGATTGTGTATGATTTTAATTTATGATCGTTGAAGTAGACTTCTAAGAGGTGTTGTTGTTTATAGATTATGATTTTTTTATTGAGTCCTTGTTGTTCTATATCTTGGGAGTTATTTTTGGTATATGCCTCAATTATGGCGTCTAAAGAATGATTAACGTCTTGGTTTTGTTCTTTTTGTTCTATTTCAGATTCTATTTCTACCTTTTGGTTTGAAATAGTTGGAGTTACTGTTTGTTCTACTTCAACATTTTGAGATTGGGAGGGGGTATACTGAGGGGTTATTTCAATAATTGGAGCGGTTGGAGGGATTAAATGAGGTGCTTTTATTTCTGAATCGGGGGGAAGAATTGAATCGCTAACTGAAATTTGGGTGGGTAATGGTGGATTGTTGGGAGGGCTTGGTTTAGATGCACAGGTGTTTAGACTAAATAACAAACTGCAGAGATATACTGTTTGATAGAGAGAGCGGTAACGCATAGGTTTGTGAGAGAGGGCACTATTTATAAATGTTACTATTTAAAAATAGTTAATTTATTATTTTTTAAGAATGTCCAAAAATCAAAATTAATCCATCATAAAGTTTATAATCCACTTGTTGCTTGGGGGAGGTATGACATTTAAAGAGGTGCAGGGGTTTTTAGCGCAGATTAATTCTTATATGCAGCTTTCTTTGAAAGAAGTGCAATTGTTGCAGACGCCAAATGCGGTGTTGAGGCAGACGCTCATGGTGAGTGGAAAGAAATATCCGGCGTTTCGAGTGCAATTTAATAATGCGCGCGGGCCGTATAAAGGGGGGATTCGGTTTCATTCTGATGTTTCATTAGATGAGGTGAAGTCGCTTTCGTTTTGGATGGCGTTAAAAACGGCAATTGTGGATGTGCCGTTTGGGGGGGCAAAAGGAGGGATTACTGTTGATCCGAAAGGGTTGTCGGCAAAAGAGCTGCAGCAGTTGAGTCGAGGGTATGTGCGCGCGTTCTATAAGCAACTGGGGTCGAAACGAGATATACCGGCGCCGGATGTGAATACGAATCCACAGATTATGGCGTGGATGTTAGATGAGTATGAGAAGTTGACAGGGGTACGTGCGCCAGGGATGATTACGGGCAAGCCTTTAGAGTTAGGAGGGTCGCGGTTGCGAGATATTGCGACGGCGTTAGGGGGAGTGTATATTTTAGAAGAAGCGCTGCAGAAGATACAAATTGGGCCAAAGACGGTTGTGATTCAAGGATTTGGCAATGTGGGGATGAATATGGCGCAGATATTACATGCGCGCGGATTTAAGATTGTGGGTGTGTCGGATTCAAATGGAGGAATTGTGAATCATAATGGGCTTGATATTGCTAAAGTTGTGCAGATTAAAAAAGAAACGGGGTCAGTTGTGAATTATTTGCATGCGCAGCGGGTGACAAATGAGAAATTGTTGACGACGCATTGCAGTATTTTAATTCCATCGGCGCTGGGTGGAGTGATTACCACAGAGAATATGAAGCTGTTAAATACGTCTGTTATTTTGGAGTTGGCGAATGGGCCGGTAGCAGCGGATGCGGATGATTTCTTATTTGAACAAAAGATTGTGGTGATTCCTGATGTTTTGGCAAATGCGGGGGGGGTAACGGTGTCGTATTTTGAATGGGTGCAGAATAATTCTGGTTTGTATTGGACGGATGAGGAAGTGGCACAACGATTAGAGGAGAAGATGAAAAGTGCGTTTCGCAATGTGTATAATCAATGGCAGGCTAAGCCGTATTCGCTGCGAACGGCGGCGTATATTTATGGACTCTCAAAGATTCTGGCGGCGGAGAGGTTGCGGGGACGGGTGTGAATTTTCCCAACACATACATTTATAAATAGAGTCACAAATTAGTACTCAATCGTAAAAATTCTCCTAACCCGAGATGGAGTTTGTTCGAGAATTTTTAACGACATCTCCTGAAGATGGGTTGCGTATGAGAATCAAGGTATAATTACTGTTGTTTTTCTATGCATTAATTTAAGAATAGATTATAGAACTTAAAACTCATTTTCTTGAAAAAAAATAAACCTACTCAAAAAGTAGGAAAAACAAACGAGAGTGAAATATATGAACTTTAATGAATTACAGATACATCCGGCGTTATTGAAAATGGTGACGCAGCAAGGATTTACAGATGCCACAGAGATACAAGAAAAATGTATCCCCTTAATCCAGCAAGGGAAAGATGTAGTTGGACAATCAGGTACCGGATCGGGAAAGACGCTTGCGTTTGGTTTGCCGTTACTTGAAAAAATGCAGCCAAAAGCAGGAATACAGGCGTTAGTTATTACACCTACACGAGAGTTATGTGTGCAAGTGGCAACTGTATTAGAGGAGTTTGCGCGACCATTGAATCTGCATGTAGTACAAGTGTATGGAGGAGTGAGTTTAGAACCGCAGGCACGAGCATTACATCATTCAGAGATTGTGGTAGGAACGCCGGGACGGTTGTTAGATCACATCAATCGCCGTAATGTGAATTTTACGACGACAAAAGTATTAGTGTTAGATGAAGCAGATAAAATGTTTGAGATGGGTTTTCAAGAGGATATCGATGATATCATCCGTTATTTGCCAAAAGAGAGGCAGACGTTATTGTTTAGCGCGACGATTTCAGAACCAATTTATAATTTAATGCAACGGCATTTGAAAAATCCAATCCAAGTGAAAGGACAAATTCATGTTGATAAAAGTTTATTGCATCAAGGGTATTATAATATTTCTGGGAAAGATAAATTTTCGTTGTTAGTGCATTTTTTGAAGCAGCAGACGAAAGGACTTGCGATTGTTTTCTGTGGAACGAGAGAAGAAGTCAATATTGTAACCTATAATTTAGGTAAGAATGGGATTGATGCAATGGCGATTCACGGTGGTTTAACACAAAACCGACGGTTGAATGCGATTGAAGCTCTTCATAAGCAGAATGTCTCAGTGCTTGTGGCAACGGATGTGGCGGCGCGAGGGTTAGATATCAAAAATGTCACCAATGTGTATAATTATGATGTACCAAAAACGTCAGAAGAATATATTCACAGAATTGGACGAACAGCACGAGCGGGTGCAGAAGGATTTGCAGTGACTTTACTTGCAGATAGAGATCATGAGAATTTTAGACGGGTATTGCATGACAGATCATTGAAGATTGAGGAGTTAGCTGCGCCGGCGTTTGAACGAGTGGTGTTTAGTCGACATTCGGAAGAACGATCACGTTATGAAGATAGTCAAAGTGGAGGCTATGGGCGATCTGGCGGTGGATATGGCCGTTCTGGTGGAAGCGGAGGACGAGGATATGGACATTCCGGACCACGAACGGGAGGGTCAGGTTTTGGCGGCTCAAGTTATGGTGGTTCACGACCACAAAATCGGTCACGATCATTAGATAGAACGTCGGGACGATCGTCTGAGTCCGGTTCATATGGAGAACGATCTTCTGGTTCATCTGGCGGTTCGTATGGTGGAAGTCGTTCTGGTGGCGGGTCTTATGGTGGAAGTTCAGGTGGTTCGCATCGAGGGCCACGACGAAGTTCGACGTTTGGAAATAGACGGTAAAAATTTTTATTTAATTTTTTAATTTATTTTTGTAGAAATATTTATAATATTTATATGACTTTAATTTTTTCGTTCTTATTTTTTGAAATGAAAGAGGAGAATATTTAATGCGTTAACTATAAAAAGCTCCTCTTATTTTGGCTTAAATATGGCAAGAACACTTATTATAGATTTGAAACAACATTTGAACCAAGAAGTAATTATCCAAGGCTGGATTCAAGAGATACGGAATTTGAGCAAAATTAAATTTATTATTCTGCGGGATCGAACTGGGGATATGCAGACGATTGCGTTTAAAGGGGATACGGAGCAAGAGACGTTTGATACGATTCAAACCTATCAGAAAGAATCGGTTATCGAAATTGTCGGGACTCCCAAAGAGAATAAAGAATCTCGATGGGGGATTGAAGTATTAATCAAAAGGATTACGTTGATTAATCCCGCGGCGACGCCGCTGCCAATCGATAATAGTGATAAGAGTATGACTAATATTGATAAACGTCTTGATCATCGGTTTTTAGATACACGAAACTTGAAAGTGCAGGCTATTTTTAAGGTGCGCAGCAAGATTGTGAAAGTATTGACTCACTTTTTTGATATGAATGGATTTACGAATATCAATACGCCGAAGATGACTAAAATTGGGGTTGAATCCGGTGCGGAGTTGTTTGAAGTGGATTATTTTGGACGGCCGATGTATCTTGCGCAGTCGCCACAGGTGTATAAACAGATGTTTGTGGGCGGTGGGTTTGAGCGGGTGTTTGAGATTGGACCTGTCTTTCGCGCGGAGAAGTCGAACACGACACGACATTTGACGGAATTTACGGGCGTTGATTTTGAGATGGGGTTTATTGTTGATCATACGACGGTGATGGACCTGATTGAAGAAATGTTTATTGATCTTATTGCGAATTTGCAGGTTGAGGCGGCGAGTGAGTTGAAATTGTTAGGAGTTGAACATAAAGCGCTTGTGAAGATTCCACGTTTGACGCTCAGTGAAGCGAAAAAGTTGCTTTTAGTGAAAGGGAAGAAGTATGCAGTAGATGCAGATTTAGATTCAGAAGGTGAGAAGATACTTTGTGAATTAGTGAGAGAGAAATATGGGAGTGAATTTGTATTTGTGACGCATTTTCCGTTTGCGGTGAAGCCGTTTTATCAGATGAAAGATGAGAAAAATTCTTCTGTTACTAAATCATTTGATTTATTGTTTAATGGCGTTGAGATTTGTTCTGGTTCGCAACGTGAGCATAGATATGATGTGTGGTGTGCGCAGGCGCGGGAGAAAGGATTGAATCCTGAACAAATGAAAGAGTATGCCGAGTTATTTATGTATGGGATGCCTCCACATGGAGGGGCAGGGTTTGGTCTTGATAGAATAACTCAGCGATTATTATTATTAGAGAATGTGCGTGAGGCGGTGTTATTGCCGCGAGATCCGGAGAGGGATCGGCCTTAAATAAGTGAGCAAGTTATTGGGAAGTTATAACATGAAACCAACTATTATTCGTTCTGAAGAACTAGAAGAAAAAGATCATGGTGACACGAAAACCACCACGATTCTCAACAGTAAAGAGTGGCCTTTTTTCAGTATTGCCAAAGTGCGAAAAATAGGCAATGATATAAAATCCGGATATGACACTGAAAGCAACAATGTTTATTATGTTCTGGAAGGTGAAGGGGATTGTGTCATCAATGGTAAAAAATATCATATTAAAAAAGGTGATTGTGTGGTGTATCCTCAAGGTATCAAATACAAACATTTGAAAGGCTTAACGCTGCTTGCGATATCTACACCACGATTTGAGAGAGGAAAAAGGGTGTATGTCGAATAAATAATGAATAAAAAAAATACTTTTAGAATTATCAATTAATTTTTAATGCTTTCATAATCTTATCTAATTTAACATTGATTTCATCTAAATTTGGTGAAGCATTGTTGTCAAATGATCTTGAACTTGGTCTTGATTCTTGAAATGAGTCGTTTTTGCGAAAACAGTCAGAGCAATAAACTGGTTTATTTGCAGTAGGTCTAAAAGGTAAGATACATGATTTGCCACAGCGAGCGCAGATTGCTTGGGTTTCTTCTTTGCGAGCGGGCCTATTTCTACCAAATGATTGTTCGTCGTGACCAAATGTGGTTTGACTACGGCGAAAGCGATCAGATGATTCACCAGCTTGGGCACGATCTGTCCGATTCCCACGAAAAGAGGAGGGGCGTTCTTGGAATCGTTTGCCTTTGCTGGAGTCGTTGTGTGAAAATTTATCTTTTTTTACAAATGCCATGGGTTTAAAATACGATTGGGGTTTATAAATTATGAGGGTGGAAAATGTGAAATTGCGCTTATTAAAATATATATCTCTTGTCAGCAACTATCCCACATACATTGAAAGAATTTGCGATAGCCATCGGCTAATATTTTACTTTTGAGGATGAATTGTAATGGTTCGTCATATAATTCACCTGGTTTTACACCGACAAACATGACGACGTAGTCGCCAAAGATATCAACAGCAGTGGCACTGGAATATTTTGGAGGCAGGAATTTATAGGGTTTTCCCACTAATTTGAGGATTTGAGGAGTTTGGGTTTTGACTTCGTGGTCGAATAAGTGGATGAATTTGATATTATGCTTTTTGCGTTCCTGATCGAAATGGCGCAGATAATGTTGTAATCGAGGATCAAACCAAAAGGCTTTGGCGCCGATGAAATAGACGGTTTTTTTTTGTTCTAGAATCAATTGGAGGTAGTTTTTGAAGCCTTCGACGCCTTTAAAAAAGTAGGCTTGGGATTCGGGTTCTACGCTGTGGTAGAGCTTTTTCATGTCATGTAAAGAGGATTCTAACGCGGTTTCTTTTTCTTTGATCATCTCTTTGAGCCGCTGGGGGTCGATGGGCTTGAAGAGTTTTTCGCTTTTAACAAAGGTTTCGGAAGCGAGGCCTTTTTCGATTAATTTGTTTAAAGAGTCGTAGACGTTGCGGCGATGGACTTTGGATCTGATGGAGATTGTGTTGACGTTGGCTTCGCCTAGGTTGAGGAGGGCTTCGTAGACGCGGGATTCGTTTAATGAGAGGCCGATTTTTTGGAGGAGTTCTTGGTACATATTTAGAGGGGTTATTCTGCTAATTATAAATTTTTCGTTTTGTGGTGGTGTTTACCACCGCTAAAGTTTATATAGTTGGTGAGATAACTACTTGTAAGTAAATAAAATTAATAAAAATAATAAAAATAAAATTAATAAAAATAATAAAAATAAAATAAAGAGGTAAAATAAACATGAACCAAAAAAATTACTTGATTGTTGAAACAGATAAAGACGGCGTATTGTATGCTGGAGAAGGAACGTTTCCTGAATGGAAAGAAAGATTAGGCGTAACATCAGATGAATTAAAATCTGATAGAGTATACAACCTAAGAGAAATTGTAACTGGCACAGAGAGTAAAACTGACAAAGGCTGGTTGATGATGAAAATGCACCAAGTGAATCCTATTGGATATGGGAGGGGAATTTTTGATCATCCAATAAGAGCTTATGGTGACTGGGCGTCTATTCCTTTAGATGATAGAATTATTGAACTTATGGGTACAGTGTTACATGAATTTAAATTGGGAGATCAAAAATGAGCACAAGAAAATTAATAGCAATTCACGAATCCAAATCTACAGGCCTAGGTGAGTTTGTAGGAAAGCTTACTCCTCTAGGAAGACCGTTTTGCATTGATATTGGCTGCCCATCAGATATATTTCCAATGTACCATGCGGCTTTTGGGAAAGAGACTCTCATTGCTGAGCAAGTTAATAGATGCAAGTTACCGTTGGGAGCAAATGCGTACACCTATTCAAGCAGAGGCATGAGTTTAGAGGGAAGTGCAGAATCTAATCCTCTTTATTATAGTAAGCGAGAACATCATATCGTTGCAATACAATGTTATAAGTTAGAGTAAAAAAAATAAAGAAATAATAGAGAGGTAAAAAACATGAAAACAATCAAACAGAAATTAGTAACAAGATTAGCAGCTCTCATTGCAGCGGCGACACCAACATTGGCTCATGCAGATTTTTATGATGGGGTGCGTGGACCAAGTACAGCACAAGTGCATTATACTCTGTCGAGTCAAGATACGACAACGCATACCATCGCAGGAAAATATTTTGGAGAGAATGTATTTGCAATAGGCGCAGTAACGGCTGACGGAAAATCTGTTGGTGGTGGATTTGTGGGAATTGGTTATATTGCAGAGCATTTCAAACGCATAAAAGCTATCCCTGTTGTTGGCTACGCTACTTCGGGCGACGGTAAGAAAGGAACATTAAATGCCATTCTTCAGGCTACAGCTTTTCTAGATGAAAATGGAACTTTTCTTGCTGATTCTCGTTATGTTGTGTCGGTACCAATGCATGGGCAAGAAAATCATACACCTGCTCATACTTTCGGATTAACACTTAGTGCAGGAAATGAGCGTTTACGCGTAGGTCCAGACTTAAATTATACTTTGAAAGATAAAAAAGTTGCCAGTGGTGCTTTAATACGATATGATCTTGACGCACAACATCATTCCAGTTGGGTAGAATTTGGTATGGGACTTGAAGGAAATGCGCAATTGCAATTTCGAGGTAATTTTTAGGTGAAATTGTTTATTCAACACAGAAAAAATAGAAAAAAAATAAAAAACAAAAGATAATCCCTACTTAATCCCATACTCGACATTGACCTGCAGATTCACTTTCACACTCTTGGGACTCAAAGATGTTTCAGGTGCGAACGTGGCGTCTTCCATACTGGCTTTGGCGTAGGATGCGTAGTAGATTGGGGGGTTGTAGCTGCTTTCACTCACACTGAGCACTTTACCTAATGAGACGCCAAGGTTACTTGCTAAAGTGGTTGCTTTTTGCTTGGCTTTGGTACTTGCAGTTGCGACCAGTTCTTCTTTGGTTTTCTTCTCTAATTGGTCTGAGAGGGTGAATTGGACATTGTCAACGGTGTTAACCCCATTTTTAACGGCAAGATCAAGCAGTTTACCTACGTTTTCGATATCAGTTGTGCTGACAACGATTGTGTGGTATGCACGATAGCCTTTGCGGACGAGTTTGTTGGTTACCGGGTCCCATTCATCCCAGGGATACAAGCTATAAGATGTTGTTTCAATTTGGGATTTTTCTATTCCCGCGGCTTTGAGTGCGTCTAACACTTTGTTGATTTTTTTGCTGTTATCCAGTTGGACGGTTTGGGCATCTTTTCCTTCGGTTTGAACGGTTAAATAGAGTTGGGCTTTGTCTGGCATGACATCGGTTTCGGCGTCACCCGTTACGGTTATTTTTCCTAATTGCTCGGAGGTTGTAACGACTATTTGTTTCTCGCCCATCGAGTAAAATAATAAAGCGAGGATGATTACGATACCTCCCATTATTGCTATGTGCATTGTTTTTTCATTCATGTGGATCACCTGTTTGTTTTGTTTCTGTTTAATTCTTATTTCTATTAAAAGATGGACTTCTATATATACCCAGCGATAACTTCGAATGGAGTTGAAGTTATCGAAAGAAAGAATAATTGGTGTCAATATTACGTTATTTATCCAATTCTTATAAAATAACTCAGTATCCAGAGTATCAGGCTTGTAGTTAATAGTAATACCAAGATACTAAGACCTATTTTTAAAAATTTGTTTATTGTATCAGTTCGAACAATCTTTATAATACCATAGATCGACCCGATTACAAGAGTTAATATAAGAAGTAGTACTCCTGAGAGTATAAGTAAAGAATTTCTTTCTTTGTTTTGTTTGATACTTTGTGATATGCTTTTAACACATTGTAAGCATTCTTCTTTAAGTGTTGCGTACATACACATAGTGGAGGAGCTTATAATTAACCCCTTTGCTTTGTTACTTTCTAGATCAATATAGAATTCAGATTTTTGCTCATCTGTATCATACTGTAATGGAGCGAGAGAAGAAGTGTACACCTCTGCTTTATTGGCATTACGTAAATTTCCAATCAGATTTGGGATATTTTGATCGCAATTTTCATAAGGTACAAGTAAAGATTGAAGAAAGGCTGTGTCATTTAGATTGTAAAATATAAGATAGTTAGGATTTGTAATAATTTCTTCAATGGAAATCGTTCGTAGGGTCATATCGGAAGTTACAAGCGGAAAGGTAATTAAAAAAAGTAGGATAAACATATATTTTTTCATGAGAGTTTGGGAATATATCCTAACTTTAAAAATCTTGTTATAACTTCCATTGGAGTTGAAGTTATGTTTTGAAAGTCTTCTTGGGACTGCTTAGAGTATACTAACCATTATAATTTATATACATTGAGGATGTATGGTCTTAAAAACAAGGAGGTTTTATATTATGGGATATTTTGATATAAAGTATAAAGAGAATTTGTATACGGTTTTTCGTATAGGTATTGGTTTGTTGTATCTATTATTTGGGGTACAGAAATTGTTTGGGTTGTGGGCCATGCCTGGTGGCGCTGCGGCATTTGGGACGTTGATTTGGTATGCGGGAGCAGGTGAGTTGTTGATTGGGCTTGCGCTCGTGAGCGGGGTGTTAACCAGATTGGCATCATTTTTTGGGGTACTTCAAATGCTGATTGCGTATTACATCGGTCATGTGGCTACATCAGGAAGTTGGAACCCGGCAGCGAATATGGGCGCACCGGCACTTGTGTTTATGCTGGCGTTTGTGGTAACGTTTGCGTATGGGGCAGGCAAAGTAAGTCTTGAGAAAAAGTTTTTTAAGAAAGAGTTGTTTTAGGTTTTTTCTTTATTTTTTTATTCTTTTTTTTTTGTTAGTTTGAGAGAAAGAGTGCGTTTAACGTTGTTATTTCTTTTTATACCACAAACGTAAGGCGTAGACGCCGATGATTGCAAGACTGCCTAGAAAGAACCAGAGGGCTAAATCGGGAGAAGTGGTTGCAGTAGTGGTTGGGAGGGTGTCGGTGAGTGCGGGGGTGGCTTTCATCATGGCAGCTTGGGGAAGAGATTCAGCTGTTTCTTGTGCAAATGTTTCCGTTGCTTGAGCTTGAGAATTGTTCCACCATTGAATTACTTTGATAGTTGCGCTCATGGCAATAGCGGCACCAACTAGAGGGAGGAGGTCTTTGATTTTTTCCCAGGCGGTTTCTACGCTATGCGGAGCGATGAGAATGTATTTCTTTGCCAATTTATAGTGGTTGATTTCGCGGCCTTTTTTGCTGTAATGGAATTCTTCGATGATGACGAGGCCTGCTTGTTTGAGTTTTTCTAAATGGTAATGGAGGGTTGAGAGAGGGATGGATAATTTTTGAGATAGTTTTTCTTCTGATTCGTCTTGTTCGGCTAGACTATTGAGAATTTTACGGGAGGTGTCAGAGGTGATGGTTTCGGCTAACTTTTTGGTTTTAGGGTCGTTGAGGTCGACTAAGAGGAAGTGGTTTTCGGACATGACTATATTAAATTAAAGTATGTTTATATAATTATTGATAACTTCAACTTGAGTTGAAGTTATACTACTTTAAGTTTGTGACTAGAATGGGGAGAGTGTAGGTTTATGTGTGGGAAGTGGAATTGGAAGATTTTGTTGTTTCCAATCTTCGATCATGAAGGGGAGCATGTATTGTTGATATTTTTCAAAGAGAGCGGGAGGAAGGGTGCAAGCGGCACGGATGATTTTACGGCAATTCTGAGTTTGGCATGCGCAGGATTCTTGAAGCTGCCAATAGGGATTATTTTCGGTTATGGAGTAGTCGATTGTTAGTTCTTCTTCTGCCTCGATGTTGCGTAAAGCAATTACCATAAATGTGTTCTCAATTTGTTTAAGTCCTATATTTGGATTACACGAATGGTTGACGTACCGCCAGGGGTTGGTGTCATGAGGAGTTATCCAGATGCCAGGGGCGATGTTTAGGTCGTTGACAAATATGGTGAGGGCTTCTTCTTTGGTGTAGGCGTCATGGCGCAGATTTCCTTCAATTGGAAAAATGAGCTCGTTTTGAGAGATTTTTTCTGTTGCAAATAGTCCAGCACCTGTTTTTGGCGTTTGACGCACGCTTGTTTGTTTCATTATTTGTCTCGAATAAATATTTAGAAGGTTAAATAGCTTTTGGTTTGTCTAATTTTAGATAGAGGCGATAACTTCAAATGGAGTTGAAGTTATGGCGAAGGACATAATTAATGATCATGTTTGTTATATCTCCCCCAAAACATATAAATACCCTGTTATTTTATTATAGCTTTGAATGGATGTTCACAAGTTACCGTTAAATCAAGTGTATAGTTCGCTGCATTCTTCGGCAAAAGGGCTTAGTACTCTTGAAGCGCAGAAGAGACTTGAGCAGTATGGGCAGAATAAGTTAGAAAGTACACAGAAGCATACGTTGCTGTTGAAGTTTTTAAAACAATTTACTAATTTTTTTGCGTTGTTGTTATTGTTTGGAGCGGGAATTGCGGCGTTTGCAGAGACGGTAGCGCCACATGAAGGATATATGTATATTGCGTGGGCGTTGGTGGGGGTTACAATTTTTAATGCGATTTTTACGTTTCTGCAGCAATTTAAATCGGAAAAGATTATGGCGACGTTTCAAAAGATGTTGCCGGCGCAAGCTGACGTGTTACGTGATAATAAACGGCAAAGTATCTTGCTAATTCAACTTGTACCCGGAGATATTATTTTTTTAAGTGAAGGGGATAAAGTGCCGGCGGATGCACGTTTATTAGAACAGAATCTGTTGAAAGTGGATCATTCGGCAATTACAGGGGAATCGGAACCGCAGTTACGGACGATTGAGTCAACGCATGAGAATATATTAGAGACGCGAAATGTTGTATTGTCAGGAACGCTTGTGCAATCAGGGGATGGGAAAGCAATGGTATTTGCGACAGGAAATATGACGCAGATGGGAAAGATTGCGCAATTGACACGAAAAACGGAAGATATTTCTACACCTCTTCATAAAGAGATTAATCGATTTATTCGAATTATTTCAATTATTGCTATTGTTTTAGGAATTGCGTTTTTTGGCATAGGCGCAGTATTAGGACATGGGCTGCTGCCAAGTTTAATTTTTGCAATTGGAATAATTGTGGCAAATGTGCCAGAGGGGTTACTGCCAACGGTGACGTTAGCGTTGAGTATTGGGGCGAAGCGGATGGCGAAGAAAAATGCGTTGATTCGAGATTTGGAGGCGGTTGAGACGTTAGGGTCGACGACGGTTATTTGTACGGATAAAACGGGAACGCTTACACAAAATAAGATGGAAGTTTCTTCGTTATATACAGGGTTTGAGGAATATATTTTAGACAAAGTGAATGTGAGTCGTGAACAGATTATGCTGTTGTTGAAGACAATGGTGTTATGTAATAATGCGCATACGCAGACGAAAAGTAAAGGATTTTTTGGCGATCCGACGGAGATTGCGTTATTATCATTTGCTTCTCGTTATGTTAATGTGAAAATGTTTTTTAAGACAGATAAAAGAGTGCATGAGCTGCCATTTGAGTCAGGAACAAAACGAATGATTACGCTTAACAAAGTAGGCCACAAAACGATTGCATATATCAAAGGGGCACCAGAAGTAGTTGTTGAAAAATGTTCTTTTATTTTGGTTGGTTCGAAAGTTGTGAAAATGAATTTGAAGCAAAAACGGAAATTGCATCTAGCGGCATTGCAAATGGCTTTTCGAGGGGAGAGAGTGTTGGCGTTTGCATATAAAGAAACAGGGATGAAATTGAATGAAGATAATTTCGTGTTTGTTGGATTAACAGGGATGACTGATCCAATTCGTGAGGGGGTAGTTGAAGCGATTGAAAAATGTAAAACGGCAGGGATTAGAGTTATAATGATTACGGGAGATCATAGTATAACGGCGGAGTCGATTGCACGTAAGATTGGATTGATTGAGCGTACTGCGAAAGCGATAGTAGTTACAGGTGAGCAACTTGAGCGGATGGATGAGACGAAATTGAAGCGGGTTTTGAAAAAACAGAATGTATTATTTGCGCGAACGAATCCAGTTGAGAAGTTACGAATTGTGCAGGCATTGCAGGCGATGGGAGAGGTGGTAACGGTTACAGGTGATGGGGTGAATGATGCACCGGCATTAAAACATGCGGATATGGGAGTAGCAATGGGGGCATCGGGAACAGAAGTGGCGAGAGAGGCAGCAGATATGATTTTGATGGATGATCATTTTGCAACGATTGTGAATGCGGTTGAAGAGGGGAGAACGATTTTTGATAATATTCGTAAGTTTATCAATTATATTTTAACAAGTAATGTTCCGGAAATTATTCCGTTTATTGCGTTTGCGTTGTTGGATATTCCATTAGCGATTACGGTTATTCTTATTTTGTGTATTGATCTTGGTACGGATATGTTGCCGGCGATTGCACTTGGTTCAGAGAAGTCAGAAGTGGATGTGATGAAAAATAAACCGATTCCACGAGGAGAACATTTGTTAACACGAAATTTGTTACTGCATTCATATCTATTTATTGGGGTGATTCAAACATTAGCGGGATTTTTTGCGTTTTTTGGGATTTTATTAAGTTCGGGCTGGCAGTGGGGAGAACAGTTTGTGGCAACGGATCCGTTGTATCAGAAAGCGGTGACGGCGTTTTTTGCGGCGGTTGTAGTATGTCAGATTGCGAATGTGTTTATTAGCAGAACAAGACGGCAGTCGTTATTTCGCACAGGATTATTTAGCAATAAATTCTTATGGTTAGGGGTTTTTGTTGAGGTTATGGGATTAGGGATGATTGTGTATCTGCCGCAAACGCAGGCGTTTTTTGGGACGCAGCCGTTGAACGGGTTTGAGTTGATGTTGGGGTTACCGTTTGCGATATTTATTTTCTTTTTTGATGAGATTCGGAAGCTGTTGTTGCGGAAGAAAGTGGTGATTGCGGAGAAGTATTTTGCATGGTGAATATTTTTAAATGAGGTACGGTTTGATTGTTGTGGGAACAAAATGGAATTACAGGATAAAGTTGTATTGATTACGGGTTCGAGTACAGGGATTGGGAAAGAAACGGCTATAGCTTTAGCAAAAGAAGGGGCGAGAGTAGTTATTACGTATCACAATACGAAAAAAGAAGGGGAAGCAGTACTAAAAGAGTGTGAGAAGTATGGCAATTGTGTGTTATTTTATTTGGACGTTACAAAGAGTGAATCAATTGAAGATGTTGTGGCAAAAGTGATTGATCGTTTTGGGAGAATTGATATTCTGATTAATAATGCGGGCTGTTTTGTGTATAAATTGTTGGAGAAACAAACAAGAGAAGAAATTGAAAGACAGCTGCAGGTGAATTTAGTGGGAACGATTATGATGACGTCTGCGTGTTTGCCACATTTGAAAAAACAATCTGATGCAGTGATTATTAATGTTGCAAGTGTATTATCCAAACAGTCGATTGTACAGGGGACGGTGTATTGTGCAAGTAAATTTGGTTTGCGAGGATTTACGCAGGCGTTGGCGTTGGAGTTGCCGAAAAATGTGAGGACATATTGTGTCAATCCGGGACTCACCGCAACGAAGATGACGGGGTTTCAAGGGATTTCTGCGGGGCAAGTTGCAGATGTGATTGTGGCAACAGTGCAGGAAGTGTTAGGGAAAAAATCAGGAGATGATGTGGATGTGAGAGATTTTGTTGCGAGGGGTGAAAAATAATGAAAGCATTATTTATCGTTGCACAGCAGGGGTATCAGGATTTAGAATATGGGGTGCCAAAGCAGATTTTAGAACAGGCGGGTGTTGAAGTGGTGACGGCGGCGAAAGTGAGAGGGGTGGCTTCTGGAAAAGTGTATACGACTGTTGCGACGTTAGCGTTAGATGAGGTGCGAGTGGAGAATTA
>Ga0209541_10005624_pt1 | contig 21788 bp, 19 predicted proteins | sample RifCSPlowO2_01_FD_184027 | JGI IMG/M metagenome (GOLD analysis project Ga0209541, IMG submission 184027) | Groundwater microbial communities from Rifle, Colorado - Rifle CSP2_plank lowO2_0.1 (SPAdes) (version 2) | ecosystem: Environmental > Aquatic > Deep subsurface > Groundwater | place...
CGATACCAACTCTCATTTCAGTAGAAATCTTGCCTTCATTTTCTTCTCTCGACTTTCTTAAAATTTTAGCTTCAGAACCAACTTTAACTTTAATCGGCTTTATTTCGACCTTTAGTCCGTCGTCGGATTCTTCTTCTAATAATCGGGCTAATATTTTCTCGTGGGCCTTGAGGGATGTCTCAAAGTTAGAACCCACATCGGCTGCTGCATTAAAGTTCTCTTTATTCTCAAACTCGGCTATTCTGTCTTTAACTTTTTCCGAATGAGCTCGGAAATTAGCCTCAATAACTGCCCTGGTTTCAGTGTTAAGAGAACCTTCCGAAGCAAGCTGTTCAGCTTCTTCAAGGCGCCTCTGGGCACGTTCTACCTCCCAATTAGCTTTCGCCTCCGAAGAGAACTCAAGCCAGCCTCTAGCTTCCTCATTTACTCCGATTTTGATCGGGTAAAGAATATCGCCGGGAAGGGCTTGTTCAGCTGCAAAACTGATTCCCCCGCCAGTCATTAATGTCAAAATTAATAATATTGCCATAGTGTTTGTTAAATTAAATTTATTAAACGAAAAAATGTTCGACCAAAGTATAAGACGAGCGGATGACTCCAATCTTACAGGATTTTCTTTCATAAAATTCAAGACTGACTGCTTGATAACAGATCTCTCTTGTTCAAATAGCTTTACTTTCTTTGATCTTTCTAAAAATTGTTCTAAATTCTTATCTTCCATTGTTTAGAATTTCTTTTAACTGGCTCAACCCCCGGTGAATCCTCACCGAAATATTATTCTCACTCTCGCCTGTAACTTCAGCAATTTCTTTGGGTGACAAATCGTCAATATATCTCATCAGCACTGCCTCGCGGTATTTTTCGTCAAGCCGATTGACTACACCAAGTATAAATCTCGCATCAATCTCCTGTTCGTTTTTCCTCCTGTCGTCAAATCCGGGCTCGAATCCCTCGACCATCAAATTATCCAAAGAAAGTTCTTTCTTCTTTCTATATTCATCGATTATCAGATTATTAGCCACTCGGTATAAAAACGCCTTAAGATTATCGACCTTCTCACCCCGGCTTATATACTGCCATGATTTAGTAAAAGTTTCCTGCATCAGATCCTTAGCTCTTTCTCGATCGCCAATTCTAAACCAGCAATGCCTAAAAATCGCATCTGATAGTTCATCGTAGGCTTTCGTGAATGCCTCCATAATCTCTGTATTTTTGTACATATATTAAGACGGTTTAATGCCCTACATTATTACAAAAAGCAAAAATTTCTGCAATCTATAAAATGCGTGTTTATTCAACGGGTGTTCAGCTGCTAATTTTTCTTTTTAGCCAAAACAATAGTAGAATTAAATTATGCAAAAATTACTTAGACTAATCCCCGCCGGCAGTTTAACTCTCGGACTAACCACCCTTGCTTCTTTTGTACTTGGTCTCCTGCGAGACAGAACTTTCGCTCAAACTTTTGGCGCTTCGCGAGATCTTGATGCATATAACGCGGCTTTTTTGCTGCCAGATCTCCTTTTTAACTTTCTAATCGCTAGCGGGATCGCCGCCGCAGTAGTTCCTATTTTTACAGAGATTTATCATTCCGACCGAGAAAAAGCTCATGAATATACTAATTCAATTTTAACTGGCGCCACTGGATTAATGATCATCGTTTCTGGCCTCATAATGATCTTTGCTGATTCGATAAGTTACCTAGTCGCCCCTGGGTTTGGAATATCAGAACAGAAAACAGTAGCCGACATAACCAGAATTCTAGCTATAGGACCAATACTATTTGGCATTTCCAATACCTTAGGAGCAATACTTATAGCCAAAAAAAGATTTCTTTTTTACGGTCTCTCTCCAGTCTTCTATAACCTTGGAATAATTGGAGGAACGATTATACTTTCTCCGACACTAGGAATAATGGGCACGGCTATCGGCACAATTATCGGAGCTTCCTTACACATGCTGACAAGAACGATTGACGCCTATGTATCAGGTTTTAGATTTAGACTAAAAACTGATTTCAAAACCGCCGAATTTAAAAAAACCATTAAATTAATGGTTCCTAAAATGTTTGGCCATCCAGTCGAACTGGCAATGTTCTGGGGATTCACGGTTATTGCTTCGACTCTCGGTGCCGGATCAATCGTAGTGATGAACTTCGCTCGTAATTTTCAAAGTGTTCCGGTAAGTCTACTCGGCATTACCTTCTCTACCACCGCTTTTCCAATAATGTCCAAGGCCATTTCAGATAACTCACAAAAAGAATTTAAAAAAATATTAAAAAATTCGTTTTGGTTAATATTGGGCGGAAGTACCTTGGCCGCTATCGTTACTTTTATAATCAAAGAGCCGCTGATCAGGATCGTTCTGGGTGGGGGTAACTTTACTGAAGAAGCCATAATGAAAACCTCTCTCACGCTTGGCGTATTCACCCTGGCCATGCCTACAGAATCACTAATCCACCTCCTTGCTCGAGCATTCTATGCAACAAAAAACACGACTGTTCCGGTCGTGACGTCAGTCCTTGGCCTAATCATCGCTATCAGCGGAGGATATTTATTGGCACCCTCACTAGGTATTGTCTCCATCCCTTTTTCCTTTTTTATCGCCAGCTTCGTTGAATTGATTTTACTGATCGTCCTCCTCCCCCAACGGCTCAAAAAGTTAAAGTCAGTTCCTCGAGTCGACACTCTACTCGACCCTCATTAAAAACAAACAGGCTCCGCGATTGCGGAGCCTTCTAGCTCTAGACACTAACAGCCTGATTGGCCAACCAGATTGATAAGAGCGTCTTAGTTTTTCCGCTATGACGCTTATCTACGGTGCGTCTGGCATCATCATCCAGCTGAGCATATTCCGTTTCCGATTCCTTGAGTACGTCTTCGTACATGCCTCGTATAATCTGCCCAGTTGTAGCCGGAACAGTGACGTCTATACCTATAGAGCGTAGACTATCAATGACATGATCTAAACGCTGAAGAGTAAAAAACTCTTCAATAAAAGTCGTCGCCGATTCTGGAATTACAGGTTGAACCCTTACCTCAGACAAAGACTTCTGCTCACTAAACTTTGGACTCTTATACTTGGCCATTATCCAATTGCCATAAGAATTCCTATGCATACGAGTCGGCTTGACCACAACGCCCTCTCCGACGTTCTGCTCTGAGCCAATGGTATTCTCATATGCAACAGCAGAGGGAATAATTCGTTTTTCATCCAGTATGTCCATTGTGGGTTTGCCGCGATATAGAAGCGGAACAGTCTTGAGGCCGACTCTCTCGACTAATTCCACAACCTTATCCCAGTCAACAAGATCGTCATTGATTCGAACATCAAATATTCGAAGCTGTTTTTCATCGGCGTAAACAACGCCCTTCTGGACACCTGGCCCAAACCATTCGCCATAAAATATTACATCCGAACTGATTGATTCGGCTAATTCTTTAATCCGCTGTTTCAGATTTGTGGCCATAACCCAGCCAAAGAACTCACGGCCTGTACTTGGTGTAGACAACTCGAGATCAAATTCTTCAGTACGACTACCTATACGAAATAGTCCACCTACCCAGCCTAAACGCGCGTTTCGTCCATGAATTTTTTCCAAAACGACAACCTCGAGTTCATCCAATATGGCTGGAACCTTATGTAATAGCTCGATCTCAGGATACTTCGCAAAACTTCCCATCTCTCGTCCTCCTATTCGCTACAGTCAAAGTTCACAACAAGATTATATCATATTTATAAAAGTTTGCAAGTTTTTCAAATTATCTATCCCACCACAATCATCACCTTCCTACCCTGATCGACATCTCCACCGTTCCAGTCGTGAATGGCGTTCATGAGAACACCTGGATCATATATGAAATCCGCTCCTCGGCGAGTGCCAGGATCGTTGGTAACAAAGTTACCCTCTTTGGTATAGCCCTTAATAACTAGCATGTGATAAAACGGCCCGGGCTGGCGGAAGTATGGATTGCCTAGTTTACGTCCTGCCGCCGGAATAATTATTACTTTCTTTTCATTCAATGCGCTCTTGATATCAGCCACAGCCGGATCATATACGACCTTTACCCCGTTAATTTTATAAAACTCCTTTAATATGACGGCTGTTTCTTCGGCAGTAGTATCTTTATGATACCCGAATCTTTGTAATTCGAAATTTTTTATTTCATGCAACTTCTGATCGGCAAAGTCGGGATTGGGAATCGCCCATCCTTCAATATAACTAGCAGCCATAAGAACCGATGCCTCCTCACAAAAATCCCCATATGGGTATTCCCAATTTGCATGAGGTGCTTGAACCGTAAATGGTACTGCTAGGTTAATTTCCACCGGCATTGAACCAATATCAGTAATCAACTCTGGTTCTGCTTGAGTAGCTCTTGACGTCAGTGTCGGTCTGAGCGATTCATAAACCTGGAGCGAAGAAACAGGCTCTTCAATAACCCTGTCATCTAATTTCTTCCAAACAAAAAACACCCCGCTAAGGGCCAATATAACTATTACAGAGAAGACGACAATCCTCTTCATTTGTATATTATACCACAATTTTAAGGATAAACAACCACCCCATGCCTACCTAAAGCCTCCCAATTTCTCATAAATTTAGACTCCTCCCAATAAGCCGGGCCATAAACCGGATCCATAATCATAAAACCATCCGGATCCTCTACTGATCCCCGAAAACCATAAACAACTCTGGTATGTTCTCCGTCAACACCATAAATTTTCTTGCCGTCCGACGTCTCCCAGTTAACTGACTGACCCCTGCCTAGATACCCCCAGACAATTACCGGCCTGCCTTCGGAAATATGCTTAGCCAAGTCCGAAGCAAGACCATTTTTTATTATTTTGGCCCCCCGCCAATAACTTGCAACCGCGGCAATAGGTTCCCAGTAAACGCCATAGCCATCACCCATCATTTTACCGTCTATATTGCCGACAAAGCCCAGATGCGGATCGCCCCAAATATTACCCAACCGCATCGTTGAATCAAATGGTAGCTTATCTATAATTTCTGACTCTGAAACCTCGACGCCATGATAATTTAGTACCATTTTTAACGTGGCCAGCTCACAGCTAAGCGAGTGTTCTTGGCGATGGAATTTGAGGGGAAGTTCAAAAGTTAAACCCGGATTGATAACTACTCTTCCAGACAACTGCCTGGAATAATGAACAAGATCTGATGGCAAATTTATTATATTCAGCTCCCACAACAGGCAAACTAATATAATCACCGACGACAAGCCGAAAATAACCCAGCCAAAATTAATATGATGCCTATGTATTTTTGCCATTAGAATAAATTTTCCCATAAATAAATTTCCCAAGCTCAACCGCTAGAATATTAAAGACTCCAAAAATACCTACACCAGCTATCCACGCCAAGGGCAAAGACACAGTTCCTAATATTTTTTGTGAAAAAGGTAGATATACAGCTAGCAAAGTAAGTCCAACCCCCATAACCACTCCGCCGACTAAATACAAATTTGAAAAGGGGTTATATCGAAAAATGCTTTTATCCAAACTTCTCAAAGAAAAAGAAACCAGAAGGGTATAGGTGGCAAAAGAGGCAAAAATAAAAGTTCTAACCATCTCCGGATCAAAGCCCCACTCAAGAAGAAGCCGATAAACAAAGAATAAAAAGGCGCTTGTCGTTGCTCCTACTGCCAAAAGTAAAAATTTAGTCTGGCCATCGAACAAACCTGTTGAAAATCTTCGGGGATGCTTATCGAACCCTTCTACGCCTTCTTCAAAAGCAAAAGCAACCGCCGGAAAACTATCAGAAAAGAAATTAACAAACAGAATCTGTAAAGCAGTAATCGGTAGCACTAAGCCACTAAAGATTGCTCCGCCGATAAGAAAAAGCTCATCTAGAGAATTTGACAAAAGATAAACAATAACCTTTTTTATGTTGTCAAAAATACGTCTCCCTTCAACTATGGCCGCAACTATTGTTTCATAGTTATTATCGAGAATTACCAAATCAGCCGCGCTTTTAGTGACATCTGTGCCAGAACCCAAAGCAACGCCAATATTAGCCTCGTCCAAAGCCGGAGCGTCATTTATACCATCGCCGGTCATCGCAACAACATAGCCCTTCTCCTTATACATTCTGGCTATTTGAACTTTCTGTCCCGGTGTTACACGGGCATAAACAGTCACTTCATCCGCCCGAGAATATAATTCTTCTTTGCTCAGATGATTTAAGTCATCTCCCATAAGAACAGCTCCTTTGCCATCAATTATTCCTAACTCTCGCGCTACCGCTTCGGCTGTACCCCTATGATCTCCTGTCACGATTATTGTTTTAACTCCAGCTTCGCTTATTTTCCTCATCGACTCAAAAACACCTTTGCGCAGCGGATCACGAAAAGTTATCAACCCATCAAAATCGAAATCTTTTAACTCATAATTTTTTAAGCTCTGATAATCTGGACATGGCTTTTTCGAAACAACTCCCAGGACCCTCTCTCCTCCAAAAGCTCTTTCATCTATTTCTCGTGCTACCTCCGCCTTATCCTCATCGGAAAGATTGGTAAAGCGAAGCAATATTTCAGGTGCCCCCAAAAGCATTATCCGCCGACCCCCGTTATGAGCATGGATAGATGCGGCGAATTTTTTATCAGAACTGAAAGCAAGGCGATCATAGACAGGATTAGCTTCAAAAATTTTATTTATAAAAATATTACGCTTTGCCGCTCCCTCAACCAAAGCCACTTCCATTATATTGCCGAACATTCGCCACTTACTAGACTCCTCGCTCGAGTTCTCAATAACCACATCTACTGTTGTCAACGCCTCTGATAGCAAATTATTAATATCCTCAGTCGATGATCTTTTGTAAGGAATGACAGCGGTTAGTTCCATTTTAGCCTCAGTAAGAGTTCCGGTTTTGTCAGTCAAAATCAAATTGGTAGAACCGAGTGTTTCAGCCGCTAAAAGCCTCCTGACAATTCCCTGCTTTTTCGCCAACCGCTCAACTCCAACCGCCATAATCACAGTTAGAGCTATTGGCAAACCTTCTGGCACAGCCGACACTGCAACTGCCACCGCAATAAGGAACATATCTAGAGGATTATATTTTAGATAGACGCCGAAACCGAAAAGAATAATAGTAAGCCCCAGGAGGATCAACCCTGTCCAAAAAGAAAAATGACCTATAGCAATCTGAAGGGGTGTTTTGGATTCTTTTCTTTTTGCCAATAAAGTGGCTATCTTGCCGAATTCTGTTCGAATGCCAGTAGATGTTACAACCACATCAGCAAAACCACTCACCGCTAAAGTGCTGTCAAATACCATCGATGAACGGTCAGAAACCGAAACTCCAGCTTCAACCAGTTCTATTCTCTTCTCAACTGGTATCGACTCTCCGGTAAGAATAGACTCATCGACTTCAAAATTATTAGCAAAAATTACTCGGCCATCAGCGGGTATCTTGTCGCCCTGAGTGATGCGAATAATATCGCCGGGCACAAGACACGAGGCATCAATAACATTCTCAACACCAACACGCCTTATTCTGCTTCTGGTTTTGACATAGGATTTTAGAAGTTCAAGAACATTTTCAGCCTTTGCTTCTTGATAAAAACCAAGGAAAACATTAACCAATACTGCGGCAAGAATAACACCGGTATCAAGCCAATCTTTTAAAAGCGTGGTGACAAGGCCGGCCAACAAAAGTATAAAGATAAGAGGACTCCTAAATTGGTTTAAAAAAAGCTTGAGCCCGGAAAATTCCTTGCTATCTTTAATTTCGTTTGCGCCAAAAACTTTAAGCCTTTCTTGAGCTTCTTCTTGAGTTAATCCTTCAATCCGCGTCTCAAGAACACGCAATGTTTCATCGACAGACATTGACCAAAAAGGTTCGTTTACGCATTTCGGATCTATCGCCATCTTTTCAGTATAACAGTTAAAAATAAAAAATCAGCCAATTATGGCTGATTAAAAAACTATCTCCCCTTAAGTTCTCGAATTAATCTATTGGCCCCATAAACCTTGCTCAATAGCTCAACTATCCCGGCCGAATGAACTGATATCGCTCTCGATCTAGATGAATAACCATAATCGTAATCGCTTACAAGGCCTTCGATATTGCTATCAAAAACAATACCGACTATCTCAAGATTACTGTTGAGTACCGGACTTCCGGAGTTTCCCCCGGTAATGTCGAGTGTGGAAACAAAATTCAATGGAACGCTCAGATTAACCGAAGACTTTTTCTTATACCAACGACCTGGAAGCTTATAATCGCCGCTATCACCGAAATCCGACGCATGCTTATAAGCCTCTCCGATTATAGTCCAAGGCAAAGTCGTTGTGCTCTTTTCATTATAAACAGGCTTGACCGTACCAAAGGCCAACCTCAGAGTAAAAGTGGCATCCGGGTAACGATCTGTGCCATAAAGTTTGAAGAGAACATCACTTAACCCAGCATATCCCTGTCTTTCTCCATCTGAGATCTCTTTCATCTTTTCAATCAAGCTCTTTCGCTCGTCTGAACTCATCAGCAAATTAGCTAAATAAATCATGTGGTCTTGAGACTGTTGAACCGGAGAGGGTCCACTCTTAATCATTTTTCGATGCTGCTCAAGATCTGAGATAAAAGTGAAATTTACAAGGTCGTGAGCCGCATCAACCGGACCTGAGCCGAAATAGTAAAACAGACTAGAAACAAAATCATTATCTCTTCCAAAGACCTCAACTAAGTGAGTAAGAGAGTCTCTCAGCTTTGCTTCTTCATATTCGAGATCAATCGGAATATCGACAAGCCTTCTTTTGAATACTTCCTCGGCAAAACTGGGATTTTGAACAACAAGACTCATTGCGTACTCAAACAAACGACTATCGAAGCCAAATCCTCTGACGAGAAGCATATACTTTGAATAAATTTCCCTCATAGCATTTTGACTGTCCTCGATCAAAGCTAAGGCCGCCGTGAGCTTACTATGAAGAATAGGATCGTTCCTTGAGCTGTCATCCAGTCTGTTTTCGAACGTTTCTTTCTCGTATAGAAGACTGGAGTCTTGAAGTCCTCTTATCTTGCCTACATATAGCTTACGGACATTCTGCCAGCCAAACAAATCCGACTCACCGATCCGTTCCTGCTTGTTACCCCGAAGCATGAATTGATGAGTTGTCAGTTCTCTTCGTCTGAATAGATCCAAAAGGAATGGTACCTTAATATCACGCTCGGTCTTCAAGGCTTCATATGTTAACATTCTTTTAGTACTGCCAGGATGGCCAGAAACAAATATCAGCTCACCGTCTTTAGCTCCAGATTTAGACCACTTAAAATAGTGTTCAACCCGAGCAGGCTTTCCACCTTCGTAGGCCCTTAAGAAAGAAACATCCAGAGTGTAGCGGGGATATTCGAAGTTATCGGCATCGCCGCCAAAAAATCCGACATTCCTCTCCGGCATAAAAACCAGCCGAATATCTTCATAGACTTTATAGCAGTAACTCCGATACTGGCCGCCAAGATATAAAACAACTTCTTCGCATAAAAGACCGGGCTTTTGAACGCCCCGATCCTCAATGCTCATCAAAACTCTTACATTGAGGTTAGTCTTGAGTTCTTCTGCAAAAGTTTTAGCATAGAACCCATCTTCATAATAGTTCTTCTGAAGAGTACTCAATGCCTTAACCGCCTCCTCAGAACAATGCCAATTAGTCATCAAGAGCCCTTCGGGGGAAACAAATGAGGTTGAACAATTGGGTAATCGAGCTGAACTTTTCTGGACATGCTCAACCCACTCCGAAGAAGGCGTAAAGTTGTATCTATCCTTTAGCTGCTTAAGCGGAAGATTATTGAGCAACCACATCCCCTCATCAGCAGAGACAAAGACAAAACCAACAACAACTAAAGCAACAAAAATCAATCCAGTCTTAAGGCGCTTGATCATTTAGCTACCCCGTTTTTAATGTACTCTCAGCCCAGACAGTATTGCAAAAAAGGTAAAAAAAATCAAAAAACGGCCAGCACCGTTTTTAATGTAATTCTCTCAGCTCTCGATATATTCTTTCCGCTCTATCTGCCTCATCTTTTGAGGCATGCGCCCTTATAAGCTCAATGGCCTTCTTGGCTCCCCTTACCATGAAGTCTGGATTCCAATGATCGCGGGAAATCCACCACCAATGGCAGGAAGATGTCATCATTAAACAGCTCTGTCGGTCATGCTCAAAATATTCCAAAGCCATGTTGACCAACTCCCAAAGCTTTAAATGATAAATATTGAATCTTGATTTCCAAAGCGGATATGGATCGCTTCTTACCAAATCGTCAGCTGATGTTGACCAAGAACTATCCGGTATGTAAGGCACCCGATGTGTCGGAAAATTCTGACTAATATCTTCTAAAGACGAAATTCTACTTCCCGCCCACTCGTATAACATTGGCTTAAGCAATCTTTCAAGCAGATCTCCAGGATGATGACCGAAAGTTTCTGCATCCATAGCAATAGTAAGATAGGCTGGAGCATTTTTTGTCCATGGAGGAATGTCATGTTCCATTTTAGATCTGAGGTCATTGAATGAAGGGTGATCAAAAGATATCAGATTGCTCCAAAATCTTGAGCGCATAAACATCTTGAAACCGTTATAGGTGATGATCCTATCAAAAGGGGGAGATCCTGAAACATCCTGAGTCATAAACAGTCCATCATCTATTACTGACCACCAGTGACCATAGCTCCTAAACAACTCAATATCATTCCTGGAAAAAGCCATCTCCGGAAGATAAAAACCCTGACAGTTTCGCTTGATGCCGAACTGGCCACTCTTGCGATTCTCATCATCTTCTATCTGAGCCCTCTGCAAAAACTCAGGAATGAGGGGTAGTATCGGGTGTTGGGCAGGAGAGCTCATAAGTTCGATCTTCCCGGCAGCTATTGCTTCTCGAAATCCAGTAATCACATCCGGAAAATCTTTCTCGAGCAGATCCAACAACGATAAATTAATATTAGCGGTGAAACAAAAACCATTTATCTCATTGACAAGCTTGAGAATGGGCCGATAACATTGTTCCGTAATTTTTTGTAAAACAGCTGGAAACTGCCACCAGGGCTGGTAAAAGTGAAGAAGAAGACCCAATCTTAGATTCTCCACAAGACTCCCCCATTCCGATTGGTAAATAAGAGGGCTATGCCTAAACTTAGTAGACTACAGAATATCGCTATTTTTCAAGTATTGACTTTGTACTTTAATTATGATATAATGAAAGAGCAAACAATTAACCCCTAACTATATGGCAAAATTATTTTTAATGTTTGTCCTGTTCCCAGTTTGGATATTATTTCTACTTGTGGGAGTTGATATTTTCGAGGAACCAAAGAAATAGATACTAAAAGCGGACCGTCGGTCCGCTTTTAGTATCCTTGAATACTCCCCTCATTTAATTTAATATTTGATGATGGCAGACATCGGTCTTGGGTTTATAATGTCATCTTTTATAGCCGGCGTTTTTACCTTTCTTGCACCTTGCACATTGCCGCTGATTCCTGCTTTTCTTGGTGTAATTTCAGGCATCGGCCATCAGGAACTCAACAATCCAGAAAAGTTAAAGACTCTTCGCTGGAGAATCTTTTCAAACGCTTTTTTTTACGTACTTGGCTTCTCTCTAGTTTTTATCTCATTTGGAGTGGCATTCTCACTTTTAGGAAAAATTTTTCTAATAAGAGTTTGGCTGGAGAGACTAGGTGGACTGCTGATTATACTCTTTGGCCTTTCACTGATCGGCTGGCTAAAACTTCCATGGTTGAATAATAGTACGGTAATTTCAGCTCCAAGCCTATATCAAAAAACTTCAAAAATTAACTCCTTTAGCATCGGGGCTTTATTCGCTTTGGGCTGGTCACCCTGTGTTGGCCCGTTATTGGGTTCCATATTTCTTCTAGCCTCAAGTTCAACTACAATACATCAAGGCACCCTCCTGCTAGCAGTTTTTTCGCTAGGACTAGCCCTACCATTTCTTGTGACGGCTCTTTTAATAGGCAAAGTTATTGGAGCCCTAGCTAGCTGGGGAAAGTTTCTCCAAATCATCAATATGATTGCCGGAATTTCTCTTATCATGTTGGGCATTCTGCTTTTTAGCAACCAATTCGGAATTGTGTTCGGAACAATCCAGGGTTATTTCTATCGATTCCAGTTTTACGAAGAATTTATAAACAAATTTTTCTAAGAGATGGCTTTGAGCTCTAAATAAAAAACCAGACATAGGTCTGGCTACCAACAAACTGTATTATATTCTTTTAGTTCTAGTCTCTCGGTGGGAGGCGGCTGTTCTGGTGTGTTCAGACCTGCCTCCGTCCTCAACTCGATCAAAATCCCAGATAACATCTGGGATTTTGATTTTCACAGTTCTGGGTCAGAATCTAATTTTTGTCCGACGGACTAACTATTTCTGAATAAAGTAGTTATTACCAAAGAGCCAACGCATATACTTGAGATTGAAGTAATGCCCTAGATGTAGAAAAAAAGCACAGATGCCGATAATCAGCAGAAGCCATCCCATCCAATTGGTAACTTGCCAATTAAATAAAACTGCTAGTCCTAATACGGTCAGAAATACACCGAGCAAAATCCCGCTGATATCCAGGAAAATAAAGAAAGAAACTTTGAATATTCTATAAATTAAGTTCATATAACTTTATATTCAAACATCATGCCCGACTCCATGTGCTCTGGAATGTGGCAATGAGCTACCCAATCACCTGGATTGGTGACATCAAGAAGAATATCCACTCTTTCACCGTTTTTTACTAACACCGTATCTTTCCAGACTAGGTTATTATTCGGCACCCCATCTCGGCTTATAACTAAAAACCTCTGGCCATGAAAATGTATTGGGTGCTGCATGGGATGCATTGATTTGGGGTCATTAAATATACTTATTTTAACCTTATCTCCGACTTTGAACTTCCAATCATTAATATTGGCATTTTCTTTTTTTGTATCTTCATCCAGCATGATCCACTTTAGCATTGAAGTATTGGCCATCATGTTCATCATACTGTTTGAATCTTCCCACTCAATTGGGTCGCCGCTAGACATACCCATCATTGAATCGTTAGACATTGTCTGTCCGTTTCTCATCATGTGGCCGCCGTGCTCGCTGTCAGAGCTAGACATCATGTTTTGCATCTGACCTCCCATGTCAATTGTGAGCTTAAGACGTTTATCAGACACTTTGGAGAAAAGAGGTCGCAATATAGAAAGAGAGCTTATGAAATCTTGGTTAACCCGAGGTACTAAGAAATATTGAGTAGTGAACGGGTAATTTTTAACAGCGATTGTCCCTAGTTCATAAGTTCTATCCGGAGTTTTGTTAACAATTTTATAGCTTACAGCCTCATTAAACCAAATCTCCACTATTGCCCGTTCAGAGGGGCCAATAATTACCGAATCTATCCATTCCTCGCGTTCATACTTACCGCTATCTGCTCCGACCAGCTTCATACGGGTATTGGGAATTGCAAAGTTAAATACTCTCGTATTAGCTGAATTGGTAACGTAGAGTCTAACTCGCTCTCCTTGATTAACCGACAGGGCATAATTATCACTCCCATTAACAAGCATGACATTGCCGAATCTACCCATCAGGGTATGGTCAACCGTTGATTCACTGAAAGGAGCTATCTGGCCATTTTGCATTAAGATATCGTCCAGGAAAAGGGTCTCCTCCCGGTCAACCTCGGCCCAATAATCTTTTTTTGCAGGTGTTACAATAAAATTTCCGTATAAACCCAACTCCTGGGCATAGTCTTCCCGGATATGAGGATGATACCAGTACACTCCCTCGTCAGGAAATTTTATTTTATATGTGAACGATCGGCCCGGTTTAACCGCCTCTTGAGTAACGTCGGGAACACCGTCAAATTTATTTTCCAGCCGTATGCCGTGTGAATGAATCGTGGAATCAACATCGGTATTATTCGTAAAGTTTAGGGTAATTTCTACACCTTGAGGCACCTTGATAGTTGGCCCAGGAATCGTGCCGTTATATGCCAGCATTTTTACCTCGGAACCGTTTATTTTACTTTTAACAACTGATGCAGTCAGGTCATATATATCTCCATTTTTAAGCTCCACTATTTTTGTCGCCGCAACCTCAGTAAGACCACTGATGCTTGAAGAAAAGGGTCCTCCCGGAAAAATACCTCCTCGTTGCCACATAGAGACAAAAGCAATGCTAATAAATATTGCGATTAGAACTAGTGGGAATATCAAAACTTTTTTCATAGTATTAACTATTAATTTGGTTTTTCTGATTAACTCGATAAAGCCAGATATATGCCAGGATTCCTTGAACCCAGAACATAACCACATTTATTCCATGGGTACCTGGTCCAGTCCAGCCAGCAGCAAGATAAAAATTAGCATTCATTAACATACCACCGACCAAGGCTAAGATAGATAATTTTAGAGCAATTTTTTTGATAACTTCTTGTTTCGAATAAACAAAGACTGCTCCGGCAACGGCAAGTATAATAGCAATAGCTATTTGGCTAAATTCAACTGAATAGGCAAAAACGGTTGAATTTCGAGTGGCAAAACCGAGTAAGAAATCCTTGTACCATGGAAATGGATTCTTGCTGGCAAAATATCCGAGCGTGCCGTTAATGCCATTTACAAATTCGGGAGTAGATACTTTTTCCCATCCTGCCGACCACCACTCATAAGCCAAGATCATTTGTACGGCAACTAATCCGAGGAGATAAAGAGAACCTTCGTTTAACCTTTCGGTAACGCTTTTTGAACCTAAGTGGCCGGTAAGATAGCACTTAACTGAAAAAGCTTCCCATAAAGCAAACAGGGCTCCGGCAGTACCCAAGATACGAGCAACAGGATGCTTAAATAGCACAACCACAGCAAAAAATAAAATCGCTGCAAGTACAATACGCATTAAACGGTCTAACCAATTTATATTTTTTTCCATATATTTATATTAATTTTTTTATATTTTAAGTCTAGGCTCAACCCTCTTTAATAATACCGCATTTGTCGCGACTATTATAGACGACGCTGACATCAACAAAGCCGCTATCTCCGGTCTTAAAGACCAGCCTAGAGAGTTATAAAACACTCCAGCCGCTACCGGAATCGCCAGCACGTTATATATTGCTGCCCAGAAAAGATTCTGCTTCATTTTAACGACAGTCGCCTTGGATAAACGAATAGCTGCCACAATATCGTACGGATCCGATTTCATGAGAACGATATTGCCTGTTTCAATTGCTACATCGGTGCCAGCACCAATCGCAATGCCAATATCGGCTTGGGCTAATGCCGGAGCATCATTTATCCCATCTCCGACCATAGCCACGAATTTACCTTCATCTTGAAGTTTTTTGACATACTTTGCTTTATCTCCTGGCAACACTCCGGCAAATATCCTATCCATACCCAGTTCTTTTCCTACTGCTTCGGCGACACCCTTATGGTCGCCGGTAATCATGGCGACTTCAATACCAAGTTGTTTTAATCCAGCAATAGTCTTTTTGGCAGTTGGTTTAATGGTATCGGCGGCCGCAACAACACCGGCAAGCTTGCCATCAACAGCAATTAAACTTAAGGTTTTACCTTCACTTGCTAGACGATCTAACACCTCTCTGGCATTGCCAATCTCAACTTTATTATCAATAAGAAGTTTTTCTTTTCCAGCGAGAACTATTTTTCCGTTAATTATCGCTTTAAGGCCATGCCCAGCAATAGATTCAAATTTACTGATTGATTCAAGGGGAATTGCTCTCTGCCGTTCTGCTTCTTCCATAATTGCTTTAGCTAATGGATGATTAGAGCCAGCCTCAACACTTGCCTCATAATTCAATATGTCTCTTTCGGTAAATCCGTTAAATGGGACTACATCGGTAACTTTCGGCTTACCTTCAGTAAGTGTGCCTGTTTTATCAAGAACTATTGCATTAAGTTTCGATGTATTTTCAAGAGTTGCTGCGTCTTTTATAAGAATATTGTGTTTTGCTCCAAGACCGGTTCCTACGGCTACAGCCGTTGGTGTAGCAAGTCCCAGAGCATCCGGACAAGCAATCACTACCGTGGAAACAGCAAATGTAAGAGCAGTAAGAAGTCCGGCACCAGCTACAAAATACCAGCCGAAGAATGCAGCAAGCCCAGAACCAATAGCAAGGACTACGAGATATGCCGCCGCTTTATCGGCTATCCTTTGGCCTGGAGCTTTTGAGTTCTGGGCCGTTTCAACCATTTTGATTATTTGGGCAAGAACCGTTTCCGAACCGACTTGAGTAGCTTTAAATTTCAGTGTTCCAGTTTGATTTACAGAGCCGCCAATTACTTTATTCCCTATAGTTTTTATGACCGGGATAGATTCACCGGTAATTAGAGATTCATCAATTGAAGATTCTCCTTCAGTAACTTCTCCATCTACCGGTATTTTGTCGCCTGGACGAAGTACAATGATATCATTATGGACGATCTCTGCACTTGGAATACTTATTTCTTTGCCACCACGAATGACATTTGCCTTAGGTGGCACAAGATCAAAGAGTGCGCGCAAGGCATCAGAAGTACCCCGACGGGATTTCATTTCCATCCAATGGCCAAAAAGAACAAAGGTAACAAGTAGGGCTGCCGCCTCATAGAATGTTTCACTTTCGGGTCGGATAAATGTAAGTAATACGCTGAATAGATACGCTGCCAAAACACCGGTAGCGATAAGTACCGCCATGTTAAGCTTTCTGGCTTTGAGCGAATAATATGTGCCCGTAATAAAGATCGAGCCAGTCCAAAAGACGATTGGAGTAGTAAGGATGAGAAGAAGCCAATTTATTGGTATAGGTGTCGGAAGATTTAATCCAAAGAAGTTGATACCAACGGGTGAGTAGAGAAAAATCGGGATAGAAAGTAGAAATGAAACCCAAAATCGGCGACTCATATCCGCTTCCATTGCTTTAGCGATTTGAGGATTAGTCATTGCCGCTTCATGATCAGCATGATTTATTTTCTGAATGTCATGACCAGCGTGACTTTCAGCTTTCTTCTCGGGGATAAGCTCCATGCCACAAGCAGGACATCGCCCAGGTTCATTCTTCTTGACTTGTGAATGCATGGGACAGATATAAATTGTGTGGTTTTTAGTGTGTTCCATTTTTTAATTATACACCGCAACTGGATCCTTTCCCATTAGTTGTCGGCTGAATTTGTTTAAGGATTTGTTGATATCCCGAAGCACTTGAAAAATTAGCTCCCAGAATCTCTTTTGGGCTCACTTTATTCCATGTAATTTTCTTTGATTTAAGATACTGAGCAATATTTAAGTATGTATCGGGGAACCAATATGAATTGACGGCTAGAGCAGCTTTATACATATCTGCCTCGTTCACTCCTTGAGAGGCCATCAGCTCCAACAAGCCAAGCATGGCCATACCGTGATTACAGTCAGGAAAATAAACAGAATTACCACAACACGGCCGGTATATATTCTGACTTACCCCCTCTACTAATAACTGCTGTTCCGATGTTAAGGGAATCATCGAGTGTCGACTGTAATGATTCATCGGATTACCCGTAGCTAAAGTCCAGCCTCCGGTAGAAGCAAAATTACCAGCATTTCCTCCGTATTTTTTATCAACCATTGGTCCCTTCTCTAGAATTTCGTTTTTATTAGCCAAACCAAGAGCCCACAAAAGATTGAGAACTGTGTTGGCATTGTCTTTGCTAATAACAAGCTGACCATTATTATTTCCCGTAAGAAGTTTCTTTGTTTCTTCATCAAGTCCACCGCGCTGAGCATACAAAGCTTCGAATTTCTTTAGATCTATTGTTCCGCTATCAACTAGTCTCTTTCCTAAATCTCCCCATCTGACAGGCAAGACGACACCACTTTCCGGCAAAACAATTTTTTCTAACCCCGCAATAATTTTTGCATTAGCTATCTCCGGATTTACATTTTTTAGTTGGGCAGTATAAATCCATGTTCCTCCGATAACGACAGAGGCGACAACAACACAGATTCCCAAAAAGCGATATGGGTTTTTAGGCGATGGTTCCAGCTCACCCTCGATGCTAGTCTTGGTTTCTGCTTCAGGTTCATGACAGCAAATCTTATGCAGGCCTTGAGTATTTTCTGATTTGGATTTTTCTTGTTCCATATTAACAGCACTGCTCCATTTGTTCTTCAATTTTGCTGATCTCTTTCGATCCGCTAGCCGGTTTAGGCGGCTGTTTAATGAAGAATAAATAAGCGATTTTAATAAGAATTAATAGTTCTGCAACTACAATAAATTTATTTAGATTTATTATGAGGAGGTACGCCAAGGTCATACCTCCTGTGATAACTAAGGTTTTCCAAAGAAGCTGGTGTTGAGATGCCCAACGACACTTTTTCTCACCCAGGTATGCAATACCTACAACAGTCCCGCCCATAAGTAAGGCTATGGGAACCATATACATCGATGACTCGAGGTAACCCCAGGCCACTCCGGCACTTAATCCTAGCCATAACGAACTCCCTGCAACGCATATCGGACAAATATTTATTTTCATATTAGAGGAAATAAATTAATATCCCGAGAGCGACCATGGCAATACCGCCACCAATTTTAACGAGTGACTTTTCTTTCTGTTGCCACTTCTGAGCTTTTTCTACCAGAACCTTGTCTGCCGCAATCGTAAGCACAATAAATAAGGGTGTGATTAAGAGCGCATTGTAGAAGAAAAGATACCCAACCCCCTTGAGATAAGTGACCTGATCGTGAAGAAGTCCTATAACCATCAGGTACGGCCCGCCCATACATGGAAATTGACAGATACCAACCAGAAGTCCAAGAGCAAAAGCTGCCGGTATGGATGCTTTATCAATCAACTGACTCATTTTTGAATGGGCCGATGATGGCAGCCGCAACTTAATCGGAAATCGAGGAAAAAAGTAATTGAGAATATTTATGAACCCAAAGGCTATAAGGAGTCCAGCGCCCAACTTGCCCATAAAGTGCGGGGTATTAAAGAGGTGTAGAACTTTCAATAGACCCAGGCCGATTAATAGATAGGCCGTGAATATTCCAATGATATACGTCGCACCTACCTGGAGGATTCTTTTTCTCGTCATTTGCATACCAAACAAGAATGCGATTGTGATCAACAGAATTGAAAACGAGCAAGGATGAATACTATCCAGTAACGCCGAGAAAATCACGAGTGGCAAAAGCCAAGTTCCGTTGTTGCTAATATTCCAGATCAGGCTCGACGCAGTGGGGCTTTGCTTGAAGAATACGAGAGCGATGATCGCAGTAATAGCTACTCCAAATATGATAATTAATCTTTTCATAATTATGGAGTTACTACTGTTTTAATTTCGAGTTCGAGCTTTCCACCATTTTTATCTTCAATGTAGACAAAACGATCTATAGCACCAACTCCTGCTGGACCGTGAGCGTTAGGGTCATATATAACATCGAGGCTTCCAGAATCTCCAGGATTGAGAGTTATATTTGTCGCTGTCAGAGCACCTCCGCCATGTCCTGGCATACCGAATAGACCATAAGTTTTGCCGTTGAACTTAAAGTTAGCGACCGTACACATACATGAGGTATATATCTTCTTAATATTGATTGGCTGATCTGAGCTATTAGTGATTTTGAATTCATGGTTAACTTTGCCGTTAGCCATTGAAATAGTACCAAAATCGAAATTTGTTTCGTCGCTCTTCAGTAGGCTTTCCGCTGAGCTTGCCTGACCATTGCTTTCATCTACCGTTGGCTGACCCAGCCAGATAAGGCCAAAGGCTACAATGCCAAACGTCGAAAGAAATATGATACGAGATAGTAGCCACCCGTTTCGTTGTTTAATATGGTTCATAGATTTAGTAATTAATTATTTTAGCGATTATTTCTAATGCGATTAATATTCCGAGAAATGAAATGGCCGAATAAATCAATACAAGGAATGGATTCTCATGAGTAGCCAGTTTAACTATAGTTCTATAAGTCATGTTGATTTATTTTAAACATAAAAAATCCCTTTTTCAGGGTTTAACGACGCAAAGCAACAGAATCGTTCGACAACGATCCGCTACCAGCGTCCTCCTATGAATGAGGGGCTATTTTCGTGAAGAGCAAACCAGTGATTGAGTATAATTTTATTGGGCGGAACAAAAGATTCCCTAAGATGACTTCTTGCGAGTAGGGGTTGTAGTTTAAACAGCTCAAGCTCTTTATTAAAAGTAATAAAAACTGCAAGAGTTAATACTAGAAGTAATGTAAGAGATGCGGCAAAACTATCTACAGGGACTGCTGAGGAAAGTTTCGATAAAGCACCCAGATGCGAAGTCACAAAATCTATTGGATTCTGGACCTGAACACAATCAGTTATTCCTGTAGCTTGAAATGGACACTGACCATGTCCTTGCCCGTCCATATGATTCATCATAACCAGACCAAAGCTGGCAGAGAGTAAAGAGCCTATAATGAGCAGTGAAAAAAGATATCTTTTCATCAATGCCAGTGTACCACATATCCAAATTAAATAAAAACTCAATCTGTGGTATACTGCAATCATATGATGGGTTATGGAAATGACTGGGGCATGATGGGTGGCATGGGATTTTTCGGCGTGATCACATGGCTTGTGGTCATTGTCGTTCTGGTCCTTGCTGCCGTCTGGCTCTGGCAACAAATTTCAAAAAAGTAGTATTTGATTTTTATATACGATTAGATCCTTATAGACATACGGTTTTTTCTTGTTACACAAACAATCACCCCTCGGGGTGATTGTTTGTGTAAGATACTTCCAACCTCGGCTCCGCGGCCAGGACTCGAACCTGGAACCATCTCCTTACACATGATCCATAACTTTCGTAATGGGGTGGACTATATCTTTCCCGAGACTTTCGTCTGGCGGGATTTCGGTATCTAGTCTCTACGGCGCTCTCCAGCAATGCTGGAGTTCCCACGGTATTAGCGTATCTTTTGATTTAGCCTTCACCGTTATCCCGAAAAGTTCATCCCTAGTTTTCACCAGGAAGCTGCCTTACTCGACAGGGAGCCGCTCTACCATTGAGCTACCGCGGAATATTGTTAATACTGACAAGTTGAATTTTATCACAGCAAAACACATTTTTCAAGCTGCTTTTTCTTTAATATATATCTGTGCATCTTTAATAAATACGGTTGCATCCAGGCAACCCATAATTTCTCTTTTCTCATCTCGAGTGCCTTCTTGCAAGATATACTTAGCATAGTTCCGGATGTTCACTTGATTAGTCTGGGCTTCAGCTACTTCTTGGCCTAGGATGCCATTCATAAACTTTCTATGCCGATCAACTTCTCGATTTAGTTTTTCGGATATCCCCAGCTTATTTACCGGGATATTATCGAAGAGTTGGAGAAGTAATCCAATAAGATTGTCCTCTCGGATATACTTTTCACTACAGTATCGATCTCTGAACTTCACGCAGTGATAATAGATATATTTGTTTATACTGCCATTCTTAAGTCTTTTGAATTTCTCACTAGCCGTTACGCCTGATCCGCATTTTCCGCATTTGAATATCTTTACAAAATTGAACTCTTTTGTACCTGGCCTCAATCGAGGAGCATGAATAAGGCGGGCCTGCACTTTATCAAATAAATCTTTATCGATAATCGGCTGATGTTTGCCGTCATAAAAGATACCACTGCCTAAGGGATACTCAAACCGACCATAATAGAAGTGGTCACGGAGAATTAAATATTGTAGGGTACCCCTTTCTTTAGACACCTTTGTGAATGGTTTTGAGACTCTGATTAGTTAGTTTTTTAAGTATAGCATATTGCCTTGGCGGC
>Ga0209541_10005626_pt1 | contig 21785 bp, 23 predicted proteins | sample RifCSPlowO2_01_FD_184027 | JGI IMG/M metagenome (GOLD analysis project Ga0209541, IMG submission 184027) | Groundwater microbial communities from Rifle, Colorado - Rifle CSP2_plank lowO2_0.1 (SPAdes) (version 2) | ecosystem: Environmental > Aquatic > Deep subsurface > Groundwater | place...
TAATCAATTCTCGCCTTGCCTCGTCTATCTCGAGAAGTTTTTCGAGATTAAAATTATAATGCCTCTTTAAAATCGATTGCCGAATGAGGTCGGGATTTTCTCGGATGAACTTAATATCCAGCATAACCCTTAGAATAAACCAAAAAGGCCCTCTTGAAAAGGCCTTTTTGGTTTATTCGCTCGAATTACCTTATGTTCTTCGGGGAAAACGCCATCCTTGCCGTTCTGGTCCAATAGTTGATAGATTCGCGAACAAGCTTTCTGCCGAAATATAGCGCCAAAAGTGCTGCGGAAACAGAAATCGCGAACAGATCCCACTCGGTTTTTTTGATCGCAATAAACAGATAGTTAATAAGTCCGAGTAAATCGAGCGACGCAATCCTAGCTGACATGTTTTCTATTATTACGGCGACATGCTGGGCTTTTATCGCGTAATAGAGCACGAGTCCGGAAACAGCAATCACAAGCGACGCAGGAACAAAAACTTTCCGCATAAACCACATAAAATGCACGCGCCGCAAAACACGGCTCTTAAAGTCGCTTAACTCCCGCTCGCTCCAATTTATTTTATTTATATTTTCCATATTTTGCATACAAATTTATTTATATTTGCGTAGCTCCGTCCGAAACGCTTCTGAAAACCTCCCTAGCTCTGAATAATCTCATCTTGAGCGCGGGAATAGTTATGTCTTTTTGCTTGGATATCTCTTCATACGAAAGCCCTTTTAAATAGTGCATTTCGAGAAGTTCCCTGAAATCGCCCGGCATCTTTTCCAAAATTTCTTTGACCAATATCTCCGCCTCCAAATTTTCTTCAAATTCTTTCGAGCCCAGCGTCTCATATAAAAACGTATCGAGATAAGTCATCTCCCCCATCCGCTTTTTCAATGTCCGGTATTTGGTAAGCGCGGTGTTGAATACGATTTTATAGCCCCAGCTCTTGAACTTTGAATTGGGTCCCGTCTGGAGCTGGTCGGCATGCCGGTAGATTTTCAAAAATGCGTCCTGGACAACGTCTTCCGCCTCCTCCTTGGAATTCAATATCCTGCCTGCGAAGCGCAAAAACGCCGCCTGGTACCGTTCAACCAAAACCCCAAAGAGATCCGGGTACTCGACAGACGCCGCGAGCAATACCTCGTCCGCCGTCTCCTTTAGCGCTTCGGGACCACCTTCCATAAGGCTTTTGTAACGTTTCCTCGCCATTGCCTATACTATAGGCGACCGTTACATATATGACAACTTCCGAAACCTTTGTTTTGTTTCCTAAGTTTCTATATACATAAGGTCGCATTAAAGGATTTAAGTACTAAGAACGCTCGAAAATACCCCGCAATAGGCGGGGTATTTTCTTTTTTGGTATAAAATATCTATATGGCCAAAGATTATCTTTACGCCGTTGAATTTTATCTAGTCTTTTTGATGTTCGCGCCGATCGGGCTTGTTGCCGCGCGCCCGTTTATAGAAAACTTTCGCAGCGCGTATGCGCTATCCAAACTTCTTGGACTGCTCCTTTTCGGATATTCTGTTTGGCTTTTATCTTCCCTGCGGATTCTAGACTTTCAAAACATCTTTTTCGTCAGAATTCTTTTCACGCTTGCCGCGGCCGCGAGCATATACGCGTTATGGAAATATTGGCCCCGAGAGTGGCGAAATATTCTAAAGAATACTTTAACGGTCGAGGCTTTCTGGATCTTTTTTTATTTTCTCTATCTCTGGCTCCGGAGCCACAACGCGGAAATTCACGGCACGGAGCGATTTATGGACATGGCGCTTTTTAAAGCCTCGAGCATGACCAATTATTTCCCTCCGATTGATCCCTGGCGGGCTGGAAGCCCCATTAACTATTATTATTACGGACATTATCTTTTTTCCATAATTTCAAATCTTTCCGGAGTCGCCGCGAATTACGCGTATAACTTCACGCTAGGAATTATTTTCAGCTCCGCGCTAATGCTCGCTTGGGCCTTTGTTCGGCGTTTTACAAATTCAAAGCTTTTTGCGTCGCTTGCGGCATTTTTTGTTGTCGCGGCAGGAACTATTGCGTTCGGGATATGCGTAATCAAAACGTCCGGCGCTTGTTCATACGTAAAATCAACTCGCCTCTACGAACCCTCTTATATAATAAACGAAATGCCGTCCTATAGTTTCACTGTCGGCGACCTTCACGCGCATCTCATAGCCCTGCCGTTTTTCTTGCTTGCGTTATTTTTTTTATATGAGCTCTTCGAACGGAAAAAGATTAATTATATTTTAATCGGGCTCGTTTCGCTTATTTTGGCGTCTCTTGGCTTAATAAATCCGTGGGATTTTGTTTCTCTCGCGCTAATCGTTTTCTTAATCGCCGTCTTTAGGATAATCAGAACTAAGGAAAAAGAATTTCTCGCAAAGGCGCTATCTCTTGGCATTATCTCGGTCATCTTGATGCTTCCCTTTCTGCTGCGTTTCGAGAGCGGGGCTTCCAGAATCGGATTTTCCCCATTCTATGCGTCAGAGCATGCCCTTCTCACCGGTTATCAATACCCCACTCCCCTTTCTGGCTGGCTCGGCATTTGGAGCGGCTTCATCGCGATCCTCGCGATTTGCTTTCTCATGCTGCGCGATAAAATTTGGAATACAAAAAATTTCCCATTTCTTATGTTTCTGACAGCAGGATTATTGCTAGCCGGAGTTGAGCTTTTTTTTATAAAAGACATATATTCGCTTGCTAACCCTCCTTATTTCAGGGCTAATACGGTTTTTAAATTCGGTTTTCATACCTGGACTCTTCTCTCTCTCGCGGCTATGATTCTCTCGGCCAAGGCCATCCGCGAATATAAATTAAAATGGGCTCTGCCGATTATCATAAGCATTTTATTTTTTCTTGGGCTTTTCTACCCAGTCAAGGCCATAAACGAATTTTATCTTTCGTCGAAGACTTCGAGAACTCTCGACGGCGCTTTATTCTTAAAAACCTTTTACCCGAATGACTACGCGGCGATTAACTGGTTGGACGAGAACGTCCGCGAGCGGAAAGTAATCATTGAGGCGGCGGGAGACAGTTATAAAGAATTTGGCCGAATCAGCGTTTTTTCCGGAATGATTAATCCAATAAATTGGTTAACGCACGAATGGGGTTGGCATTTCAAGCCCGAGGGTCGCGTTGCGATAAACTCAAAAGTACCGCAGGAATCTGGCTGGGGCAAAGTCGCGGCAGTTTCAGGCGATGTGCGGCAGATATATGAATCTAACGACCCTGAAGAAACTAGAATTCTCCTCGAAAAATACGGAGCGGAATTCATCTATATCGGCGATCTGGAGAGAAAAGAATATCCCAATCTTTCTCTCGAGAAATTTTACAAACTCGGGCAAATCGCTTTCTCTTCTGGGAATTCAAAATTATTCAGGCTTAGTTTCCGTACCAAGTGAAGTATTTTATACTGGAGTTCGATTTTAGCGACTCAAGCCACGCGCTTGCCTCGTTGTTGAATTTCTGCCCTCGAAGCTGATTTCTGACCTGCTCCCGGGACTCGCTAGCCCCTTCCTTGGGAAAAGTGATCTTCTGCGCTTTAATATATTCTTCAAGCTCCGCGTCGCTTACCGCGAGCTTCTCCGCGAGAATTGATTCAACCCCTTTTTGTATTGAAATCTGCTTTCGTAAATCTTCTCTTGTTGAGCCGTCTCGCGCGAGAAGATTGTCCAAATTATCTCCGGTTGCGGCCATCCGCTCTTCGAGGGTTTTTATTTCGGCGTCAATTTCTCCGCTTGGCACCGAAACTCCGCGCTTCCGAAACTCGCCCAAAATAAGGCTTTCGATGACAAGCCCCTCCAGCGTCGCCTTGCCGGATCTTTTCTCAAGTTCGCGGATCACCGAGAGGCGCGAGATAAAATCGCCGTTAACGGACGCTGCGGCGAATAATCCCCTGTAATAATACCCAAGTCCCGCGATCGCAATAACCGCGACTGCTATTCCTATCTTTTTATCCATAAAATTAAATTTTTGCATAATGAAAATTATAGCATACTAAGTCGGTGAAGAATCTTTGCAAAACAAAATTTGCGAAGATGGTTGGGGCGGGAATCGACCTCAAATTTATCTACTATTTACAGAATCTATTCGCTGGGGTCACACCGTCCCATGTCAGTCCTTCGGCGACTATATTGGTGACCGCGGTCTCATAGCATCCCGCTTGCGCGTTTTTGAGCGAGAAGATTACGGTGCCGTCGGCTCCTGCAGTTCCTGTGGCATTCCAAGATGTTCCCGAATCGTGGCTCAAGGTTATAGAGACCGAAGCTCCGGAAACAGGATTCCCCAAATCGTCCACGACCGCAACCGTAACATTGAGGTGCCTATCGCTATTCTTTCCGCCCGATGTGGCGTAACCGATAGAGCCAACGCTGGCTGTGGTTGCTTCGGTCAGTGCCGTCCCTACCGTGAATGTGGCCGAACCGCTTCCGGAAACACCTCTTATGTCAGTGACGGCTGTCTCAACTGTGTAAGTGCCGTCCTCAAGACCTGAGATGTCCAAACTTCCTGTATATGTTCCTTGGGTAGCTGTTTCGCTGAAAGTAACTGTAACATTCGCGCCGTCAAGAGTAGTGGTAAATGCGGAGGCATCAAGTCCACTGATTGCGCTTCCACCTTCATCAGTAACTACCGCGGTAAGAGCGGCCGTAGTGTCCTCGCCTCTCACGTAGTCGGTTTTATCCGCGCTCAAGGCAACATTCACTGCCGGAGAGGGGGGCGCAACTGGACCTGTCGCCGCAACTGCCGCGACCGCGCTTACAAGACCCCAGCCATATTTGTTATCTTTTCCGGGATCGCCCAAGTCCTCGGCGGTATCGCGTAGAATCTGGCGCACATCTGTATTATTCAGGTCCGGGTTAATTGCCCAAACTAATGCCGCGACTCCTGCTACATGAGGAGAAGCCATTGAGGTGCCGCTGCCTTCTTTATACCAGTCGCCGTCAAAAAAGATTGGCTGCGGGTCATGCGGGCTGTCGCCGTCATTCCAAGAGGAGAGGACGGACACGCCCGGAGCGGCTAGCTCGACCGCGGGGCCGGTGCTTGACCAACTTGGCCGCGTATCACTTTTGTTGGTCGCCGCCACCGCGACAACAGATTCATACTTTGCAGGATAAATGACGCTCTCGTTATTGCCTTTCGAATTGCCGGAATTGCCGGCAGCTGCGATATGAAGAATGCCTGCGGCCGCTGAATTGTCAAAAGCCGCTTTCACGGTGCTGCCGGGATCCGACCCCGCTCCATAACTATTGTTCGTTACTTGAATACCGTTATCCACCGCCCACTCTAGCGCGGCAATGACATTGCTCCAGGAGCCCGAGCCGGAGTCGTTTAACACCCGCAGAGAGTAAAGCGCGCACTCCGGCGCTACGCCGACTACGCCCGAAACGTTATCCTCTGCGCAGGCAGTTCCGGCAACATGCGTACCGTGCCCGTAGACATCGACGGGATCGCCGTCATTTTCAACGAAATCTTCACCGCCAGCATAAACGCCGTCCAAATCCAGATGAAGATAATCAATGCCGGAATCAATAATGCCGATTTTTACGCCAGTGCCTTTATTGCCGCCGTCGTGAACATCTCCGGAGCCGATTCTCTCAACACCCCACGTTCTCTCAAGCTCGGCATCAACCGCGTATACAGTACCGTCGGGTTCAACGTCTGTGACATTGGGATTCCGCGAAAGTCCCGCGATTGCTGATTCGGGAATACTTGCAGCAATTGCCGGCACGAGATGATAGCTATGAGAAATTTCGCCGCCGAAAGCGCGCACTAAAGCCTGCTCGCTTGCTCCCGGCGTTTGATTAAAGCCAATGAATACGTCAATCTTTTCGGAGGCATTCGCGGCTTCTGACACAAGGGGACCAACCCCCGCTACTCCCACCAAGAGAGCCGCGACTGCGAATAGCGCCACTGATTTATTTGTTTTTGTTTGTATGTTCATAGTCCTATAAGCATAGCAAATTTTTTAATAAAAACAACCCAATGCGCCGCCCGCCTGGCGTATTGGGCTATATTAAACGATACGTGACGGCGTGGCCGATTTTGCCGACTTGTTCCACTTTGCCCTCCGCTTCCAACTCGTCCAAATATCGCACGGCCGTGCGGCTGGATACGCCGAGCGACAAATTCCGACAAATTCTTCGCCAGTACTCGTTCCGTGCTTCCCCGCTTCTTTGCGCGACACCAGCAACACAAAAATGACAACGATAATAACTAAAGCGATTATGAATAAAGATATTTGTCCCATGGGGTTATTTTACAACATTCTCATATTCCCCGCCCCATTAGAAGCGACACGCTTTCTAATGGGGTTGATCTCTTTCCGCCGTTTTGGGGTGCTTCAATTCCGCAAACAACGGCTTCTTGTCCGCATTCTCCTTCTTGCGGTTTTCGTTGTTAATTACGGTTTTTTGAAAGAGGTGCATTATTGTTTATCTCCTTTTTCTATCAATTCCTCAACTTTATGTTTTGCTTCTTCTAGAAAGTAAGAAAACTCGATTAAACCAGCCAATATAATCACTAACTAATTTTAATGTTGCGCCGTATGCAATTAAGAAAATAAAGGTTGAAATATACTGCGATGAACGAAGAGGCCATGCACCCTTAGAGTCATCTGCTGAAATATCGTAGTTCATTATGATTTTTGCGGGCAGTAGTTCTTCTTTTATTTTAATAGGCTCGATATTGGCAGTTCTTATTACAAATCGATTTAAATTAATAGCACCGCATGTCATATCGTCCTTCGGAATTTTTATAGGCCCGAACAAAATAAAACCAGATTCATCCATAATAAACGCTGATACATCAAGAGAGGTTTTACCACCAGCTCCTTCGTAGTTTGTTTTATTTCTCAAACAAATATTATAATTCGATAAATCGAAGGGCACCTGAAAAGCCTGCCTTGCAAGATGTCGAATGGAGATATTGTCCGGAAACAAGTAGACACGAACTCCTCCGTCGTCTGTAGCTTCATTTTTGATCGGTATTCGAGTTCCAATCGGATCCCAGAATAAATAATAAGAAAAGGCGAGTGGAATTAGAATGCCAAAAATTATGAAATTAAATTTTCTAAACGCTTTCTTAAAATTTGATAAATCTGTTCCCATATATCTAGTCAGTTGTTAAAGAATTACTGTCTTCTTTTCATAAAGCATAGGTAAAGCATTTTGCCTCATTCTAAATTTAGTGCCGTGATTGTGGCCGGTTCGTGCATCAAAATCCACCAATATTTTTGCTTCTTCAATAGCCCTTAAGAATCCTTCAAAACTGAATTTCTGTAACATCATAACTTTTGTATAATGATAAAATTCTTTTTTGCGCTCCTTTTTTACTTCTGCTTGAACATAAAAAGCGTTGAGGAGTTTTGTTCCAACTTTATGCTCAAGATCATCAAAACCCCAATACGGCTGCGGGACAAGTTTCCCTAAGCCAACGCGCTTTTTTACGGATTCAAGCCAAGCTTTATGTCTAATGTCCACACTTTTTGAATCAAAAGAAATCAAAACTTTTCTTTCTTTTCTGTCTATTACCACCTTAAACCCTCTATCGCTTCTGGATAGGCCGTGGATAGTTTGCCTAAAACTCATTTCTCCCTTTGCATATTTTTTCCCGTCCTCTTTGTGAGCCCACCCATATTTTGGCAAAAAGATCTGTGGCACAAATCGAATTGCACGTGGTGACGGTTCCGTATGCAAAAGCGTGCAAAGAGACGTCGAATTTAATCTTTGTGTTTTTAACTCCCACTCAGCTGCATTTGGGATTGGTAAATTATTTTCTTTAATTCCAAGTAAATCCTCCAAAGTGTTTCCCACTCCTCCATGATTTCCTCGCCGTGCATTAGCAATCCATCCGATCGCTGCAATTTTTTTTAATTCCGCGATTAGAGATTTCTTTGTATAAATTTTTGGTTTCTTTGTCATAATATTACCAAAGTTTAGATTGGGCTTGATGTTCTTTTATTCTCTTCCGTGCCATTTCACAATACTCCGGGGAAATATCAATCCCGATATAATCCCGCTTTAAATTTATCGCAGAAATTGCTGTTGTGCCGGAACCCATAAATGGGTCCAAAACAATTTTAGCGTCCGTGGCAGAAACAATCCGGTCAATCAAATTTACTGGAAAGGCGGCCGGATGCTCGTTGTTCATTTCTTGCGTAAATTCCCAAACATCGCCATGCGCATTCGCTTTTGTCGCAAGTTTAAATTTCGGCTTGGCAATAAGATAAATGACTTCGTAGGTGGGTAAAAAATATCCTGCGTTGAAATTGAGACCCCCTTTCCTTTTCCAAATTATGATCTGGCGAACCGGAAAACCACCTACAATATCTTGGCGGTCTTGTAATAAACTACCCTGCACACGCCATTTGTGATTGTAGAAAATTGCGCCGTCCTCCGGGATAATTCTCATCATCTCATTCAAACAATCTATCTGCCATTTCACATATTCGTCATGAGGCATACAGTCATCGTGATGTGAGTAGCCGTTTTGCAAGGCAGCGTTCGCCCATTTTCCGCCACGGCCGTCTTTCATTCCATTTCCAGTCGAATTTTTGAGATTGTAGGGCGGCGAAGTCACAATCAAATCTACTGATCCTTCTGGTATCTTTTTCATAACATCCATGGCATTTCCGCAGATTATCTTATTTAGAAAACTGCCCGGAAAATCTGCCCTACTATGATAAGACTTTATAGATGCGGTCAAACCTGTTCCTCTATTACCCATATATAAATTATCAAGTGTATCGATCCTTAATTCAATGGATATTTATCGACAAAAAATAGGTTTTTTGCTACATTACGAGGAAGCCATGATCATCAAAGGCATTTTTATGGACCTAGATGGAGTCCTCCTTGATTCATTCAGGGAAGGGCTTCGGCGAATTCAGGTTATATGCGCGATCCATGAAATTCAATTCACGCGCGAGACAAGGAGCAATTTATTCCATAACTGGGGTTTGCCGGGTATTGAGCTTTTAATGACATGCCTGGATATTTCCGAGAGCCTGGCTAAACGGATGTATGTTGATTGGGAGAAATACGATAGAGAATTCCCTCCCCCGCTTATCCCGGGGGCTCGCGAAGTTCTAGTCTGGCTCAGGCGCAATGGATTTAAAAGCGCCCTGATTACATCGCGGCATAGGCAAAATCTTCTCGAGATTTTGGACCGCCTCGACCTCGAGCGAGAATTCGCCGTGATTACTTCAAAAGAAGATACGCCCGGCTACCACAAGCCCGACCCCAGAGTTTTCCGGCACGCTCTCGAAACACTTGAGCAACAAGGGATACAAAAAAATCAGTGCATTTTTATCGGCGATACGCCAAGCGACACTGTTGCCGGACATAATGCGGAAATCGAGACCCTTGTCATCCAAACCGGCCCGTATCTCCTTGAGCACATTACGCAATATCCAGTTTCATTGGGAAATATTCTCAGGTCGATCGACGACCTGCCCTACTGGATGGAAAAACATCACGAAGGAGAATTCAAAGAGTTGTTCTAAAACCGCCACGGATTTTCCGCGGCGGTTTGTTTTTATTTCATCGCGAGTTTGAAATTATTTTGCCAAATCTGATACACAAATCCAAAAAGCGAAATCTGAAATGATGCGCCCCCCCGCCACTATTTTTCTGGGGCAAAGGAGGCGGGGCGACGGACTCGCCCGCGCGGAGGAGGGGTCTGGGGAGGAATCCGCGCGGGCTTCGGCTTTCTTTTTTGAAAAAATTGGCGGCTATTTCAAATCGGAAACATCCAAATAATTCTTTCCAGATTTGTGGCTTTGGAATGACAACTTGCACATCTCAAAAATCGGATCGGGTAAGTTGTCTAAATCATACCAAAGCCACGATTCTGACTTTTCCGGCTCAAGCACTTTTGGCTCGCCGCTTTTCCAATCGGCGACTAAACCGATATGAACATAATGCTTCGGCGCGTACTTTGTTACATTTGCTAGAAATTGAAAACGAATGTTTTCAATTTCTATTCCACATTCTTCTTGAACTTCGCGCCGAGTACAATCCGCAAAGGATTCCATGTATTCCAAATGACCGCCCGGGAAGGCGTACTCGCCCTCACCATGCGAACCTTTGCGTTTTCCTAGCAAAACTTTCCCATTTTTGAGAATCATTACGCCTACCCCAACTTTTGGTCTTTGTTGTTCGTTCATAAATTTAGTAAGCAGTCGATCGCGTCCGATGATATGGTTTGTCGCTCTCAAATTTTTCTTGAGTGGCGAGCCAAATAGCGCTCCCGCCAATACTACAACCCGCATCTAGTATTTTCGCACCGGAAGATATGTGAAGAATATCAGCCAAAAATTTATTTTCATTCAACAGTGCCTCCTTTACACTTTTGGTGTCACCGTTCCAAAAGCCGTAATGTAACGCATGACTTTCATCGTCTCTATGCCAAAAAATTTTATAAAATGGTGAGGTCTTATCATAGTATTCAGCTATTTGTTTAGTTTGGTCTGCCATAACTATTTCGATAATTCATCAACGAAAACATCAAGCGTTTATATAGTTTCTATCCATTTTAATTGCTGGGCAACTTCTTCGGCAAATCTGAAATTGTGGACCCGACCGGCCTCGAACCGGTAACCTCCCGCGTGCAAAGCGGGTGCTCTGCCAATTGAGCTACGGGCCCTTTCTAAAACTCAATTTATTATATGTAAAAAGCGGAACTGCGGGAAGCTCTAAGAACTCCCCGCAGTTTCTTTACCTACCACATTAGTGGTTATTTATTTTCCCAGTGGTGGTAGTTGGTTTCATCAACCACTCTGATTCCCGTTGTTTGAGCACTTTTATGTTGACATGTCTTAACGAATCTTCAACCCTTCGCCTCTTGCGCTTAAAAACAACAAACGCCAATGATACGTTCATTAAGACCGAGATCGCCAAGCCTCCGTAAATGAATGGGCTCAAGTAATCCATCCTTTCGTATTTCTTGCGCAAGCTCTCGGCTCCTTCTGTTGCTTTCCTCGCGTCGTCAAGAGCGGTCGTAAGTTGCAGGGCCAAATCGCCGGCCTTGTTTTCAAGCGCTCGCAGATCCGGAAGATTTGACGGAATCTTGATACTCTCCCCGACCTTGAGATTCGCACCAAATCGAGGATTCGCTTTTTTTATTTCCTCGACACTGCTCTCCAGATAGCGCGCGTACCCATCAAGGGTCGCGCCTTCATGAATCCTGCGCTCTATAACCCAGCCAGATGCCGGAACCGCCTTCATGGCAACAAAAATCAAAACCACCCCGAACAACAATCTCTTCATTTCTCTTCCTCCTTAAAATTAAGATCAGCCCAAAAAAGCTTAGCAGAAATTCGTGAATATTGCAATCGTTATCTACTCGACGATTATCTTGCCGAACTGGATCGGGAACAGGTGGTCGTGCATCGGGCAGGTCTTCACATCCGTGAAAGTGTGCGAGTAACTTTCGCCCGCGTTGATTCCCTGCTTTGCGTCAAACCCAGGGCAGAGAAGATGCGTTGGGTGCACTCCAGAAGCTGGCCAGCGCTTCTTGGTATCTTTGTTAATAAACTTAACCGTATCTCCCGCCTTAATTCTCACTTCAGCCGGTGAAAATCCCGAGGCAGTGATATCCACAACAACTTCCTTTGCCGCAACACTGCTTGGAGCTGGCAGAAGATCGCCGGATGATTGGGGTGCGGGCGCCAAAGTCGGCGCCTGATATTGCGCCCTATAAAAATACCATCCCGCGGCGGCGACAATAACTATTAGGACTGCTATTATTGATGTTTTCATATTGTATTATTATATCCCAGTTATTATTTCATGAAAACCCAGGAAAATAATCCGTCGTGATATTTTTTCTTCGAACGCCCATGCCACGAAGCATTTTTTTAAACGCGTCCACCATTGCTTCCGGACCCGAAATGTAAAATATCCTCTCCCGCCAATCCGCGAGTTTTTCGCGGATCAATGCCGCGTCGATTAATCTTGAAATGACATATTCTGTCCGCAACCCTATTTTGGCCTCGGCCTCGATAAATAAATATCTATACGCTATCTTATTTTCGTTTTTCACGGCATAGAGGAGAGCTATATCCCGGCGCTCCCCAGAATCAACCATATATTTAATCATGCTTCGAAAAGGCGTGATTCCTATCCCGCCCGCTATAAAAGCGAGTTTCTTTTTTTTATCGCGCGGAAGCGTAAAATCTCCGGCAAGCTGGCCTGCAAACGCTCTTTGCCCATTTTTTAATTCAATTAAGTTTTTTTTAAAACTGGACGGCGGGCGGCTTAATTTCACTCCGAGCTTTATTTCCTGCTCTGTCGGCGAAGAAGCGATCGTGAAATACCGCCTGACTCCACGGCTGTCGGGGCGATCGTGCGGGAGCGTCCACTCGAGATATTGTCCGGGCGCGAAGGATATTTTTTTATCCGGACTGAAAACGAACTCAAAAATATCTTTCGCAATTTCATTTTTGTTTTTTAGCGTGAGGAATATTTTTTTCTTAAACCCGACAATATACGAAAATGTGTTCCCCGCGATCAATATAAATTCCGGCGGCGCGGCGTTGAAAAAAAGACCAATCAAAACCCCATAAATAATTCTAAGTTTTTTTGTCGGCGGCGTCGTTATTGGTTCGGTCAGCATAATTGTTCCAAAAAATATGGCCGGCCAAGACAAAATAGCTTCCATAAATACTCCGAAAAAATAAAAAGCTGACACGAGCAATGTAGCAAAAAATGAGAAAAAAAGGTCGAATCTTCTGATCTTTCGGACAATCAAAAATCCTGTAATCAATATTGCTGGAAACATGGCCGAAGTCCCAACCCACCAAGAAGCGCCGCCGAGATCAAGAAGGAAAATAGCTGCCGCCCCGAATGCCGCAGGATTGAAAATATGGCGCCGAAACGGAGCGATAAGGTATTTAGACGCCATCGCGATGATGCCGGCGAGCGCTAAAATTCCGGCTCCATTCAAATCCATCGCGGGAGTTAAAATAAAAAATAAAATCAAGGCGGAGATGAAGCAGGATTCGGTATTAACTGGGGCGCCAAATAATCTAGCAAAAATGTAATTCGAGGTATAGCAAGCTGCAGTTAAAATAGCCGCGGACAACATAAGCTCAGCGGGCGTAAAATCAATTAGACCCAAAAACGAGAAAATGAGCGCGAATAGAGCCATGCCAAAAAGCGCATACATCGCCAAACGGTACATTGTTATCGAATTCAGGAAATTATCTACGAAGCGCATCTATTTTGTGAGCGCCAAAGACACTAAGTGGTCCAATAGATTCGGGAAAGATAAACCGATGGCTTCGGATGCTTTCGGCAAGAGCGATTCTGAAGTAAGTCCCGGTAAAGTATTTGTTTCTAAAATATAAATTCCTTTTGGAGATATGATGAAGTCGGATCGTGAATAATGACGCAATCCCAATGCGCTATGCGCCCTAACTGCCATTTCCTGAATCTCTTTAGAAATTTTATCGTCTAAATGCGCGGGGCAGATTTCTTTGGTCGCGCCATTATATTTAACTTCGTAATTAAAAAAATTGCCATCGGGAGGGATTATTTCAATCACGGGCAGTGCGTAATATTCCTTTCCGCGGAAATTTTCAAGAACCCCGCATGTCGCTTCTCTGCCCGCGATAAATTCTTCCGCGAGAGCTTCATCATCATATAAAAACGCTTTTTCAAGCGCGGAGGGAATTTCCGGCACATCTTTCGCGATCGCAACGCCGACCGAGGATCCCCTGCCCGCGGGCTTGATTATCCATGGTGGGAAAAGAGTTTCGTTTATATCGCGCGCTGAATCCTTCAAATTCGCCGATTTTTTTACAACAAGGCCTCTCGGCGTTTTTAACCCTGTTTTTTTATACACATCCTTGGCAATACTTTTCTTCATGGCCATAGCAGACGCAAGTATGCCTGATCCGGTATACGGAATTTTATGTCCTTCCAAAATCTGCTGGACCTGCCCGTCTTCCCCATATTCGCCATGAAGCGCGTTAAAAACAGCGTCTACTTTCCGGAAAATCTTTGCGGGCTCGCTCGGAAATCCGTCCATGTGCCAGGCACAGTCCCTGGAAATTAAAATGTCGTGCGCGTGATATTTATCTTTCGGCAGAAATTTTAAAACGTTTCTCCCAGTCATGAGAGATATCTCGTACTCCGCGGAAGGCCCGCCGCGCAAAACCGCCACTCGAATTTTCGCCATTTAGATATTATAGCTTTATTTACCTATTTTCCCAGCCGTCGTCCTGCCTGCACAAAAGCTCTTTTTTCTTCTCCGGCTCGGCCATGAGCCGCTCCACAATTTTCTCCATCCGCATGCCCTGTGATCCTTTAATCAATAGAATGTCGCCCGGTTTTATAATTTTTTCAAGCTCGTCCGCAGCGCGCTCGGATGTCTCAAAAGTGTAGATGCTTCGCTTTTTAAACCCGGCCTTAATCGCGCCTTCCATAAAAAATTTCGCGCGAACCCCGACTGTGCATAAAATATCTGAAACATCGGCGGCAATATTCCCTAAATCGCGATGCGCGGTTATTGTATGTTTCCCAAGCTCGAGCATATCCCCCAAAACCGCGATTTTCCTTCCTTCTTTAGAGGGTGGTTCAATTTCCTCAAGAACCTTTAAGGCGGCCTCTAAGGCTTTTGGAGAGGAATTATAAGAGTCGTCCAAAATCAAAGTATTTTTTATACCGCGGATTAATTTTAATCGCCCGGGAGGAGGCGAATAGATCGAAATCATTTCAATGCTATCCTCCAATTTCATTCCGAATACGGATCCGACCGCGATTGCGGCAAGAGCAGGATAAGCATTATGCGAACCAAAAGCGTTTAAGATTTTTGCAGGAAATTCATCTTTCTTATTTCTTACCTTAAATTCAATGCCTTCTGGGACTCCCGCTGGATCTTCTTTTCTCAAAAATATTCCGTAATCCAGCGCTTCAAAATCAGCGCCGTCGGAAAACCCGTATGTTAATATTTTAGCGCTAGTATTCTTTCCAATTTCCATTATTCTCTCGTCGTCAAAATTTAAAATAACAGTGGCGCTCTCGCCAAGCCCCCTGATTAGCTCTTCTTTCTCGGCAAAAACTTCTTCCGGCCCGGAAAAGAATTCAACGTGGACCGGAATTTCCGCGAGCGCCGTCAAAACTGCGACGTCGGGCTTAAGCCATAATCTTATCTTTTTAATATCTTCCGGCCGATCAGCGCCAACTTCCAAGACTAGAATTTCAGGGTAAATCTCCTGTGCGACGATGGCTTTAATTCCTTTCCAAAAAGCAGCAAGCCACTTGTAAATAGAATTCCATCCGCTCTCCGCTCCTATTATCGCGAGCGGCACGCCGAGCTCGGAATTATAACTTTTCTTGCTTTTTCTAACCCTGAATTTTTTCTCGAGGACTTTCGCAATCGCATCTTTGGTCGAGGTCTTTCCTACCGATCCTGTCACCGCAACAATTTTCGCCTTATATTTTTTCAAAATCAGCCGCGCCTCCCAAGTCAACACAAAAACGACTATTTTTTTCAGTATTTCGCGCATATTCTAAATATAGCATCCATTATAAGTCATCTAAAGAAAGGGGTAATTAGATTCCACTTAGGTGTCCGACACCTAAGTGCTAAAATAAAGATATGAGAAAAACTCCATTTGTTTCAGGAGAATATTACCACATATATAATCGTGGCGTAGATAAACGTACTATTTTTTCTCAAAAACACGATTTAGATAGATTCTTGAAATGCATGATTGAATTTAATAATGTCGAGCCGATCGGCAGCCTATATCAGCTTTCTTTTGAAAAGCACGGGAATAAAAACTCAAAAAGTAATTTGGTTGACATTGTTTGTTACTGCTTGAATGAAAACCATTTTCATTTAATTCTAAGATGCTTAAAAGATAATTCCATCAGCGAATATATGAAACGCATAGGCGGCGGATACGCGAATTATTTTAATATTAAATACCGAAGAAGTGGCGCGCTATTCCAAGGAAAATTTAAATCTAGACATATAGATTCCAATGCTTATCTCACACATCTGTCGGCTTATGTTAATCTGAATAACAAAGTTCACAAAAATAATGGTCTTTATGGATCGAGTTGGCAGGAATATTTAGATAATCGGCAAAACGGACTTTGTAAGAAGGAAATTATATTAAAGCAATTTAGTAATTCAATTGATTATAAAAACTTTGCAGAGGAATCTCTAGGGAATATTTTGGAACGAAAAGACCGCTTTAGAGAAATGGAAACCTTACTCCTCGAAGAAAAATGACACTTAGGTGTCCGACACCTAAGTGTTAGCGGTCGGGGGGGACGTCGTAGTAGGTGAGTAGAAACTGCATAATCTGCTCATAGTACGGCCCCAGGGATGCGGAAGCATATCGCACTCCTTGGGGCTTTTCCATATACATGAAAAGTAGAAATCTGGTGTCAAAGCCCGGGGCGTAGGCGAGGAATGAATGGAGATATTGGTCGGAGTATCCCTTCCCATCCTTATTTGCAATTTGAGCCGTACCGGTTTTTGCTGCCGCAGTCCAATATTTAAACTTTGCCTTCCCTCCCAAAAGAGCTTCATCCCCGACTTTAACTAGCATGCGAGAGACGGTCTCCGCAGTCTCTTGAGTTATAACCTGCCTGACTTCCTCTGGCCCGAAAATTATATCCTCCCGGCCCGGACGGACGATACGTTCAACGATGTACGGCTTCATAATTTTTCCGCCGTTCGCGAGCGCTGACGCGGCTCTGGCAAACTCGAGAGGCGTCGCGGAAACTCCCTGCCCAAATGCCGCCGTCGCGTATTCGATATCGCGAGTTGAATTCAGATTTTGCAGATTTCCCTTAACTTCGCCTGGCAGAGTTATCCCGGTTTTCTCTGAAAGTCCGTAGGCCCCGAAATATTTTCTCATATTTTCTTTCCCTATTTTGCCGGCAACGAATGCCGCGCCGGTGTTAAGCGATTCGCTCAATACGTTCTGCATCGTCGTCTCGCCTCTGCCTTTTTCATCAAAATTCCTTATTGTATAGCCATCGAGAGTAAGGTATCCCTTATCAAAATATGTCGTCTCTGGCGTAATGATTTTTTCATTTATGCCCGCGGCCATAGTCAAAGGCTTAAAAACCGACCCGAATTCAAAGGTACTCTCGACAAGCGGGTTCGTAAAAACATCCAAGGATACTGATTTGCCGTACGTATTGGGATCGAAATTCGGGAATGCCGCCATAGCTAATATTTTTCCGGTTTTAGGCTCGATAATAATTGCGCCTCCCCCGGATGGCTTCCACTCCTGCTCTATTTCCTTGAGTTTTTTTTCAAGAAAAGCCTCAACGTTTGGCTCTAGCGTCAGCACTACGCTATAACCTTCTTCTGGCGGCGAAAAAAATCTTTTCCCTAATTCGAGTAAAATTCCGCCCGCGGACTGAGATCCAGAAACTGACCCAGTCTTACCTCGCAGTTGATCTTCAAAAAATCTTTCTATTCCATATCGCCCCTCAAGCTCATCCTCATTATTGTATCCAAGAAATCCGATAACTTGAGATGCCAAATTCTTCGCCGGATATACCCGCCATTCTTCAGGCGAAATGCCCACATTTTCAAGTTTCAAGCCTACAATTCGATCAGCTAAGGCGCGGTCGAGATGATGCGCGATAACTTCATACGGATCGTCCTTCTTTGAAGCCCGAGCAAAAAAATCCGCTTTGTCTAATAAAACTACTTTGGACAATTTTTCAAAAGAATCGTTTGGATTTTCTAATTTTTTTGGATTTATGAAAAGAAGATATCCTTCTTTTGTGGACGCGACAGGGATAAGCTCCTCGGAGCGTTCGCGCAAATAAATCTCGCCGCGCCTTGGCGTCAAGATCTGCGAAAAATTCTGCTGGCGCTCGGCTTGGGTTTTGTAATAAGCTCCAGAAACCACCTGCAGGAAAAAAAGTCTCCCAATTAACAAAATCGATGCGACAAGCAATATAAAAAAGGCTATCCGTATGCGCCTGGTTATCTCGCGTTCCGGAGAAGAATTTTGCCTCATCGATACAGCGCAAAGTTGCTTTCACGCGATACGAATTCTTGTTTTTGGATTTCTTTTTTCTCGAATGATGCCGAATATTGATCGTAAAAATCCGAGAGGCTTGCCATAAAAACTTCTTTCCTATCCTGGATATCTTGGCGAGTTATACGTATTTGACGATCAAACTCTCCCTTGCGGAAATTTTCAGAAATTGTCATATTTAACATCGTTATATAAATGATAAGCAAAGAAACAACCGCGACCGTTATTAAAGGCAACAGTTTTTCTTCTTTTGATATTTGTATTCGAATGTATCTCATTTTAAAGTTTTTCAAGTATTCGTAATTTTGCGGAGCGGGAACGCGGATTTTTTGTAACTTCTTCTCTGCTCGGTACGATAGGCTTTCTATTTATAAGCTTTCCCTCTTCGTTCTTCGCCTTTTCTTTAAAAAAATTCTTAACAATTCTATCCTCGAGGGAATGGTACGAAATCACAGCTATCCTTCCTTTGGGCTTAATTATCTTCCAAGCTCCCCTAAGCCCATTCTCAATATTTTCGAGTTCGTGGTTCAGATAAATCCGCAGCGCTTGGAAGGTCTTCGTCGCGGGGTTGATTCTGCCCCTTCTAGGAACTGCTCTTGAAATTATTTCCGAGAGCTCTTTGGCGCTCGTAATTCTCTTTCTCGCCCGATATCGCTCTATGGCGCGCGCTATGCGCCCCGCGAACCGCTCTTCGCCATACTTCCGTATAACTTCTTCTAAATCCCTTACATTGGCAGTGTTGATAAATTCTTCGGCATTTGGCCTCTGATTAGGATCAAAAGTCATCTTTAGGCCTTCTTCCGATTTGAACGAGAATCCCCGGCCGGATGCTAAAAGTTGTAAAGAACTTAGCCCAAGGTCAAATAAAATCGCATCCGGCCTATAGGGTCCCGCCACCTTCTCCAGTTCTGAGAAGTTCGAATGAAAAAATTTAACTCTCACATCGCCACCCAGATCCTTCCGCAGTTTTTCAACCATTCCTGAGTCCCAATCGAGTCCGATAAGTTTGCCCTCCTGCCCCAATTTTTTCAATATCTCTCTCGCGTGTCCTCCGCCATCTACTGTCGCATCAACAACTACTGATCCGCTTTTCAAATTAAGTCCGTCGACAACCTCAGAGAGCAAGACGGGAATATGTATTTCTTCGATCATCTTAATAGGCTCCTATCTCTCCGAGTTTTTCAGCAAGCTTATCCGTCGAGCGCTCAATCTCCTTTCTGTAAGCTTCCCAGCGTTCTTTATTCCAAATCTCAACTCGCTTGAAAACTCCAATAATGCTGGCTTCTCCTTTTAAACCGGCGTACTCAGACAGAAAATCAGGTATCAAAATGCGTCCGAGATTATCCAGTTCAACATCCGCCGCGCCAGCCAAGAATAGCCTGACGAAATCTCTTGTATCTTTTTGACCAGTTGGGAGTTCCGAAAGCCTTTCGGCAACCTTCTCCCATTCGGATAATGGGTATACAAACAGACAAGAATCCAAACCGCGCGTAACGATAGCTCGCTTCCCGAGATCCTTGCGAAACTTAGCCGGAACGGCCAAGCGCCTTTTTGAATCTAAATTATGCAAATATTCGCCGATAAACATGAATTTGGGGCAAATAGTCTTTATTTTTAAAGAGGAAATAGGATATGCACACTATCCACAGATTTATCCACTTTTCCCCACTTCTCTTTCATTATACCCCACTCATACTACCCTATCAAACATTCGCAAACATTTCCATGTGGAAAAGTCTAGGCAAAGAAAAAACCCCAGCGTCCAACGGACGCTGGGTGTTGAAGGTTTTGCTATTCCTTTGGTTTCATTGTCGGAAACAGAATCACCTCCTTGATATTGTGGGTATCTGTCAAAAGCATGACTAATCGGTCGATTCCGATCCCGAGGCCTGCCGCAGGAGGCATCCCGTATTCCATGGCTTCGAGGTAATCCTCGTCCATTGGGTGCGCTTCTTTATCCTTCCCCTTCCGAAGCGTCTCTTGGAATTCAAATCGTTTCTTCTGTTCCAATGGGTTATTTAATTCCGAAAATCCGTTTACGACTTCTACTCCCACTATGATTAATTGAAATCTATCCACCAATTGCGGATTATCCGAACGCTCCTTCGCTAAGGGCGAGATTGCGAGAGGATGATTTGTGACAAAAACTGGCTGGATCAATTTCGGCCTGCAAATTTTCTTAAATATCTCGTCGGCGATTTTTTCCTTTGTATCTTCGAGAGCCGGATTTAAGCCGAATTGCTTCGCGCGGATCGAAAACTCTTCGCGGCTCATATCCTCTGGTTTGATAATCAAGGCGTAACGCTCGATCACCGACCAAAAAGGGATCGAGGAAATTTTGCCTGAAAATTTAATTTCACGTCCTTCAAATTTGAATGAATTTTTTCTTGTAATTTTTTTAATTAAGGCAGCCAAAACTTTGGCAATAAATTCTTTTAATATTTCGGCATCCCAATAAGCCGCGTATAATTCAAGCATTGTAAATTCAGGGTTGTGGGTCATGTCAATGCCTTCGTTTCGAAATACCCTGCCAATCTCAAAAATTTTGCCCAACCCCCCCACCAAAAGGCGCTTTAAATAAAGTTCCGGAGCGATTCTTAGATACATATCGAAATCAAGCATTTTGTGATGCGTCTTAAATGGTTCCGCAAGCGCCCCGCCGTAAACGGACTGCAGCATCGGAGTTTCCACTTCAATAAATCCCTCTTTCGCAAGTATCGTACAAAGCTCGCCTATTAAATTAGAGCGGATTCGAAATTTCTCGCGAACCTCCGGATTCATGAGTAGATCCAAATAGCGCTTGCGAAATCTTTCCTCAACGTCCGAAAGGCCGTGCCACTTCTCCGGTAATGGCCGGAGCGACTTCGCCAAAACTTGCCAACGCGCGGCCTCGATTGTCGGCTCTTTCCTCTTTGTGTAAAATGACCTGCCGGATATAGCGATAAAATCGCCGACATCTATATTTTCAGAAAATAACTTAAATGAGTCCACGCCGATTTTATCGCGTCCGATAAAGATTTGAAGTTTCTCAAAACCATCATATAAATCCAGAAATGCCGACCCGCCGTGCTCCCGCTTCGCCATAATGCGCCCGGCAACTCCAATTCCTTTTTTTCGCAGATTTTTCTTAAAATCTTTTTTTATTTTTGATATTTCAAGAATTGGGAAATTTATCTTCAGAGGAAATGCGTCAATACCCGCCTTTTTGAGGCTTTCTAATTTTGCAACGCGCACGCTTCGCAGTTCTTCAAGCGACATCTATTGTATATCCAAAATCTTATAAGCCATTTCCCCTTTCGGAGTGTGAATCGAAACAATATCCCCTCTTTGTTTCCCGATAAGAGCCCTGCCTAATGGAGACTCGTTTGAAATCCTATTTTGAGACGGGTCAGCTTCTTCCCTGCCGACAATAAAATAAGAATCTTCGCTTCCGTTCCCTTCTTTCTTAGTGATAACGGTTGAGCCTATAGTTACCGATGAAGCTGAAGCCGGTTGAGAAATCAAAACAGCTCGGCTCAAAATATCTTCGAGGTCAGCTATGCGCGATTCGATGAGCTGTTGCTCTTCTTTTGCCTCTTGGTATTCGGCATTTTCAGAAAGATCCCCGAGACTCTTCGCGTATTCAAGCCGCTCTGCGATTTCTTTGCGCTTCTTATCCTTAAGCACCACAAGCTCAGATTTAAGGCGCGTGAACCCGGAAGCGCTTAGATATTCTGCATTTTCATTGATATTATCCATAGGGTTAGAATATAAACTATT
>Ga0209541_10005628_pt1 | contig 21781 bp, 19 predicted proteins | sample RifCSPlowO2_01_FD_184027 | JGI IMG/M metagenome (GOLD analysis project Ga0209541, IMG submission 184027) | Groundwater microbial communities from Rifle, Colorado - Rifle CSP2_plank lowO2_0.1 (SPAdes) (version 2) | ecosystem: Environmental > Aquatic > Deep subsurface > Groundwater | place...
CCTCAGCCTTTTAATAAAACAAAATATACGTTAAAGCAGGCAATAATGGATCTTGGACCAACCGGATATCCGTTTGAAGATTATGTTGCCGAAATTTTAAAAACGAAGGGATATCAAACTCAAGTTAGACAAATTTTGGAAGGAAAATGCGTGTCTCATGAAGTAGATATTATTGCCGAAAAAGATCGACAAAAGATACTAATAGAAGCTAAGTTTCATAACAGCCCGGGGATAAGATCAGATGTGCATGTTTCTCTTTACACAAAAGCAAGGTTTGACGATTTAAAAGATAATTATAATTTAAATCAAGCTTGGATAGTTACAAACACTAAAGTCACGGGAGACGGATTGGGATATGCTCTTTGTAATGGAATGAAAATTATTGGATGGAACTACCCAGAAACGGGAAGCTTGCGGGAATTGGTAGAAAAAGCAAAGCTTTATCCAATAACAGCACTTCAGTCGCTTTCGCAATCGCAAAAACAATTACTCCTGCTTCATGGAACCGTTCTCTGTAAGAATATTTGCTTAAATCCTAATATTATCAAAGTTTTAGGCCTTCCCACGGACAAAGAAGAAAAAGCTGCCTCCGAACTGGAATTTTTATGTAATACAGATAATGATCCTATAAATCTTTAGCAAGTTTTGTTCTTTCATATCTGTCTGCCAAATAGCCGTTGGGGACTGTTGTAAGTTTATCTGTATAAAGTAAAAATCCATTTCGAATAGTATGATCTCCGAATCGTTCGTTAATTGAATCAATTGCAGACATTAAGTTATTCTTCTTTGAAGAATCAAAAAGAGAAAGAGATAAATTTTCTTTTTCTTCAAGATTTGAAACCCAAACGCTTATCTGTCTTACATAAGAGTCTTTTGCAAAAAACATTTCTTTATCATCGGAAAGCAAATCTTCAAACAGATAGAAAACTTCCTTGGAATCATCAAAATAAAAACTGTAAGTTTTGCGTTTATGAATATTTATATTTCCCCGAAAGCTAAATCCTAAAGTTCTTGCTTTTTTATTAAGTCTTCTAAGTTTTATTGATATTTCTTCCCAAAGCTCATAAGTATTTTGAAGTATTTTTCTTTTATCATATTCGTTTTGGGGTAAACAATAGCTTCTTCCGATTGACTTTATAGAGGGAGCTGTTGCATGGGAAACCACAGGACTACCGTCAAAGCCCAATGAAATATTTTTTAGAAACTGCGTCTCCGCTTTTCCAAATTCAAGAACTAAGCGGTCGTAAGAAATATTGCGAAGATCAAGAAGTGTTGTAACTCCTATTTTATTTAACCTGTCTTTAATTCTCTTTCCAATTCCGCAGATATCTGTAAGTTTTGCGCTTTTATAAACACTATCAAGATCTTCCGGTTTTATTTCAAAAACACCATCCGGTTTTTTAAGACCGGAGGCAAGCTTTGATAAAAGTTTATTATAAGAAATACCAAAAGAAGCTGTTACATATTCTCCTATTTCTTCTCTTATTCTTTTTTTAATTTCTGCGATCATTTTGTAAGGGTTGTTATCAAATAAGTGGGCAATTGAAGTTATATCCATAAAAACCTCATCAATTGAGAAAAGCTCAACGAATGGCGTAAAATCCTGGGAAATCCGCAAAAATTTTTTGGAGATCTCAAAATATTTAATAAAATCTGCGGGGACAAGTATTAGATCCGGGCAAATCTTTTTGGCTTCATAAGTTCTTGAGCCAGTACCGATACCCAGTCTCTTTGCTTCTTTTGAAGATGCAATTATGCACGTTCTGCCGTTTGTTGCGGTAACTCCCATAGGTTTTCCCCGCAAATTAGGATTATATTGCTGTTCAACGCTTGCAAAAAAAGAATCAAAATCGATATGGAGAATAGTCCGAGCTTGCCGAAGGGTCGGATCCTGTGAATTTCGAAATTGGCGAAACATATTCACTAGAAATAAAGTAGAACAAAATACGAAATAAATCAATACGACAAAGCAGATACTATTATGTCAATTACAAGGAGTATCCTTATCAGCTTCAGCAAGGATACTCCTTGACAAGAAATCTAAAAGTTGCAATACTGAATTTATGCCAACGAAAAACACAATTAAAATATACATTGAAAATGGTTATTATCACATTTTCAATAGAGGCGTAGATAAAAGAGAAATTTTTCTTGATGAGCAAGATTGCATCACTTTTCTTCATTATCTTAAACTTTATTTATCATCGCCTGAGATTCTACAAAAGGAGCAGAAATTTTTGTCGCCCAGATTTTCCTATAAGATCATGAATCTTAACTTAAATAAAGATGTTCATCTTATCTCTTTTGCTCTTATGCCAAACCACTTTCATTTACAGGTAAAACAATTTCCAAAAGAAGGTATAGAAAAATTAACTAGAAGAGTATTAACGAGCTACGTACAATATTTCAATAAGAAATATCGAAGAATAGGAACTTTATTTGAAACCACGTACAAAGCAGTTCTAGTAAAGAACGACGAACAACACCTTTATCTCTCTTCCTACATTCATAGAAATCCGATGAAATTAAAAAATCCAAAATTTGATTTTATACAGTTTTCCAGTTATCCTTACTATCTTGGCTTGAAACATGCCGATTGGATAAAGCCTGAAGAGATACTTTCTTATTTTAGAAGTTCAAGAAATATCTCAAAGATAGATAAATCATCCTATCAAAATTTTGTAGAGAGTTTCAAGGAAGATCCTAAAGAAGTTCTTGGAGAAATCACCTTAGAAAATAATCTTTGACTTTAGTACTATACAAGGATACTCCTTTACAAGGCTGACAGAGATACTCCTTATTAAGGATCAGAGGCCGTAGGAAGAGAGGGGGGCATTGCCGACATGGCTTCGGTGAAGAGTCATTATAAAAGAATCACACTGCAAAAATCCCGGGATTGTAGAAAAAGCTCCCGCAAATCCGTCACCCTGAAGAGTCGAAATAGCGTTGTTATTAAAGGATCCGTAGGGATAGGCAAATATATTAACGGATTGTCCGGTGTTTTCTTCAAGCTGTTTTTTACCCGTTTGAATTTCGTACTGAATTTTGCCAATTGAGCCATTGGAAACTGCATAATGAGACCACGTGTGACCTACAAAGTAGGCAAGCCCGCTTTGCTTTAATTGATTAATATCGTCCCAATTCATGTTATCCGATCCTCCTATTAGCCCTGTTGCAATCATAAAATTTGCAGTAATATGATATTTTTGAAGTATTGGAAAAGCATAAACAAAAGCATCTTTATAGCCGTCATCAATTGTTACGAGAATACTCTTTGGAGGCAGGGGAGTGTGGGACAAAAGAGCATTAATTAAAGTTGGCGCATTTATTGCATTGTATCCATTTTCCAAAAGATATCGCATTTGCCTATCAAAAATTCCGTTGTCAACAGAAAGAGAGGTTTGTCCTTTTCGAACAGCTTCTGATTGTGGCTGAATATGATGGTACAAAAGAACAGGAACAGAAATGCAGTAACCCGACTGCGTTTGGGTTGGAAATGCGCCGGGCTTTAGAGATTTTTCTTCTCGTTTTATATCAATACAACTATCGGGAGCGCTGCATAATGCCGGGGAATACAAAAGTTGGGCAAAAAAATTAGAACTATTCTGGTTGCTGAAAGTTTTTTTATTATTTTGGAAAAAAGAAATAATAAAAATTATAGCTAAAAATAGAAAAAGAGCTTCAAAAGCTCTGGTTTTTTCTTTCATATTATAAGCTCTTAGATGTTACCAAAATTTCTATTACAAGTAAAACTTGTATCTTAAAACAGCCTGCATTGACTTCGATCAATCTCTCATGTGATACTTTATTTAATGGACAATCAAAATTCTCAACAGGTTCTGGCGCAAAATCTGTTCATACGAAACCCTAAATCATCTCTTAAATCTTTTTTGTCTGCCAAAGCAATATTATTGATTATAATTGTTTTAATAATTATAGGAACGAGCGGGACATATCTTGTTTTAAATTCTAAAACTAGAACTCAGCCCGTTGAATCATGGACAATTCCAACCTCTACTCTTACATTAGCACCAACCAAAACACCGACTCCAACACCTACCCTTAAACCCACCCCTACGCCTACTGAAATCCCAACGCCAACACCAACTATTAGCCCGACGCCGACGATTACTCCAAAACCAACTATAACTCCTAAACCAACCTCTACTCCGGTGCCATATCCTTCCGGAAGCGAATACTCAAATATGGTTATTGCCACCGAACGGGGAAATTTTAGCATTGATTTAATTACGATAGATATGAATGGAGTAAAAATGATTACCGACACAGCAAATGACAACAATTGCGGAAATGATTGCCCAACGAAATCCCTTTCAAATTATGTAAGCGCAAATGGAGGATTTGCGGGTATCAATGGCACCTATTTTTGTCCTCCTGATTATTCGGAATGTGCTTCCAAAAAAAATTCATTCGATTTTACGGTATTTAATTCAAGACTGAATAAATGGATTAATCAATATAACCTTTCTTGGAATGATAGATCGATGATCTACCAAGACGAAAACGGATTGCATTTTCTAAAGAGTGCAAAAGATGCACATTCCAATGACATGTGGGGCGTTTGGTTTAATCCCACTACATCACATCCTAAAGCCCTTATTGTTAATTCCCCCGGGCTTTTGGATAACGGCAATGTAATTGCAGACCAGTTTCCATTGACCGATAAACAAAAAAGTAAAGGAACAAAAGGCGGAATAGGATTTAAAGGAAACACGGTGTATTTGGTAATTGCAAAAAATGCAGGCATGGTCGATTTTGCATATGTATTCAAAACGCTAGGCACAACTAACGCGTTAAATTTAGATGGCGGTGGATCATCTGCTCTTTGGCTCGGAAGATATATGGTTGGACCGGGAAGAAGTTTACCAAACGCCATTGTTTTTTCAAGATAATCTTTTCACCCCTATGAGTGATCGACCAGATTAGAACCCAGCTTAAGAATTTGAAGCTAATTTACCCTATTCCAAATTATCGACTTCAGTTTTAAAATATCCTATAATACGGAGACGGAAAAAACATCATGCCAGAAATAGAACCACAACATAAAGAATTAACAACTATAGATGACTTTGTTCCTGAGCTTAATCAGAATGGATTTGTAATCTTACATGCTGATAATTCTTTTTTTGGACGGTTTGGTAAATTTTTTATTGATAGCCTAAAACCTGCTAGCAAAAGGGTTGCACTTCCTGCTTTTGTTGTTCTACTTACTATTGCAACTGCTTGCTCTCAAGAGGAAGTTGGTGTGAGTGATGCTCAAACTTCAGATTTACCTGCCGTAACTAGAATTTCGGAAATTGCTGAACCTGAAGCGATAAGAAGGAGTAGTCCTCCGGCTCGAATTACCGATCAGAGTGTTATTAATTTACCTGAAGAGCTGCAGCTACCCGAAGGAACTAGCGTAGTAATTGGTAAATGCGCTTCGGATGGTGAGTGTCATCCGTACAATTTCTACTGGGGACAGACAAAGGAAATTGTTCTTCAATCTGGACAGCGTGAGAACAAGCTGCTACATGAAGCTTGCCATGCACACCAGCACTGGTCTATAAATAGCGGGAATCGTTTACAAGAAAATGATACCGATCTTGAATCTTGGTATCAAACAGCCGAAGGTCAAAGCTTTACAAATGCTGTTGAGGGATTACCGTGGCCATGGACTGACAGCGCCAAAAACACGCTAGAGGATTTCGCTTGGACGTGTGGATTCTTTTATTTTGATCCACATTACCTACAAGACATTAGCCCGGAGCGTTACAATTGGGCATCCGATAATCTTCCCTAAAGTAGAGGACAGTTTGTATATTGACAGAATTTTTTAAGTAAAGTATAGTGACATTATGCTAACAAAAGACGATTTACAACAAATTAGAGGAGTTGTAAAAGAAGAAATTCAAGTTGTCAAACAAGATTTAGGTACTGTCAAACAAGAAGTTCAAGTTGTCAAACAAGATTTAGGTACTGTCAAACAAGAAGTTCAAGTTGTCAAACAAGATTTAGGTACTGTCAAACAACAATTAAATACTGTTGAAATGAAAGTAGAATTGGTTAATAAAAGAGTGGAGCAAGCACAGGAAGAAACTGTAGATGCTCTTTCTGAGCTTATTCATGAAAGTTATAATCTGCACGAAAAGAGAATCAAAAAAATCGAAGAGCAACTTCAGCCTCCACAGACACAATAATTTCCATTATAAGTAAAACTTATAGACCTATAAGTTAGTACCCGACTGCATTACCAACTGATTTGGGATCCTTGAGCCTGAGTTCTTAGAACCAATAATATAACAACTAACACAACTTTCTGCAGCTTTTCCAGCTTTTATAAGTTAAGGTGGTAATAAACTTGCATTTTAGATTTAACTATGCTATAGTTTGCGCCACAAATGTCAGAAAGAGAACCACAAATTAGTTTGTTGGATAAACATATTTCTCGCAGAGATTTGTTAAAAGGTGCGGTGATTTTGGCTGGGGGAGCATATTTCGCCGAAGCCTGTGGCGAAGAGATTCACGAATTTTCTACCATTGTCGAAAAGGCATACCCATTAGTTTGGCAAACTGAATTTGACCATGCTACAACAATCTACAGAATCTTACCCAAAGAGCAAATCGAAGTAGTGTTATCATTTGACGAAAAGTATTATGAAAAATCAATAATTGATCCCAGATCTGGAGAAGAAACTGGTAGATCAGGATTGCCTGAAATAAATGTGTTAGGGGATGGTCCCGAACTTTTACCTAAATTGGAAGAAATCAAAACTCCAGGAATTTTATATACTGGACTTTTCAGAGATTCTTGGAATCTTCCTGACGGCTACATATATCCTGATCTTTATGGAGATGTTGTCATAGCTAGAAGCACAGAAACGGAAGGAAAAGTCTTAGACTATGAGCACTATGCTGCATTTGATTTTGAAACAGGAGCATTATTGTGGAAGAAAAAATTCGGCTTTAATGGTAGACATTATTTTAATGAAACCGGATTCTATGATACAGGTGGCGATAATGTCGAATTTGGCTCTTATATTTTAAACATTGAAATAAGGAGGATTGATATTCATACAGGTAAGGTGTTTTGGTCAAAAGAAAATGTTACTAAATCTGAAGTCGTAGTGCCGCTGTGGGCAGACAATAATAATTTAGTTGTAGTATCTAATCACGACGTTGTTTCATTGAACAATCAAAATGGTAAGGTTTTCGGAAAATTAAAATTTGATGGGCCAGTGTTTACTATTGATCCATTTACGGCAGTTAATGACTATTTTAAATTTAATAATCATTTAGAGGATTATGATGTTGCAGTAGGGCAGAATAAAGTATTTTTGCCTATTTATGGCAGATTAGTTGAGTTGGAAAAAGTAAGTGGGATGTTGACCTATGTAAACGTGGCGGATAACGGATCAGTTAACCACGCTACAATGTTAGACAATTTACTAATAGTTTCAAGTGGAAGAGAATTGTACGCTTATAATATAGCAGGATAATTTATGCCAGAAAGAGAACCGAATAATTCTCTGAATCAGTTTAGAGAGAGGTTTAAACCTTTAGGTAGGAGGGTTGTTTTTCCCATTTCTTCAGTCGTTTTAGCTGTTGCGGCAGCTTGTTCTTCTGGTTATGCAAATGGGGAAAGAAATCCAGGTGATGTTAATTGCGATGGAAACGCAAATGCTATTGATGCGCAACTTGTATTGCAAAAAGACGCACGGTTAATTGATTCGCTTGAGTGTGAAGAAGCCGGAGATGTGAATGGGGATAGATTATTAAATGCAATTGATGCGGCTTTAATCTTGCAAAAAGATGCCGGATTAATTAATGAATTTCCGGCCGAAAAAGAACCAACTGCAACTAATACAGCAACCAGAACAGCGACCAGAACTCCAACCCGAACTCCAACAAATACACCTACGGAAACTCCGACAAGAACACCGACCAATACATCAACCCAAACTCCAACAGAAACTCCAACTAGGACACCAACCAGTACTCCGACTGAAATACCCACCAGAACACCGACTCGCACATTTACTCCGACTCGAACTCCAACAGAAACTCCGACCAGAACACCGACTCGTACACCCACTCCGACTCGAACTCCAACTAATACGCCGACAGAGACACCTATTTTAGAGATTTGCAATAATGGAAGATTTTTACACCCAGTAGATGGGGAGCATATTCCAACAAGCGTAAATGTTCGGGCCCAGCTTGCTAATAATGAAAGCTGGAAATTTGGTTGTCGAGCACCTGAAGGCAGTTTTCTAGATGCGGATGTTATATTAATAGATCCATACGGCAACGATTTTACCTGGGATTTATCTTGTGGCAGAATTGTCAATGATGTCAATCCAAACATGGTTCAATGCTGGAGAGATGGTGTTTTATTAATAGATACTCCAGGTTCCCAATGGGATATGCAACTTGATGTTTATGGAAATGTTGTCGATGAAATCGATGTAAAAATTGAGTAACAATGATAGAAAGAGAATTTCGACAAGCAAAATCAAATATTGAAGACAGATTTGTCCGCTTAAATCAGGGTAGTGAGGTAAGGCTAGCCCATATTGAGGCAGCGCGGGGAATTGGTGATGATGAAATTCTTGTACTTGAAGATCCACAAACGACTTTTTTCTCAAGACTTAAAGAGAGTTTAAATAATTTTATTAAACCAGCAGGTAGGAGAGTTGCGCTTCCTGCATCAGCCGTACTTTTAACAATTGCAGCAGCTTGCAGCAACGGTGATACAGACAAACCAACGGCTACTGCGACGGCGGAACCCAAGGCCACCGAGAGGATTGAAAGTAGTAGTCCTGTTGCCGGTGAAATAACGGCCGAAGAACTGGCATCGGTGATCCTGACACCAAAGGAAGTGCAGGAAAGCATACCTTACGACTACCTCCACCAGACAACCAGCTACGAATTGGACGGAGAATTTTTCGGAGAAAAGACAGGCCCGCTACAGAAAGACGATTCGCCGGGTCGTGCGCCGGGCCGCATTAGCGGCTACAGTGCAGGTTACTATGCTTCATACCAAGGACATCTCTTTCCTACATTAGCTGTTTTTCTGTATGAGTCGGCAGACGATGCCCGTGCTGCCTTCGAACGCTCCGAGGCAACGATCACGAACGTGAGAGAGTCATTCGATGCTCCCGGCGTTGGAGACCAAAGCCAAGGTAGGGTGACATTCAGCGCTGTCCTATCTACTACGTCTGTGAGCTTCCAGCGAGGGAGAGTAGTAGCTTATGTCAACAGTCTCGATGTGCCTGGAAGTCATCCGGACTTTATGATTGCGATGGCCAGGAGACTTGAAGAGAAAATAGAGGTTTTTTTGCAAGCAAGACAATAGAGTGACCTCTGGGACAGAAAGGAAGAAAACGAATGAGGCCTTTTTCATTTCCGTATTGGTCACCTTAAAAAATAATTATGCTAGAAAGAGAACCGCAAAATTCTGAACGAATAAATATTCACGAGCGGGGTGGCTTGACTTCTGAACATTGGAATGAGATCGTCCACGCCGTATTAAGGGAGAGATTTCCAAACTCAAATCAGATACGACAAGATATTACCAATTATGGCATGTCTGTAATTAATGGAGAAATCAAAGATAAGAATTTTAACCATCGGCTTTTTCCTCTTGGAGCAAGACATTGGCATTTAATAACTAGGGCATTGAGATTTAGATCCAGAGGTTTAAATAGTCCCCTGAGATTTATCAACCGGGATCGTACAGTCGTAACACAGGAAGCGTTAATATATTCCGAATTAGAATCGAAATATTCTTATAGTTTAGATGATTTTCTAGCAGATAGGTCATCTCATTCATTTTTTTTGGTTTGGGATGAAGGTGACCATTATTGGCACTCTTTAGATGCTGTAGCTACGGGAACCCAGACATATAAGGGAAGCGATTCAAGCGGGAATGAATATTATGAAGATGATTATTCTTATGAAGATCTTGGTACAAAGGCCGACATTAAAAAATTTGGCGTCGATATTCTTGAGCCTTGGCTCTTAACATTTTCTGAAGTTGGAAATCCGATTGAAAAGAGCCTTGATGAATTGGAGATTACATTAAAAGAGTTTGCAAGGACAAATACTGCTGAGATTAGAAATAGGATTGAAGAAGGGAAATCACAGTGGAGGCTACCTACTTGGGATAATCGTGATAGGACTTTGATTTTCAGTACTAGTCAAGGTAATTGGGATGTCGAACTAATGCAATCTGTCTTGAGACATAAGGGAGTTAATTTAAAAAACCCAGAAAGTGTTGCAACTGAAATGCAGAGGATTTACAAATGTCACTTTAGCATTTATCCTTACGCCCTTTTCCAACAAACTTTAAAAAGAAATGGGTCTGAGGTGAGTTATAGCATCACTCTGGCAGCTACTCGACAAAAGGCTGAAAGTAAAATAGAGGGAGATCGTAACCGAAGTAACCGTTCTACGTGGAGATCTAAATCACATACGATTGGACAAATTAAGATTATAAAAGAAGGTGAAATTAATGCGGTTGAGCAATTACCTTCAATATTAATTGGGCATTTAGAAGAGCTAATTCCCGAGGTTGCCTAGGAGTCTATATGCCAGAAAGAGAACCGCAACAAGAACAAGTTAGGCCAGAATTTTTAGCTGTTCTAAGTCTTGCACAGAAAACACCCCAGATAATTGATGACCTTTGGATGGCAAGTGAAAGATATCCTACTGAATGGTATAGTGATTCCAAAAAAAGATTAGGTGAATTAGGTATTGCAGGTGACTCGACAGAGGAGAATTGGCAATTTTGGCTAACTAATGCTGAATCAGCCCTGATTTTTCTTAATCATCCTGATAAATATCCACCCGATTTGTATCAAAGTTTAATTAATATGGTTCCCCAGAATAAAGTTTGGATTCCAAAATTTGATATACCACCTGGGTTTAAAGAACGGAAAGGAATTATTGAGTCAGTGACAAAGAACATTTTGGGTAATAAACATAGAATTACCCTTGAAGGTCGCAGATTACCTGCAATCGTTATTAAAAAAGCCCAAGAAACTGGCAGAGTATTTCCTTGGCAAACCGCTCATTTTACTAATATTTTTGTAAGAGAACTAAAAATGCAAAGAATAATTTCAAAATACATTATGGTTGGTGGTGTTAAGGCTTACGGATTAGGATATACCCCGAGGGAGGACAGTGAATCTAAAATTGAGAGGCTAGAATATTACCAAGTTTCTGTAATTAGGGGTGCTAAAGAGTATTTGTTCCAAATGGTAGCAGAAGATATAGAACCACATGTAGAAACTTTTGAAAGATTTTTAGCATCTATGAGGTCTGAGTAAATATGCAAGAAAGAGAATATAGCGCAAATTTAAACCAAGTCGAGAGACTTTTGGCAGAAAGCAGAATTAGAGCTGCGATTGCCGAGGATATGCGGCGGGTTGATGTTGTTGACTATAAAGAGCAGTGGAAGTTAGCTGTAATTAAACCTGATGAAGACAGGGTGATTTTTCAAGCCGGTGAATTTGATGAAGGCATGGGTATGTTGGAAAAAGCCAACCGTTTGGGTCAAATGCCACTTAAGCATACGGCGGTGCTTTATCCGGGATCAATTATAGGTAAACAAGAAAGTTTAGCTATTAAGGGTGGTGGTGTCAAGCGAATTTATCCGGTTTGGAGTTATACATTGGATAATAAACCTAGAAAAGGTAGATCAATGAAAATTGAAGACATAACAATCGCTGCCATGGCATTATTTAGAAAAGGTATTCCGGAATTGCAGACGTCTTTGAGCCATAGACAAAGTGGAATGCCAATTCCAGAATTCATGAAAAAAATGGGGTTCCCTTTACAAGAGAGTTACGAGGACGGAGATCCATTGAATTTTGAGCGGGGTGGCATTATAACACCGGATGGAGAAGTTTATCATCCAGAATTTTTTAATCAACGAAGCATAATTGACGATGAAGGGAATTTAATCGTTTTGGGACATGATGAAGGTGCCGCGACTGAAGATACTTTGAAGATGCAGCCGGCATTCTACAAAAGACTTGCTCAACAGGGTTTTAGAACTAACGGCCCGTTTCCGTTTTTGATCCGATATAGATCGCATCCCGTTTGCGATGAGACAATGCTGCCAATACTTGATGTACCCATGAGTGCTCCCAATTGGTCAGAACTGGTCATAAACCCAAAAGGTGAGGCTCGATTATTTACTGCTAGAAATGTAGGGGATGAGGGTTGGCAGGAAATAATGAATAGACTAAGGGATTTATTTATTGATGAGATGAGAAAAAAGAGAAATCGGCTTCTGGCATTTACAAAAGATGAGTCGCATTTGAATGAATATTTATCAAAAAAAGAAACAATCCTAAAAGATTATTTTGTCATTCAAGATTTAGGTAAATTTATTTAAATGCCAGAAAAAGAATATAGTCCAAATGCTGATTTTTCTAGAACCGACCTTCAAAAAGTTGCTTCAGAAGTTATTGCAGACAACCAGCCACGGATCAAATCCGCCGAGTTAACCTTCAAAATCTACTTTGGGTGACGGACCGGACTCGAACCTCCTGCTCCAACCCATCCAGTTTGTCTTGAGCCGATTCGGTCTGGGCTCACGGTCGAATGACTTACCAAAGAATGACAAGCACGATTGGCAAGGTCTATGCTACTATATTTATAGTTCGGCAAGCTCACTATTTATAATAGTATGGAGACAAAAGAAGAAAGAGAAGAAATCACTCCTCTTGTGAATACCTTCCCCTTGGGAGATTTTGATAAAAATAGATGGAAAAAACGATTTTTTATTGGAGTTTTTATTGTTTCACTTGCTGTTTTTACTTATTTTGTTTTACCGCAGAATAAAAAATCTAACAATTTAGAGAATATAAATAAAACCCAAATAATTACTCCAGCAATTACAAAATCTGTCTCTCAACAGACTAATACAATTAAAAGAGAAACTATTGGTTTTTTGCCGTCCTGGTCCGTAGCAAAAAAAGCAAAGGTTTACCCCAAAGACCTTACCCAAATTATTTATTTTGGGCTAAATGTTAACAAGGACGGCAGTATTATAAAATACGACGAAAATAACCTGCCTGTCTTGGAATGGAGCTATTTTAACTCTGATTATTTTGGGCAGATCAGAAAGGAAGCGTCAGTCAGCGGAACAAAAGTTTTGCTGTCAATTAAATCTTTTGACAATACGACAATAGATAATATTATAAGCAGCCAAATTGCGACAAATAAATTAACCGGCGAATTATTAACATTAATAAAACAATATAGTCTTGACGGAATAAATATCGATTTTGAATACTTTACAGATACCAATTTTCCTACTTCCAAATATCTTGCTGAATTCCTAGAAGAACTATCTGCAAGATTAAAAAAAGACAATCCAAAGATTATTATTTCCATAGATGTTAATGCAACTGTTGTCGTTGGGGATAAAGCTTACAATATGACAAAAATTAGTAAGGCAGTTGATCAGGTAATTCTTATGGCATACGACTATCGTGGGCAAAGTTCAATAAGATCAGGACCGCCCGCTCCTATTTATGGAGAGGTGAATGAGCACAGTATCTGGGAATCGGTAGAATCTTTATCCGGCCGGGTTCCAGGCAACAAGCTTATTTTAGCTATTCCATTTTACGGCTACGAATGGCAGACGGTTAATGATAAACACAAAAGTTCAGTTATAGAGGGCAGCGGCGCTTTAGCCACATACAAAAGAATCAAAGAACTTTTGAGAGAAAGAAGCGATATTATAAAATCTTGGGACGATATTTCTAAATCTCCATGGCTATCCTATATACAGTACGGAGCGATTAAACAAATTTATTATGAAGACGATAGATCAATTGCCGAAAAAATAAAATTCGCAAAAGAAAAAAATCTGGGAGGGATTGCCATTTGGGCATTAGGTTATGAAGGAAACTATAGGCAGCCGTGGGAAGTTATAGAAACTTTACTTGACTGAATTTTTACCTTGTGAAATACTTAATTACATGAAGATTAAATATAAACTCTTGCTAATTGCAGGATTTTCAGCTTTGACAATTGCTCTTCTTAGCATATTGCTTTATCTCACTCAAAAAACAGAAGTATATCTTTTAGTAGGTCTTATCGTGGCTTTGGTTCTGATAGTAGTAGTTAGTATTGAATCAATTACCAGACCACCCAAGAAAACAGAAGCAATTACGCAAGGAAATCTGGATTATAAAGTTGGTGTCCAAACTAGAGATGGCATTGGACAACCATCTGGATATTTTGATGAAGCGACAGAAAAACTAAAAGCATCATATTTTGAGGATTTGGAAAAAAAGGTTTCGGAAAAGACTAAAGCGTTAACCCAAAGAATTGAAGAACTAGATTCTGAGCAACAAAAAAATAAAGAAGCAGAAGAAAAAGCATTAATTGAAGAGGCTAAAGAAAAAGCCACTTTGACAGGTATCGGAGAAGGAGTTGTGGTGACAGATCTCCAAGGAAAGATTTTGGTTTTCAATCACGCAGCGGAACAAATGACCAATTGGACAGCTTCTGAGGTGGTAGGACGGTTCTGGTTTGAAACCGTTCCGGCAATGGACGAAAAGGGACATCTTATTTTGCGAATAGACAGAGATATGTATAAAGCTTTGACCACCGGTAAAAAAGTTTTTGCTGAGAGTATTTATCTGCAGAAAGGATCCAAAAAAATCACGGTGGCGGTTACAGCCACACCAATTATTCTTAAAGATCGAATAATCGGCGCAGTCGAAGTTTTCAGGGATATAGGTCATGAAAAAGAGGTTGATAGAATGAAAACAGAATTTATTTCGCTTGCTTCACATCAGCTCCGTACACCACTATCTGCGGTGAAATGGTTTTGTGAGATGCTACTCAATGGTGATGCGGGAGAGCTAAATCCGGAACAGAAAGAATACGCGAAAAACGTTTCTGATTCAAATGAACGGATGATTAGTCTGGTTAATTCTCTTCTTAATATTTCACGTATTGAATCAGGGAGAATAATTATTGATCCCAAACCCACAAATATAAATAAGCTCCTTTCAGAAGTAATCACCGAAATAAAAGTAAAAAGTGATACAAAAAAACAGCAGATTATTGTCAGTGTCCATTCAGATCTCCCTCTGGTAAATATTGACCCGCAACTTATCCGGGAAGTGTATATTAATTTACTAACAAACGCATCAAAGTATACGCCTCCCGGTGGAGAAATTTCTGTATTTATTTCTAAAAAAGATGATGAAATAATTTCTCAAGTGAGTGATAACGGATATGGAATTCCAAAAAAGGATTATGATAAGATATTCCAGAAATTCTATCGAGGGGAAAATATTATAAAAATTGAAACGGAAGGTAATGGCTTGGGTCTCTATTTAGCAAAAGCAATTGTTGAATCATCCGGAGGAAAAATCTGGTTTTCCTCCTCAGGCGGATCCGCCTTGGGCGGAGAATCAATAGAGAAAAAGGGGACATCATTTTACTTTTCCTTGCCGCTTAGCGGTACACAGGCAAAAAAAGGTGAAGTTACACTTAGCAGTTGAAATGTGTATAATATGTATAATAATACTGTAAATTATTAATGATGGATAAACGAAAACTTACGATCATGATAGTTGAAGACGAGAATTTGTTGCTACAAGCTATTTCTAAAAAATTAGAGTTTGATGACATAGCCACAATTTCTTGCAGTAGCGGAAAACAGGCTATTGATTATTTGAATAGCTCATCAGAGCTTCCAGATGCGATTTGGCTTGATTATCAGTTGAAAGATATGGATGGAATTGAATTTATGGGACAACTCAAAAAAAACAAGAAATGTGAACAAATTCCTGTCATTGTTGTGAGTAATTCAGCTAGCGAAGATAAGGTTAACAACATGCTGGCGTTTGGAGCAAAACGATATCTTCTAAAAGCAGAATACAGGCTAGACGATATAATTGAAACTATTAAAACCGTTATTGAAGAAAGTCGTAAGGCAGACAAAAAAATGAATACTCATAAAGTTCTTGTGGTTGATGATGAACCACTGGTTATAAAGGCTTTAACCGAAAAACTTTCGGAAGCTGGTTTCTTGGTTTTTGCTGCTTATGACGGCGAGGAGGCATTATTGAAGGTAGAAAGAATAAAGCCAGACTTAATACTGTTGGATGTGATTATGCCAAAACTTGATGGAATATCGGTATTAAAAAGGCTTAAAGCCTCTCCCAAAACCATGGACATACCAGTAATAATTTTAACTAACCTTTATGACGATAAAAAAATGATCGAGGTGTTAAGAACAGGCAATACCGACTATCTTGTTAAAGTAGACTTCACACTAAACGATATTGTGGAACTGGTTAACAAAAAGCTAAAAACAAAAAGTTTTGTATGAAAAAAATTTTGATCGTTGAGGATGATACTTATTTGGCAAATGCCTATCGGGTAAAACTTAGCAAAGCCGGCTTTGAAGTCAAAAATGCCTTCGATGGAGAGGAGGCATTAAGCATGCTTCAAACCTTTGCTCCAGACCTTATTCTTCTTGATATCGTGATGCCTAAGAAAGATGGCTTTACTACCTTGGCCGAGATAAAAGTAAATGAACAATGGAAGAATATTCCTGTTATCGTTGCTTCAAATTTAGGACAGAAGGAAGATATTGATAAAGGCATGGCACTTGGAGCCACCGATTATATCGTCAAAAGCCAAATACCTATTGCGGATGTTCTGGTAAAGATTAACAACATTCTCAAGTAAGTTCACCGCAGAAAATTGATTTTCTTATTTTTTGATACAATGATCGTATGGAACCATTTGCCCAAGCTTTGTTTGATGCAATAAAAGAATTTGGAATCATTGAAGAGAAGAAATTAACGGCGGCATTTGAAGAAAGTAAAAAAAATAATACTTCTTTTCAGGAACGTCTTATAGGCAATGATTTAATTTCAGATGTTGATTTAGGTAAAACTGTAGCAGAACTATTACATGTTCCATTTATCGAACTTTTAACCACAAAAATTCCTTCTGATCTGGTTTATTTAATTCCAGAGACATATGCGCGCACTCATAAAGTGATTGCATTCCAAGAGACTGACGAAGAGATAAAGATCGCAATGGTAAATCCAACTGTAAATTCGCTAGTACAGCAATTTATCGAACAAAAAGCACAAAAAAAGGTGTTTGTCTTCTATACAACGCAGAGGGACTTTGAGAAGGCGCTGAAGATTTATAAACAAAATCTTCAGCGGTCATACGATGAAATGCTCAAAGAGCAGGTAAGAAATATTGGAAAGGATGGAATATCAGAAGCTCCAATTGAGCGGATTGTCGATATTCTTATCGAGTACGCGTATGACAACGGGGCATCCGATATCCACATAGAGCCGGAAAAAGACGGATCGATTGTGCGATTTCGTATTGACGGTATCATGCAGGAAGTGCTGCATTTTACTCCGGAGATTGACCAGCAGGTAATTGCACGCATAAAATTTCTCTCCAAACTCCGCACCGATGAACACCTTAGCGCACAGGATGGAAAAATCCAGACAAGAATTGAAAATGAAGATCTGGATATCAGGATTTCAATTGTTCCGATTGTGCATGGAGAAAAATGCGTCATGAGACTTCTCTCCGCACGTTATAGGCAGTTTGGCTTAGCTGATCTTGGCATGAGTAACACGGATTTAAAAAAAGTTATGGACGCAAGCAGTAAGCCATACGGAATGATTCTGTCAACCGGCCCAACGGGCTCGGGAAAAACAACAACTATGTATGCTATCCTTAAAATTTTAAACACCAAAGAGCGCAATATAGCAACAATCGAAGACCCCATTGAGTATGAGATTGCGGGATTAAACCAAATACAGGTTAACCCGAAAACGAATCTTACCTTCGCAGAAGGGCTGCGCTCGATCTTGCGTCAAGATCCCAATATTATTTACGTAGGAGAGATCCGTGATGATGAAACAGCGGATATTGCGGTAAACTCAGCAATGACTGGACATTTAGTCTTATCAACACTTCATACAAATGACGCTGCGACAGCTCTACCAAGACTTCTGGACATGAATATTGAACCATTTCTTGTTGCATCAACAGTAAACATAGTAATCGCTCAAAGACTCGTCCGGAAAATCTGCGAGAAGTGTAAAGTATCCCAAACGGAGAAAATGATTGATCTTGAAAAACATTTTGATAAAAAACTTTTGCAAAAATACTTTAAAAGTTCTAAAGAGGCAAGAATATACATTGGTAAAGGATGTCCTGTTTGCAGAAATACGGGGTACTCAGGAAGAGTTGGTATTTTTGAAATTCTTCTTCTGTCTGAGAAGATCAAGGATCTTATTGCTGCAAAAAATGACTCTCAAAAAATTATGCAACAAGCCGTTGCGGAAGGTATGATTACTATGATGGAAGATGGACTTTTCAAAGTACAGGAAGGTTTAACTACTATTGAAGAAGTCCTTCGGGCAACAAGAGAATGAAACTGCCGGCTTTAACATCAGAAATATCACTGTTTGGGAAAGTGAGCTTAGTGGATACATTGGCGTTTACAAAGCATGTCTGTCTGATGCTAAAAAGCGGTATTCCGCTCCCTGAATCGATTTTAATTCTAGAAAAACAGACGTCTCACCCGGCATTTAAAAAATTACTTTTAAAAATTCACCAGGAGATTGCCAATGGCCAGTCTCTATACAAAGCGTTGTCCCAATTCCCCCATGTTTTTGATGCATTTTATGTAAGTCTTATTAAGGTTGCTGAAGAATCGGGAAGCCTTGAGAAAAACCTTGACTATCTTGCTATACATTTGAAGAAACAGCACGAATTTACCGATAAAGTAAGGGGTGCTTTATTATATCCGTCAATCGTATTGGGGGTGGCTTTTATTGTCGGAATTGGACTGAGTATTTTTGTTCTGCCTAAGCTGATTGACCTTTTTGCCTCTCTTGATGTTGAACTGCCGCTCTCAACAAGGATTCTTTTGTTGTTTGCTAAAGTTATGAGAGACTATGGAATTTTATTACTCGGCGCTTTGGTTCTGTTTTTTGTATCAATACGCTTTGCAATAACGACACGGCTCATCAAGCCACACTGGCATTCAATCTTACTTTCCCTTCCGGTTTTAGGGGTATTTATGCAAAATATTCAGCTGGCTTCGATGTTTAGAAATATTGGGACAATGCTTGGAGTAGGAGTACATATTTCAACTGCCTTAGATGCGCAGTTTGAGACAACAACGAATTGTGTATATAAAGATTACCTTGAAAAAATCAAAAGTGGTGTTGAAAAAGGAAAATCAATTGAGGAAGTACTTTCAAAAACTAACAAAAAATTTATGCCGCTTATTGCCGTAAGAATGATTGGAGTTGGAGAAAAAACAGGAAAGCTTGATGAAACCTTTGTCTATCTTGGTGATTATTTTGAAGATGAAGTCGATGATACATCTAAAAATCTCTCGACAATTCTTGAACCGGTAATCCTTATCGTAGTAGGCCTTATCGTAGGGTTTATTGCGATTTCAATTATCGGACCAATCTATCAGTTTACCGGCAGCATAAAACGGTAAGAATCACGAGTCATGAATCATGAATTATGAATCAGGAATTAAGAATCAGGAATAAAAAATTTGGGACAAAGCCCATAATTCGTAATTCATTATTCATTATTCGTAAATCCGAAGGATTTACTTTAATTGAACTTCTTCTTGTCATATCTATAGTATTAATTATAGGCACCTTTTCAGTTGTTTTTTTCTCCCGTTTTTTGACTCAAAACGCAGTTGCAAATACCCAAGACCAACTTATAGGACAGCTTCGAAAAGCACAAATTTATGCCATGATGGGAAAACAAAACGATAGTTGGGGAGTAAGGTTTGGATCAAATACGATTACTCTTTTTAAAGGACCCTCATATGCCTTAAGAAATACTGCATTTGACGAAACATTTAGCGAAAATGCAAACATTTCAACCAACTTCACAGAGATTTTTTTTATAAAAACCACGGGTTTGCCCAGCATTACCGGAACATACACTATTACCGGTAATGATTCATCAAAACAAGTTATTGTAAATTCACAGGGGGTAACAAGCAGATGAAAATAATTGAAAATTTAAAATTGAAAATTGAAAATTCCTGTCGGAGACAGGCTGGTTTTTCGGTTATTGAGGTAATTCTTGCCGCAGCGCTCTTTATGATTATTGCAACCGGCTCTATTACAGTTATTTTACAAGGCACTGATTCCAATCGCCTTGGAGAAGAACAAACTGTTGCCAATCAATATGCTGCGGAAGGCATCGAAGCGGTAAGATCAATTAAAAATCAGGGATTTAGTAATTTAGTAAACGATACCGAAGCCGGAGTTGTCCGCTCGGGTAGTAATGTATGGGCATTCAACGGTCAGCCAAATAATACTAATACATTTAATCCTGTTGGTAAATACACCCGGGTACTTACTGTGTCAGATGTTCAAAGAAATTGTAATTTAGATATCGTAGCAAGTGGTGGAGCAATAGATCCGTTAACAAAAAAAATTACCTCAACTGTTTCATGGAATTTCACTCCAAGCAGAGCAAATTCTGTCCAGCTCTCAACTTATCTTTCAGACTGGAAGCAACCAATTACTTCTCTTTTGGGAGGAGGGGTACTTGTATACGGAGATGGCGGAACTACATCTGATGCAATTCGATATAAGATTCTTGATCCTGCCGGTAATTGGGGAGCATCTTCTTTAACAGCAGATGTTAACAGCGGAACAACAAATAGATATTTACGTGCGGCGAGAATCTTTTCATCTGCCACACGTAATGAAAAAGTTTTAATCTCGAGACACTATAATGGATCTGCACAATTCATATATGCCCAGATATTTAATGGAACAACCTGGGAAAATGTAATTCAATTATCTTCTTGGAATACGTCCACCTTTTTAGATGTAAGAAATTTTGATGGTGGTTATCTAGATAACGGCAACTTTCTAGTTGTTTTCAATGACAACACAAATACTCCTAAATATCGAGTTTGGGACGGCTGTTCTTGGTCTTCTCAAGTAAATACAATTAATGTTGGAGGAATTCCTAGATATCTTGAGATTGAGGTAAGACCGGGAACTAATGAAGCTATGATGGTAGTCTCGGATTCAGCAAGCGATACAAACACCTCTTATTTCAACGGTACAAGTTGGTCTTCTGCAACACAACACTCAGGAGCAGCCCCTACCAACACCAAAGACCATACTGATTTTGTTTGGAGCCGTGAAAATACCCTCAAGGGTGCCTTAGTCTTTCCTAACGCTGGCACCGATACTACTTTGACTTTGAAAATTTGGACGGCCAACGGATCTGGTGGCGGCAGTTGGAGCGGTTTGGTAAATTCTGCAGCTTCAGGCGGAAGATTGGGGGCAGCAGAAGCAGATAGCAGAAAAGGGGCTGAAGAATTCCTGGCCTGCCATAAGGATGCAAATAGCGATATTTACTGTTTTAGAGGGAACTCTACACCTGCCTGGGCAAGTCCAGCTAACAATATACTAACTGCAACCTCACATACCGGTATCCAAAGAAGCTTTAGTGTTGGGTTTGAAAGGACTACAGGAACACAAGCAATAGTAGTTTACTCAGATAATACGGCCACTCCAAAACTTAGGAAATATTCTGCAGGCGCTAATGTTTTTGATGTCTCAGCAACCAGTTTAACAGCCCTAGGCGGTACGCTAACAACAGTAAGGACAAGACCGCTTACAGATAATGATGACATTATGATTTTGATGGGTAATGCTAACAATGATTTATTCAGCGTTGTATGGGACGG
>Ga0209541_10005630_pt1 | contig 21775 bp, 21 predicted proteins | sample RifCSPlowO2_01_FD_184027 | JGI IMG/M metagenome (GOLD analysis project Ga0209541, IMG submission 184027) | Groundwater microbial communities from Rifle, Colorado - Rifle CSP2_plank lowO2_0.1 (SPAdes) (version 2) | ecosystem: Environmental > Aquatic > Deep subsurface > Groundwater | place...
AAGATATTACTATTATCCGGCCACCCAATGTTTATGGGCCGCGTGATAATTTTGACTCAGAAAACGCAATGGTCGTTCCTTCCTTAATCAAAAGAGCAATTCATGCATCCGAAACCGGACAACCCTTGGTAGTTTGGGGAGATGGTTCAGCTGAACGAGATTTTATTCATGCAAGAGATGTCGCTCAAGGAATGATAGTTGGAGCTAAATATGGTGCAGGAGGCATTTACAACGTCGGCAACGGAACCGCTTATACTATTCACCAATTAGTTAAAACAGTTGTTAAGCATATGCCTAATAAGGTAGAGATTGTCTGGGATACCTCCAAGCCTTCTGGAGACCGAAAAAGATTGATGGATATTAGTAGAATTAGAGCTATTGGCTTTTGTCCAGAAGTTTCATTAGATGAAGGTATAAAGGAAACAATTAAGTGGTATTTAGAAAATAGAACCACCGCCAAAGACCGTTATGATGTTTTTGATGAAAAAAAATAAGTATTCCTTACCCTATAAGGGTTGAGGTAAGACACCGAAAAAACGGTGTTTTTTTCTTGACTAGTCAAAAATAATCTTCTAATCTAAATTATCGTGTCCCCAGAAACTCCAACCACCGGTATATTCATTCCTACCATGAATAGGGTTGATTTTGTCATCAGACAAATTCGCTACTACGCATCGGTTCAATGCCTTCATACTATCTATATCGGCGACTCGAGCCCAAAAGAAGAATCTGAGAGAATAAACAGCGAGATTAAAAATCTAGGAGACAGAATTAAAGCAAAGTATTATCATCTCCCAGGATATAGTAGCTGGCAAGCTCATAATTATCTAGTTTCCAAAATAGAAGAGAAATACACATGCTATAGCGGTGATGATGATTATCAAATACCCGGGTCTATAACCAAATGCATAGAATTCTTGGAAAATAATCCGGATTATACAAGCGCAAGCGGCCATGCCGTCAGTTTCAGGCTTCAGGAAATCGGCCCCTATGGCAATCTTAAAAGATTGGCTGATTACCCAAGACAACAAATTGAAGATAACACGGCATCAGAAAGAATAATAAATTTTTTTAACAAGTACTACGTTACCCACTTTTCGGTAAACAGATCAGAAATAATGAAAAAATCATGGCAAAGCGGAGAGAAAATAACAGACATGGCTTTTGGAGCCGAGATACTTCCCACTTCCCTGCCGTTAATCGATGGAAAATCTAAAATATTAGACTGTTTTGGTTTTGTAAGACAAATCCATGACAAGCAGTATTATAACTTATCAAATACATATACCTGGATCACAAACCCAAAATGGTATGAATCTTATAAAATTTTTGAGAATATAATGGCTGAGAATCTGGTAAGAAAAGATAATATCAGCATGAATGATGCCCTAAGAGTTACCCATCAAGCTTTCTGGGCATATCTGCAAAAATATTTAACAAAAGAATACAACGATCTTTATTCCCCTAAAAAAAGGGAGGGGGGTTATAAAAATATGAGAAATTCAGTAAGAACCAGAATCATTGCCATGTTCCCATCCTTAAAATATTTATATCGAATACAAATTAAACCTCAGATAACCGGAAAAAAAGAATTGAATTTTGAAGTCCTCCAGTCAGATTCTCCATATTACAAAGATTTCAAACCAATTATTGACTCATTTACTGGTAAGAACAAAAATAGTTGATAAGGCCTATTGACACCTTTTGACCCTTTTTGATACTATAAAATGGTTGATGAATTGCTTATTTTATTTTTGGCTACGGGGCATCCTTGGTTTCTAAAGGGATGCCCTTCTGCCTAATAATGAAGGTTATGTATGGGACAAAGAAAATCCGTATAATCCCCCGTTTAGACATAAAAGGCCCTAATGTGGTCAAGGGGATTCATTGCGAAGGTTTGCGCATAGTTGGAAACCCGACAGATCTGGCCCTAAAATACTACAGAGATGGTGCCGATGAACTCTTGTGTATGGATATTGTTGCTAGTCTATATCAAAGAAATTTTGATTTTGAAATTTTAAGGTCTCTCGCCCAAAATATATTCATTCCTATTACAGTTGGGGGAGGCATTCGTTCCATAAATGATATAAATAATGCTCTCCGTGCTGGAGCTGATAAGGTTGCAATAAATACTTATGGCATCTGGAACCCAAAGTTCCTGAATGAAGCGGTTAAAAAATTTGGTTCTCAATGTATTGTTTTGTCGGTAGAAGCAAAACGCCAAGATAACAATATGTGGGAAGCTTACACAGATGGTGGCCGAGAACATACCAGTATCAATGCAGTTGAATGGATAAAAAAAGCTCTTAATCTTGGAGTGGGCGAAGTAGTTTTAACCTCTATTGATAGAGATGGCTCACGTAAAGGTTACGACCTAGAATTAATAAATGCTGTCACCGCCTTTACTAACGTACCACTAGTTGCTCACGGCGGGGCGCACACAAAAGAATCAGTGGCAGAGGTAATAGATAAATCTAGACCAGATGCCATAGCTCTGGCCACCCCACTCCACCATAATGACTGGACAATAAAAGACTTAAAAAAGTTTTTAATTAAAAATAAATTTAATGTTCGCACCTAAAGGTCACACAATCGGAATCTTAGATTATGGAGTGGGCAATCTTTACAGTATCCAAAAGGCCCTCAGAGAATTTACGAATAATGTCTTGATCACCGATGATCCAGAAAAGATAAAAGAGCTGGATGGACTTATTTTGCCTGGAGTCGGTTCTTTTGGAGCGGGTATGGATGGATTGCACAGAAGAGGATTAATCAAAGAGGTTAAGAACTTTGCAAAAAGCAGAAAACCTATGCTTGGAATATGTCTTGGGGCACAACTGATGCTAAGTAAAGGCTATGAATTTGGAACATTTACCGGTCTCGATATTATTCCAGGCAAAGTAACTAAATTTCCTGAAATAAAAGATAAGATACCTCACATTGGTTGGAATGGAATATACGGTAATAAGTTAAAAGTCAGAGAGTGGGATGGAACAGTTTTAGATTCTGTTAAAGAAAACTCCGATGTATATTTTGTTCATTCCTATATGCTTCAACCGGAAAGAAAAGAAAACATCTTAGCTCTAGCTAATTACGCTGGCTATGAATTTTGTTCAGCAATAAAGAAAAATAATATTTATGGTTGCCAATTTCATCCGGAGAAAAGTGGCAAAATCGGTTTAAAAATAATAGAAAATTTTATAAATTTAATATGATGACAAATATAGAAACAAAATACGGCCTTCCCCAGGAAGTTAAATTCTGTACTCGCTGTGTCATATCGAATCAACGGCCTAATTCTGCCATAGAATACAGGCACACTAAAGATTCAAAAAAAACAACAATCTATTTTAATAAAGAGGGTGTTTGTGATGCTTGCCGCGTTGCCGAAGAAAAAAAGAATATTAACTGGGAAAAGCGGGAAAAAGAATTGATTAAATTATGTAATCGCTACAGAAAAAATGATGGCCAATATGATTGTATCGTCCCAGGTTCTGGAGGCAAAGACAGTTTCTTTGCCGCCCACCAACTCAAATATAAGTATGGAATGCATCCCCTAACTATAACTTGGGCACCTCATATATATACCGATTGGGGCTGGGAAAATATGCAATCATGGATCCATGCCGGATTAGATAATGTCCTATTCACGCCGAATGGCCTAGTTCATCGCCTTTTAACTCGTCTCGCTGTTGATAATCTTTTCCATCCATTCCAACCATTTATGATTGGCCAAAAAGCATTAGCGCCAAAGATGGCTATCTTATATGAAACCCCTTTAATATTTTTTGGAGAAAACGAAGCCGAATACGGCAACCCCAAAGCTGACACCCAAAAATCGCAAAGAGATTGGTCTTACTTTACTGCCGAAGATAAATCTAAAATATTTATTGGCGGAACATCTTTTAAAGATTTAGTTAATAAATATGGCGTTGAGAAATATGAGCTCCAACCTTACTTGCCAGCAAATCCCCAAGAATTAAAAAAAATTGGTATCCAAGTCCATTATCTCGGTTATTATCTAAAATGGCATCCACAAGGAGCATATTATTACGCAAAAGAACATGGTAATTTTCAGGCCTCTCCAGAAAGAACTCCTGGTACTTACAGTAAGTATAATAGCATAGATGACAAGATTGACGACCTTCATTATTACACGACTTTTATTAAATTTGGGATCGGCAGAGCTACCTATGATGCATCCCAAGAAGTGCGTTCTGGAGAGATAACTCGAGAAGAAGGAGTATCTTTGGTGAAAAGATTTGACGGTGAATGGCCAATCCGATTCGAAGATGAGCTTTGGAAATATCTTTCTATTAATAGAAAAGAATTCCCTAAGGCTTATAAAGTCTTTAAAAATCCAGAAATGAATAAAAAATATTTTATGAAATTAGCTGACCAGTTCCGATCGCCCCATTTGTGGAAAAAAGAAAAAGGAGAGTGGAAATTAAAATATCAGGTCAAAAATGTATAAAAATAATAAAATTTTGTGTATCATTCCCGCCCGGGGTGGCTCCAAGAGATTACCGGGGAAGAATATAAAAAAAATCGGTGGCAAGCCGATGATTGCCCATGCGATTTTAGCCGTCAAAAAATCTAAATATATCGATAAAGTTATAGTTTCGACCGATGACCTGATCATAGCAAGAGTAGCGAAAAAATATGACGCTGAAGTACCTTTTATAAGGCCGGCCGAACTTGCTTCCGATACAGCCATGACCTTGCCTGTTTTGCAACACGCGGTAGCTTATCTGGAAAAGCGTAGCAAATTTAAGCCCGATTTAGTAGTTCTAATCCAACCGACTAATCCCCTCGTCAAATCAGAGGATATAGATGGAACAATAGAAAAGATGGTCGTAACCAAGACAAACTCCTGCTTTACCGTTTCTGAGATCAGCCAGAGGCTGGAATGGATGTATAAAATTGGCAATAGGAAAGCAAAGCTTTTCTTGAAAGAAGAAAAGGGACTAACAAAAAGATCTCAGGAACTGCCTCGCCTTGCAATTATTAATGGATCGGTTTACGTGATGCGATATGACACCTTGATGAAAAAAAATCTTATACGAGATAATGCCAATACCAGTATTTATTTGATGCCCAAAGAAAGATCGGTTGATATAGACGATCATTTTGATTTTAAAGTAGCAGAAGCCCTAATGAAATATGATAAACAGAAATAATATTATAAAAATAGGCAATAAATTTATAGGTCCCAACCAGCCCGTTTTTATAATTGCCGAGGCTGGAGTTAATCATAATGGCAATTTTAAAATAGCAAAAAAGTTGATCAATGAAGCGGCTCGAGCTGGGGTCGATGCCATAAAATTCCAAACGTTCAATCCAGATACCTTAGTTACAAAAATTGCTTCTAAGGCTCAATATCAAAGTAAGAAAGCGCCCAAAGAGAACCAATATGAAATGTTATGGGGGTTGATTCTGCCCAGAGAATGGCATAAAAAACTTAAAAATTACGCTGAAAAAAGAGGTTTGATATTTCTATCTACCCCATTTTCGGTTGATGATGCTAATTTTCTTATCAAAATTGGAATGCCTGCTATTAAAGTAAGTTCAAGCGACACCAATAATATCCCCTACCTTCAACACATATCAAAAAAGAAGATCCCTATAATATTATCGACTGGGATGTCAGATATTGACGAGATTAAGGAATCGATTAAGACAATGCAAAGATCTGGGGCAAAAAACATAATCGTCCTTCACTGTACTACCAACTATCCTACACCATTTGAAGAAGCTAATCTTAAAGCTATTCAGACCCTGCAACAAGATTTGGGATTAATATCTGGATTTTCTGATCACACTCTCGGAATTGAAGCCCCAATTGCTGCCGTAGCTTTCGGCGCCAAGGTTATCGAAAAACATTTCACTCTTGATAAAAAAATGGTCGGTCCAGACCATCAAGCATCTCTTGAACCAACAGAACTTAAAGAAATGGTAAGATCCATTCGCAACATAGAACGCTCTATTGGCTCAGGAATAAAAAAACCATTCCAAAGTGAGTTAGCCATAGCTTCTTCGGCTAGAAAAAGCGTGGTTGCTGCAAGATTCATACCAGCCGGGAAAAAGATTGTTGCAGACGATCTGACACTAAAAAGACCTGGCACAGGTCTTAGACCTAAATATTATTTCGAAATTATTGGAGCGCTTGCAAAAAATAATATTAAAACAGATGACTTAATTAAAAAGAGTGATTATAAAAAATAATATTAAAAAAATTACATATATTTCTGGAACACGGGCGGATTTCGGTTTAATGACACCTATTTTAAGAGCTATTAACTCCAACCCCAAGCTTAATTTGCAGGTTTATGCCACCGGGATTCATCTAATGAAAAAGTTTGGATATACATTTAATGAGGTTAAGAAACATTTTCCCGCCGCGAAAAAGATAAACGCAACTTTCAATTCCGATGATAAGTTGGGTATGGTTCATTTTACAGCAGAATTTTTACCTAAATTAGTCCAAGTCCTTTCCGTGAATAAGCCCGATATAGTTTTAATTCTAGGCGACAGAGTAGAAATGCTTTGCACGGCAACAGTTTGCCTCTACCTCAATATCCCCATAGCCCACATCCATGGAGGCGAAAAAACATCCACCGTTGATGAGGTTGCCAGGCATGCAATAACAAAACTTTCCCATCTTCATTTTCCGGCGACCAAAGAGTCTGCTGAAAGAATAAGAAAAATGGGCGAAGAAGGTTGGCGAATCCACGTAGTTGGCGCCCCAGCATTAGACATGATATTGAATGAAAAACTCCCCACAAGACAAGAACTATTTAAAACTCTAGAACTTGATCCAAAAACAAGATTCATATTGGTTACTCAGCACCCGGTAAGCGAAGAGTCGGAAGACGCCGGAAAACAGATGGAAAAAACCATCACCTCGGTCAAGAAATTTAACCTGCCGATAGTTGTAACTTATCCCCATGCCGATGCCGGCGGCAGAAAAATCATAGAAGTTATTGACAAAGAAAAAAACAATCCCCTGTTTCATATATTTCCTAGCTTGGAATATAAACAGTTTCTTGCCGCAGAAAGAGAGGCAGCGGTCTGGGTCGGCAACTCAAGCGGAGCAATGATCGAGTCGTCATCATTTCAAACACCAATAGTTAATATAGGAACAAGACAATTGGGCCGACAGAGAGGCAATAATGTTATCAATGTTGGCTATAATGTTGAGAAGATAGCATCAGCCGTTGATAAGTCTTTAAATGACAAAAAATATCTGACTCGACTGGCTAAAATTGCTAACCCGTGGGGAGATGGAAAAACCGGACCAAGAGTTGCAAAAATACTAGAAAACATTAAGATTGATGCCAGATTGTTAACAAAACAGATAACTTATTAAGGAAACCATGGCAAAAAAATTTCAAAAATGGAAAAAACCCAAGGTTAAGCACGGAGAACTAACCCAATGGAACTGGATGGTTCAGCATCCCAAGAATCTGACATTGGGCAAGAATACAGACATAGGAGCATTTTGTTACATTAACGCTTTAAACGGAGTTATTATTGAACGAAATGTTCAAATCGGATCACACTGTGCTATTTATTCTATTTCTACTATTGATGACAAAGACGGGAAGGTTGTATTAAAAGAAAATTGCCGCCTAGGTTCACACAGTACCGTTATGCCAGGAATAACTATCGGAAAAAATTCAATTGTAGGCGCCCATAGTTTTGTAAACAAAGACATCCCCGACAACGTTGTAGCCATTGGCTGCCCAGCTAAAGTTATACGGAAGATTTAGATTCCCGGAATTTTAATTTCCGGTTTTTTTATGAATCACGAACGAAACAGCATATATGTTCTATACTTATATATTACAAAGTAAAAAAGATAAGCGATTTTATACAGGAGCAACCGATGACTTACGGAAGCGCTTCAAGGAACACCAAGATGGTAAATCAACATGGACAAAGAGTAGAGGTCCATTTGAGTTAGTGTATTACGAGGCATGTCTAGAAAAACATGATGCATTTGAACGTGAAAAATATCTTAAATCAGGAAGGGGTAAGCGTTTCTTGAAAGCAAGGCTGAAGCGCTTCCTGTTTCGTACGGGATGAAAAAATATCCGATCGCAAAACCATATATTACAAAAGAGGACAAAAAAATTGTTGCCGATGTTTTAAACTCCGGCAATTTAAGCCTGGGACCGAAACATAAAGAATTTGAAGAAAAATTTGCCCAAAAAATAGGCACTAAATATGCTTGCAGCGTTTCAAGCGGTACTGCCGGTTTGCACCTAGCCATGATCGCGGCAAATATTCAGCCGGAAGACGAGGTAATTACATCTCCTTTTTCATTTGTTGCTTCAGCCAATTGTGTACTTTATGTCGAAGCCAAACCTATTTTTATAGACATAGATCCCCTGACATACAATATGGATCCTAATAATATAGAGCAAGCCATCACTCCCAAGACAAAGGCAATATTAGTGGTACATATTTTGGGCCAAGCGGCGGATATGAATCGCATTAGCAAAATTGCCAAGAAACATAATCTAAAAATAATTGAAGATGCCTGTGAATCTATAGACGCTGAACATAATAAACGAAAAGTTGGGACTTTCGGAGAATCGGCCGTATTTGCTTTCTATCCTAACAAGCAGATGACCACTGGAGAGGGTGGAATGATAACTACCAATAATAAAAAAATATATAAACTGTGCAGCAGCCTAAAAAACCAAGGACGAGCTGAAAATATGCAATGGCTAGACCACGAACGATTGGGCTATAATTACAGAATGGACGAGCTTAGTGCCGCTTTAGGCATAACTCAAATTGAGAAACTCGATTTTTTAATTAACGAACGAAAAAAAATTGCCGCCTTATATACTAAGCGTCTTCTTCCCTATTCTGACTTAGTACAAGTTCCCACCATTGGTAGTGGTAATAGCCATACTTGGTTTGTTTATGTTGTTTTGCTAAAAAGTAAAAAAATAAAAAGAGACAAACTGATAACAGAACTGGCCAGGCAAGGGATAAGCACAAAACCGTATCTTCCTGCGATTCATCTTTTCAGTTTTTATAAAAAACGATTCGGCTATAAAAAAGGCGATTTCCCGATAACTGAAAAAGTTAGTAATTCAGCCATTGCCTTACCATTTTATATAGGGTTGAAAGAAAAAGATATAAATTATATAGTAAATAAGTTAATTCAAACCATTAAAAGCTATGCAAAATCAGTTTAAAAACAAGATAATTTTAGTCACTGGTGGCACCGGCAGTATTGGTTCGGAAATAGTAAGACAACTGCTTAAATTCCAACCAAAACAAGTTAGAATTTTATCACGCAATGACAGTCGTCAACACACATTATTTGAAGATCTGGGCCATCCGAACAATGTAAGAATGTTTATCGGCGACATTCGAGACAAAGATCGTCTTGATCTAGCTTTCCAGAATGTTGATATTATTTTTCACGCTGCTGCCCTAAAACACGTGTCACTTTGCGAATATAATCCATTCGAGACAGTTAAAACAAACATAATTGGTTCACAGAATGTTATCGAAACAGCATTAAAACATAAGGTTAAAAAAATAATAGCTATTTCAACCGATAAGGCGGCGGAGCCAGCTAATATTATGGGAATTTCAAAATTAATGATGGAAAAGCTATTCATTAATACTAATCTTTTTTCTTACGGCCAAAAGACGCTTTTATCATGTGTTCGTTTTGGCAATGTAGCCTGGACAGAATCTTCAGTTTTGCCGGTCTGGGATCAACAAGTAAAAGATACCGGCGTAATGCGAATTACCGATGGTGAAATGACAAGATTTATGATGTCTATCCAACAAGCAGTCTCTTTGGTATTAAAGGCAGCCGAGCTAGCTCAGGGTGGTGAAGTATTTATTCTTAAGATGCCCTCAATTAAAATAAAACATTTGGCTAAAATGTTTCTGGAAAAATATCACCCAGAAAAGAAGGTTACGCTGACCGTAACAGGTAATCGACCAGGTGATAAAATTCACGAAAAATTAATAAATAATGAAGAAAAAAACAGTTATATATATGAAAATGAAAAAATGTTAATTATTATTCCCCTTCTAAATACCTACAACAAAAAACAGCTTGCCTCTAACCGCCGCCCTTACCCCGGTTTTAAATTGGTAAGTGACGCCAAAGCAATTATAGCTAGCAACTCGTCAGAAAACTCTATTGACCATCAAAAAATAGCTGAGTTGATATAATTTAGGACTTATTCAAAGTTTTATGAAAAAAATCCATAACGTCTGGGTTGTTGGGGCAGGAGGAATTGGCAGCCGTCATCTTCAGGCATTAAAAAATGTTAGATTTCCTCTGAGTATAATCGTCGTTGATCCATCTCAACAATCTCTCCATGTTGCAAAGGAGAGATACGATTCTACATCAAAAGGATCTTCGGATCATAAAATAGAATACAGAAATAAGATTTCAAAGACAAAAAAAGATAATATCGATATTGCCATAGTAGCCACCTGCTCCGATATTAGAGCAACAGTCATTAAAGAATTGCTCCGGTACCATGATTTAAAATATCTAATCTTAGAAAAAATTCTTTTTAACAATAAAGGTGATTACTCAGAGATTGACAAGATAATAAACAAAAAAGGCATTAAAACTTGGGTTAATTGCCCGATGAGAATGATGCCAGCTTATCAAAAAATAGAAGAATATTTCAAAAATAAAAGGATCACATATGTGGTTACTGGCAGTAAATATGGCCTCGTCACTAATGCTATTCACTACCTTGATCACGCAGCTTATTTATCTGGCACAACAGAATTTGAAATAAATACTGCTGGCCTTGATCCAAAACCGATTCCAAGCAAAAGAAAAGGATTTCTTGAATTAAATGGGGCTTTAACAGCAAATTTTAATAATGTAAGCGATGCTTCTCTAACCTGTTACCCTGAAGGCAATGCTCCGGTTATTGTCGAGATACACAGTAACAATGCCAGATATATAGGCCGAGAATCCGAAGGAAAAACCTGGCTAGCCAAGGCCGATAACAACTGGCAATGGGAAGAACTTGAAGCTCCTATCCCATTCCAAAGCCAACTAACTGCCACATTAGTTGAACAAATACTAAATACCGGAAAATGCGATCTGACTCCGTACAGTAAATCTAAAAAGATTCATTTGCAGATGCTGGAACCATTGTTAAAATTTATAAATAAAAATTTATCAAAAAAATATAATTATTATCCCTTCACTTAAATGGACAAAAAAACATTGTTATTAGTTGGAGCCGGTTATATGGGAAAAGAATATGCTAAGGTTTTAAAAGCCCAAAAGGTTGATTTTGTCGTTGTCGGACGCTCTCAAGAATCAGTTGACTTGTTTAAAAATGAAGTTGGTATAGATGCTGCATCAGGGAGTGTTGAAATGTGGCTTAAGGCCAATCCTGTTCCACAAAAATCAATTATCGCCGTTACCGAAGACCAGCTTGGCATAGTAACCAAAAACTTAATTAACTCCGGCTGTAAATCCATTCTAGTTGAGAAGCCCGGCGGCTTAGATACCAATGATATTAAAAAGGTTGCAAAATTAGCAAAAAGAAAGATGTCAAATGTCTATGTCGGTTATAATCGCAGATTTTATTCTTCAGTTCAGAAGGCAGTAGAAATTATAAAACAAGACGGCGGAGTAAGCTCGTTTGTTTTCGATTTTACTGAGAGAAGCTATGTAGTAGAAACATTGAAACAGTCACTGAAGATAAAGAAAAAGTGGTTTTTACACAATTCAACTCATCTCATAGATATGGCTTTCTTTATGGGCGGATGGCCTCAAAAAATAACAGCCCTAAAAACCGGCCGTCTCAAGTGGCATCCTGATGGTTCAATCTTTGTGGGTATCGGGATATCTGGTAAAAAAGCGCCTTTTTCCTATCATGCCAACTGGGAATCCGCCGGCAGATGGAGTATAGAAATAATAACTCCCAAGAATAAATTAATTTTCCGCCCGCTAGAAAAACTCCAAATACAAAAATATGGCAGTATGGCAATTGAAGATGTTCTCTTGGATGATAAACTGGATACTGATTTCAAGCCCGGCCTCTATAAACAAGTCGAGGCATTTTTAAAAAATCACAAAAAATTACTAACCATAGAAGAACAGGTAAAACATCTTAAAACTTATGCAAAAATAAATGGCAATAATAAATAAACTAAAATCGGTTAATAGCTATCTCTACAGGAACTTTCTTGCTCCTCGTATTTATGGTTTTAGGGACAGAGATATTTTGAGTAAAAATCTGGAAATCCACAATATTCATAAGGATAAGAAATGTTTCATTATAGGTGGCGGTCCATCAGTAGCTGATATAGATCTAGATACTCTGGCAAATGAATATACCTTTGTATTGAATGAGTTTGATAAAAATCCTCAATACAATAAATTGAGGCCCAAATTTCATATTATCTTCGACTCGGCTTTCTATACAGAAGGTGAAACAGAGTATTTCCCAGAAAGATTCAGGGCGAAAGACAAAACCGTTCCATATGAAACCATGATGTGCCTTAATCTAGGAGCAAAAAGTTTCGTAGAAAAATATGGATTATTTAAAAATCACAGAGTCTATTATTTCGGTACTCAGGGAATTTTCACAGATAATTTACCCTTTAATATTGAGCTTGATAAATATACGCCCCAGCCTAAGAATTCCGTTCTGATGGGTCTTATGATTGCTTCTTGGATGGGTTTTAAAGAAATATATCTGCTAGGTTGTGAGCATAATTTTCTTTCGTTTAATATCGGCTATGGGAAATCACTGGTATATAACCATAGCTACGAAGATGAGCTATCCAAGCTTGACTCTAAAAACGATGAAGTCATGAAAAAATATATACCCATCAGAGATCAAACATTAACTTACGAAAAAAATATCGCAAACGTGCTTCAGCTTTTCCGCAATTACAAATTCTTTTATGCTAAAGCTAAAAAACTTTACCCGGGTATAAAAATATATAACGCTACGCCCAATAGCTTTCTGGATGTTTTTCCGATGATAAATTTTGAGGATATTAAATTTTAAAACATTGGAAAATAAAAACTATACCGATAAAAAATTCTGGGATGAATATTTTAATCGCCACGAACACAAGCCATCGATTGTTGAAAATTCTTTGTTCTCAGATATTTTTGATAAATATTTAACAGCAGACGAAAATAAAACAGTCCTAGAGATAGGCTGTGCCGATAGTAATTTTCTTTGTTATCTCGCCAAAAAATTTGGCTACCAAGCATATGGCATAGATTATTCTGAGGCAATAACAAAAACGGCTGAGTTGTTTAAATTTAATAGTCTACCTGAGCCAAAACTATATAAAGAGGATCTTTTCTCTTGGAGGCCGGATATAAAATTTGACCTAGTTTGCTCTTTTGGATTTATTGAACATTTCGACGATATCAACCCGATCATCAAAAAACATGCTGAACTTGTTGCTCCCGGAGGAAAACTAATAGTAACCCTCCCCCACTTTGCCCATTTTCAATATTTTTTACACTGGATGATTGACCGTGATAATCTTAAAAAACATAATACAAAGATAATGAACCTTGGTTCTATTAGAAATGCCCTTATAAATTCAGGCTTGAAGATAGAGCATTTATCTTACTATAAAACATTCGGTTTTTGGACAGAAAGAAATAATCTTAATCAGTGGGGAAAAATCTTGAACTGGGGAATTATTAAATTTGGAAAAGTAGTTACTAAAATATTCGGATATAATCGGCCTAATTTTTTATTTTCTCCCCACATCGTTTGTGTTGCTGTAAAAGGCTAAATTATGAGAATTTTACAAATTAATACAATCGACAAAAGGGGTGGAGCGGCAAAGGTCTCTTATTCGCTTAAAAAAGAACTTGAAAAAAGAGGCCATGAAACCTCAATGTTTGTCGGAAGAAAGTATTCTGATGAAAAAAATATTAAACTTCTGAATGATGTCGGCTCTTTTTCAAATAAAGTACGTAGAAAACTTTCTTATTGGCTTGCTAACGATATTGATGTCTTTTTTTCAGATCACATTCTCAAAACTGAAGAATTTAAAAAAGCAGATATAGTTCACTGTCACAATCTTCACAGTAACTATTTTAATCTCAGAACTCTTGAAAAAATATCACGTATAAAACCTGCCATCTGGACATTCCATGATATGTGGCCAATAACCGCCCATTGCGCCCATTCATTCGATGGCAATCTAAAAAAGAATGGATTTTTTGCTTGCCCAAGTTTAGATATACCTCCTGCAATCGCTTGGCACAATGAAAAATATTTGGAAAAAAGAAAAAACAATATATATGCTAAATCAAATTTTCATATAGTCACGCCCTCAAAATGGCTGGCTCATAAGGTCAAACAAAGCACTCTTAAAGAGAAGCCCTTATCGGTAATTTATAACGGCATAGATATTTCTATATTTAAACCATGCAACAGGCAAGAATCTCGCCAAGAGTTAGAACTACCTCAGAATAAACGAATTATCCTGATTGTGGCTAAAAGAGGCCAATCCAACCCATGGAAAGGCGGAAGTTACGCCCAAGAGGCCATAAAAGCCCTTAAAATGGTCCCAGATACATTCTTTATTGATCTGGGTGGAAATGCCAATCAAACCATTGGAAACGTCAAAACGGTCAGTTTTATAAACAATCCTCCTATGCTGGCAAAGTACTATTCTGCTGCCGATGTGCTCTTATATCCATCAATAGCCGATAACTGCCCCCTCGTCGTTTTGGAAGCCATGGCCTGCGGTTTGCCTGTTGTTTCTTTTAATACTGGAGGCATACCAGAATTAGTAGAACATAAAATAAATGGCTATATTTCTGAATATAAAAACCAAAACGACCTAGAAGTCGGCATTAAATATCTAGTAAATCTCCCCGTTCACGAAATAGAAAAAATAAGACAATGCTCAATAAACAAAATAAAAACCGGCTTTACTGTTGAAAAAATGGCCGATCAATATATTAGGCTTTATGAAAAAAGCCATCTCACTTGATGGCTGTATTCGTTATTTCTCTACTGTTGTTTTGGCAACATTAAACGGACAACTGCAATCCTTTCGGGTTTATTTAAAAACTCCCACGCTTTTCTAGAAATAAATTCCAAATAATAGGGATCTATGATTGTTTTTATCGATGGATAGAGCCAATCAAGATCTGCTATTTCAATGCCTGGCAACAGTAAGTTATTTTGCATAACATAATCATAAAGGGCTGTTCCTGGAAATGGGGTTACTATGGTAAAGTTAACATATTCAGATCCTGCATCCCTATGCTTTTTTGCAACTAGAATGGTTTGAGCCAACTCTTCATATGTCTCATCAGGATAACCTATCAGATAACAGCTAGAAACAGTGATGCCTAATCTATTGGCTTTTTTTATCAAGGCAGAAATATCATAAGTTTCGTGGCTAATTTTACCAGAAGCCCATTTATCTATAATTCTTTGAGCGCCAGATTCAACTGGGAAAGAAAGTCTCTTAAAACCAGCCTCTGCCATTGTCTCCAGCATTTCTTCATCAATAACAATTTTCCCACTTTCATTCTTGTGCAGATGGGATAAGTTAATGCCATTAACGTCCCCGAGATTAAACCCAAATTTGATTAGCATTTTGAAGATGTTTAACGCTCTTTTCTTTTTTGCTAATAAAGAATCGTCTTCAATATAAATATCCTCCGCCCCAAGCTTTTGAATAGAAATCATCTCTCTTTCTATGCGTTGTTCTGAGTGAAATCTGAACTTACCTATATAGCCAGTATTCGCTCCTTTTTGTTCTCCAGAAATGTGGCAAAACGTACAGACATAAGGACAGCCCCTTGAAGTAATTGCTGATACATAAGGCAACGGCTTTTCAAGCTGGCCAACTGTAAGAACGCCACCATGAGGTCTGGCAATCTTCCAAATACGATCCAGCGGCAACAAATCTCTGGCTGGAATGGGCAACAAATCTAAATTATCTTCAATCTGGCTCATGGGATTGATACAAATTCGTCCATCGTGGATAAAGGCGACGCCAGAAATATTAGAAAAATCTCGGCTTCCTTTTCGAAGTACATTTCCAATTTCAACTATTGTTCTCTCTGCTTCTGAAATACAGATTAAATCAGCGCCTGCATCAAAAAACCTTTTCATTTGAGTCCGGGCATTAATTCCTCCAAGAATAATAAGCTTCTCCGGGTAAGCTTTGCGAATCAACTTCACAACTTCTTCAACCATATATGTTTGTGGTGTAAAAATCGAACTGATACCTATTACGTCATAGTTGGCTATTTCATGAATAATATCCTCTGGAGACATACCGATCCTTATCATCCCATCCGGTAATGGCGTCTGATGGTAAAAACTTTGTTCAAGCGAGTACTTTTCGTTCCCCAAACAACAATCTAAAATATTAACTCTAAATCCAGCATCTCGCAGAGCCCCGGCAAGATATAGGTTACCCAATGATGCTTCCGGCTTGACTGCCCCAAAGCGCAAGTTAAACCTTTGGGGCGCGTAGATTAATAAAAATTTGGGCTCTTTGGTGTTTTTTATCAAAGGCGATGATTCCTGTTTCTTATGTATCCGAATTCCAGTTTGTATATCCATTTTTAAAGAACCTCGAAGCAAAAAACAGTCATTGAGATAAAATAACAAAAAAAGTTTTAAATAACAACCCAGATGAGATCAAATAAAAAAGCTCCACAATTGGGCCTTTTGGACCTCTGATTATGGAGTCTGCCTGATACTAATGATGGCCGGCAATTTCTCTATTAGGATTTTTATTTCCATACAAGTACGCTCCGCGACGGTTGCAGTACCAAACCATTTTTTGGCACCACTCGCCCCATGAACCCCATTTATCAGTAGTTCGGTCTATAGTGTAGCTATACTGCCCGAATTTATAATCAGCAGTTCTGCCAAGCAACACAACCTGATAGACATCCCAAATATTATAATTCAAGTTAAGCTCTAGATCTTCAATCTGGAAAGGCAGCTTGATAAGAGATTCGTTTAACTTCAGCGACTCAAGAAGAACCTCTGCCGGCTTATCGGGAGTTATAAACTGCATCATTACCATTTCCGCTTCCCGATAAAAAGCCTTGAGCTTATTTTCAACGCAAAGCTTGATAAGTATATATTCTTCCGGTGGCCAGTAAATATCGAGCCATTCTTCAGAATGAAAATATTCTCCAGAGCGTCCTGTCTGTATGTCGCAAGCAAAGTTAGCGAAAAATTTGTAAATCTCGGATAAAATTGGTAACTCCCTAGAACTACCTGGATGTTTTACGAATGCTTCAAGCGCTTGGGCATATGGTATCCCATAATATTCGTGCAGGGCAATGATGGGTATTTGCAGAAGTTTATTGAAGTAAATCAAGCCGGTCATCCAGCAAAAGGTCCAAGCTTTGACCCAATCTTCTCTAGGCATAGTGTTAGTAGCTACAACCAGTTCTTGGTATTCTTCTACGCCACTGATAGAGTCATCGCGTTTACCGTGATGACTGATTATTTTTGTCCGGACTACCTCATATCCATAATGTTCCTGATATTCTGGATTACCCATCTCCGTATTACGTAGAATGGTCAGATGATTGAGCTGGATATGATTATGCTGGCCGTTGGTGATGAGCGTAGAGGTTCCATCAATGATGCTTTGATATGTTTCTTCCGGCATCGGAAGAATGATATCGGTCATGGTGTAAACACCTTCCGCGGCTAATTGTTTTTGCATTTTATAATATTCATCTAGTTTCATATTGTCTCTTCGTACAGCCTTCAGAGTTGCCGGGTTCAAAGACTGTTGAGACATAACTGTAACCCTATTTAAGCCGGCCGTGGAAAGAGTTTTAAGAGCTTCGATAGTATGTTTCTTAGGATTCTTTGAGTTTTGAGTAGATACTGCCTCCAAATAGCCATACCTCGTCTTTGTTTCAACGAAATATTCAGCGATCTGAATGTCTCTTTCAAGAATTCCGAAATTGGCATTGCACAGAAATATATACGGAATCTTATACTCGCCTACCCACATAATATCCTCATAAATTTGTTCCATCGAGAATTTGCTGATTCTATCTTCGGTGGCACCACCCCAATCACAGTATGTGCATTGAAAAGGACAACCTCGGTCAGTTTCGTACATCAGAACCCATTGTTGATTAGGGAAAATGGTCATGAGTTTATCGAAGACACCGGTTGTAAACGGAGATGGAGTATTAGCCAAATCACTATCCTTCATACGATCCAATTTAGGATTAAAATGAAAGCTACCATTAACATCCATATAACTGACAGACGGGATGCAGCTTTTGTCATAACAACCGTCAATAGCCATCTGCTCGAGAATCATCTTAAATACACGCTCACCCTCGCCATGGACCGCAATGTCAATGAACGGATTTATTTTATGAAAATCTTCCGTGAAATTCATCCGCTTACGGAGAATCTCCTCGGAATTTAAATCAGCAGTCCGGACTCTTCGGAATTGTTTTCTGCTATCCGGAACTTGCGGTCCGCCAAAAACAATAACGACCTCCGGTTTTATCCGCTTGAGTTCTCGGGCAATAGCTAAGGAATTCTCAAAATTCCATATATACGTGCTAAAACCAATAATATCTGCATCGCTGAGAAATTCAGCAGCTTCTTTAATGCGCATGAACGTATAGATTGGTGCAAGAAATTCATAATCCCCAGAGTAGGTTAAATGCTTTTGGGCATAAGCCTGAAGCATCCCCACTGAAAGAGGCAGGTAGCATTGTTCAGAGAAACTGTTATTGATTTGGACAAGGCCTATTTTTATTTTCTTATCCGGCTTTCTTGCCCTCAATACTAATAAACTATCGGCTGTAGCTTTGAGCGGAATCATTCCTAAACTCATACTGAATCCTTAAATTTTTAATGTTCTTACCATTAGTTATAAACCAATAAATTACTTTTTACGATAAAAAACTGTTGATAAATTAGCGTTGGCGGATCCTATCTAATAAGTTTTTAGCTAAAATATGAGATCTCAATTTTTCTTGGTATAGAAAATAACCATTCTCAGCTATCTTCTCTGCAAGTGAATAATTGTTTCTAGCCCACAATATTTTGTCAGCTAATGATTTGGCATCGGCTGGTTCGCAAATAATACATGTATCCCCCGCTTTCAACAATTCAAGTATGCCCGTATTATTTGCGGTAAGATAGGGCAATTTCATGGCTAAAGATTCAAACATTTTAAGAGGTGTGGTTCTGGTCAATCTATCGTGGCTTGATAACTGGCCCAGCGACAAATGACACTTTTGCATTATCTCTCTTAACTTATCATGGGGCACGTATTCGGTTATATGGTCCAGATTTGAGAGCTTTAATTCATCCAAAACTTTTTGGATCTTTTTCTGAAGCATGCCACCACCGATCATAATAAATTTAATATTTTCATTTTCCAAAATTTTAGCAGCCGTTATAATATATTCAACTCCGGCTTCAGGCATTAATGCGCCTCTAAATAACACTGTAAATACGGGAAATTTTTGGATATTTTGATCATAAAAAAACATATCTTCGTTAACACCCACCCAGCTTCTACATAGTTTCTTTCCGGAAACCTTAAACAATTTTTTAAAATAATCGGCCTGGCTATTGCTCTCAAGCCTTGTTAAATCTGCACAGTGAACAGCCAAAAAATCAATCAGCCAATAATAGACAGCCTTAATTGAAAACCATGGCGCCAACTCCCTTGAAACTATGACCCTCTCATAGGCAGATAAAAATGCATTATAGAGAATCGCTTTACGGCAAAACAAACGAAGTAATATGGCCAAAGCCGGACTATCATATCCTATCACAACAACATCTGTATCTTTAGAATTATTTTTATAAAAAGACAGGGTTTTTATAAAACCCGCCATTCCCCTATCATTAATATAAGATACCGCAACCTCGACCCCGTTTTCCCTCAATCCTTTTATCAATACCGAGTTGAGAGGATAATCTGGCCGAGTATAGGTTAAATAGATTATCTTTTTAATCATTTTTTAGTAACTCTAGCTCATCCCACCAATTATAATTTCCCCAATGAGAATATTTATTTTTAAATTCTTCCGTCTCGTAGCCGGGATGACAGCCTAACTCGATGATTTTATCGGAATATTTGTTAACGAGTTTTTCGGCAAACTTTATATCACTGTCATTTAACTCACCGGCATTTATAAAACCTATAAAAAAATCGTTGCACCGAAGACCGGTTTTTTGTATTTTTTTCTTCGCCCTAGCTGACAAAAAGTTTAAAAATAACAACTGTAATTTTCTGAGTAGTTTTCCGCTGAAAAGATTAACCGGCTCATTAACTATTCTTATATACGGTATTTCATACTTTTTCGCCAAATCTATGACTATATCCATAATTCCAGGCAAAAGATGGAGATGCTGGTTACCGTTCAAAAAAACTGGCCTAATTCCTGCCCTGATAACTTTTTCGACTTGGGCTTTCAATTCTTCCCGAATAATATTCTTAGGGATAAATCCTAGAATATATTTTACAAAAAAAATGCGGTGGTTCTTTAATAATGGCTTACCTGATATAACTGATACCTGCTCAACTAGATTCAGATGGATGCCAATGTTCGAAAATCGAGCATTAATACATTGCTCAACTGCGTCTTTGAATGCTTCTCCATTAGCCATGAGAGACGCTCCATCAATTTTCCCTTCTTTTAACAAAAAAATAATTCCGTCATTAACGGACTTATGGAGACCAAGATCATCGGCAATAATTTTTAACATAATAAAATTAATCTCTAAATTCTAATTTCTAATCTCTAAATAAACTCTAAACTCAAAAAATAAATTTCAAATTTTATTCTTAGATTTCTCTACAATAGATCCAAATATTTTCATAAGTTCCGTAGCCTCATCGATTAATTCCGTCTTTTTATGCTCCTGCTCTTCGCCTAGTTCTGAAAGACGCAGCCAATATATTGCTTCTTTCACTTCTTTTCGGCAAATTTTTACTCGCATTAAAAAATCTTTGCGACTGAATGCTTCATTAGCTTCAATAAAGTTTGCACCAACAGAACCACTTGCACGTATTCCTTGTTTTGAAACCTCAATATTTACTGTATTTCTGGAGAGGCTTTTGAAGTATGAAAAAGCTCTTTTTGCAAATAAAAACGTCCTATCTTTTAAGTCATAGGGTTTTTCTTTTTGAGATTTCTCCATTTGAGATTATTTAGAGATTAGGGTTTAGAGACTAGAGATTGTCTAAAATTTTAATTTAAATTCAAATTTTAGACACTATGAATTCCGTAAGAAGTTTTTTCTATTTTATCATTTTCTATATTCTTTGTCTCGGCAACAATATATGATGGTCGGCCCTTAACCTCGTTAAACATCTTATAGAAATATTCGCCTAAGATGCCCAATACTATCATGTTCAAACTTCCGAGAAACAACATTAATATAATAATAGTAGCATTACCTTTGTTAAGAGGATCTGGATTGGCATAATAATCCCAGACAACATAGCCCGAAAACAAAATACTGGCCATGAGCACTAAGAGACCGGCCCAGAATGCCAATCTCAATGGAAAAGCAGAAAACGATGTAATACCGCTCATAAAAAAACTAAAGAAAAGTCTTTTAAAAGAATATTTGGATTGACCGTGTCTCCTTGCTTCGGCAGTATAAGGAACATATTTTTTCTTAAAACCGACCCACTGAACCATTCCTCTCAAAAATCTTTCTTTTTCTGGAAGTCGTTTTATAATTTTAATAACTGACTTTTTATACAAAGCAAAATCAGAAAC